>Ga0187894_10002410_pt1 | contig 22403 bp, 20 predicted proteins | sample GBC1701081metaG_FD_136650 | JGI IMG/M metagenome (GOLD analysis project Ga0187894, IMG submission 136650) | White microbial mat communities from a lava cave in the Kipuka Kanohina Cave System on the Island of Hawaii, USA - GBC170108-1 metaG ... | reverse complement strand
GGGCAAATCGCTTGTCGTTGCAGGCGATAATGCTCCGGCTGTCGTTCACGCACTTGCTCACGCAATGAATGCGACGCTTGGAAACGTAGGCCAGACAGTGGTTTACGCCGATCCGTTCGCGCCGAACACCGATAGGACACAGCTCGAACAGCTTCGCGAACTCATCGCCGACATCGACGCCGGGCGCGTCAAAATGCTCGTCATTCTCGGCGGCAATCCGCTTTACAACACGCCCGCCGACATCAAACTCAACGCCGGGCGAATGACGAAAATTCCGCTGCGTGTGCATCTCGGTTTATATGACGACGAGACTGCGGAACTTTGCCATTGGCACATTCACGACAAGCATTATCTCGAAGGTTGGAGCGACGCTCGCGCGTATGACGGCACGGTCTCGATCCAGCAGCCGCTGATCGCGCCGCTCTATGACGGCAAGAGCGTTCACGAAGTCGTGCAGCTTGCGATGCGTGAGAATTTTGACAAAAAGGATCACGACATCGTCAAAGAGTATTGGCAGCGGACAAACATCACGCCAGCCGCGGTTGTTCCGGCAGCAAAAACTGACAAACCAAAAGCCGAAGAGCCAAAAACCGAAACAAAAGATACGGCTCACGGCGGTGATCACGGTGCCAAACCTGCTGAAAAAGAAGCTCCGAAACTTGCCGCGACGCCAGCGCCTGCCGCAGCTGCTGTTCCGGCGACTGCAACGCCACGCGGTTTTGAAGACAATTGGCGCAAAGCGGTTCATGACGGAGTTGTTCCGAACACGGCCGCTGCGACAAAGACTGTTACTGCAAACACTGCGTTTTTGAGCCAACCCGAGCAAAAACCAGCGGCTAACGGCAATTTTGAAATTTCTATTCTGCCCGATCCGAGCGTTTATGACGGACGTTTTGTGAACAACGGCTGGCTACAGGAGTTGCCAAATCCGCTTAATAAGGTCACTTGGGAAAACGTCGCGCTCATCAGCCCTAAGACCGCAGAAAAACTCGCCGCAAATACCGGTAACGAAGCTCGCGACATGACCGGCGGTCAGCAAGGCACCGCGTTTTTGAACACAAAGGGCGGCAATCAGTTTTCAGATCTCGTGAAAGTCACTTATCAGGGCGGTGACATTCAAAAGAGTGCTCCGTTGTGGATAACGCCGGGTCAGCCCGACGACGTGATCACGATCTTTATGGGCTACGGCCGCACGAAGGCGGGCAAGGTCGGCACGGGATTAGGTTACAGCGCGTTTGACGTGATGCGTTCCGATGCGATGAATTACGGCTTTGGCGACGTTGCGAAAACGGGCGAGCAGACGACGGTCGCTTCGACGCAGATACACTTCAATATGGAAGGCCGCGATCTGCTTCGGATGTGGGACATCGAGGAATTCGAAAAGCATCCTGATATGGGACATCAGCACGACGAATATCCAAAGTCGATGTATCCGTATGAGCAGCATCAGGCCGTTTACAACAAAAATTCTAAGTGGGGAATGACGATCGATCTTAATTCGTGCGTTGGCTGCAACGCCTGCGTGATCGCTTGTCAGTCTGAGAACAACATTCCCGTCGTCGGCAAGGAGCAGGTCGAGCGAAGCCGCGAAATGCACTGGATGCGCGTCGATGCGTATTATGGCGGCGGCGACATCAACGACCCCGAGGGCCCGTATTTCCAGCCGCTTCTTTGTCAGCAGTGCGAACAGGCGCCGTGCGAAACGGTTTGTCCGGTTCACGCGACCGTTCACAGCGCAGAAGGTTTGAACGACATGGTTTACAACCGTTGCGTCGGCACGCGTTACTGCTCGAACAACTGTCCGTATAAAGTTCGTCGATTCAACTTCCTGCTTTATCAGGATTGGGACACGCCGCAATACAAACTCATGCGCAATCCCGAAGTCACGATCCGCAGTCGCGGCGTGATGGAGAAATGCACTTACTGCACACAGCGAATTTCGATCGCGCGCATTGAAGCTGAAAAAGACGGTCGCAAGATCAGAGACGGAGAAGTCGTGACCGCGTGTCAGGCGGTTTGTCCGACCGACGCGATCATTTTCGGCGACATGAACGACCCGGACAGCGCCGTTGCTAAGTCGAAAAAAGATCATCGCGATTACAAACTTCTTAACGAGTTGAACACGCAACCGCGCACGACCTATCTCGCGGGTCTGAAAAATCAGAACAAAGAAATGCCGGATTACAAACCGCCGGTCGCGAAGGACGAGCATAAGCCAGCGACCAAAACGGGAGGCGAGGCGCATTAATGGCAGCCGATAAGGAGCTAGAACAAAAGCTGCGTCCCGCGATGGTCGAGGGCGACCACACTTTTGCGAGCGTCACCGACAAAATTTCGGACGTGACGCTGAAGAAGCGCACGCCGTTTCACTGGTTCATCGGTTTTGCGATCGCCTTTATGATCGCCCAACTGCTTTTGTTTACAACGGTTTGGCTGCTCGCGAACGGTATCGGAATTTGGGGCAACAACCAGCCGGTCGGTTGGGCGTTCGACATTATCAACTTCGTTTGGTGGATCGGTATCGGTCACGCCGGAACGCTGATCTCGGCGATTCTGCTGCTGATGAATCAGAAGTGGCGAACGTCGATCAACCGCTTTGCCGAGGCGATGACATTGTTCGCGGTCGCCTGCGCGGCGATGTTTCCGCTGCTGCACACGGGTCGTCCGTGGCTGGCGGCGTATTGGCTTTTTCCGTATCCGAACACGATGGGCATCTGGCCGAATTTTCGCAGCCCGCTCATCTGGGACGTGTTCGCCGTTTCGACTTATGCGACGGTTTCGCTGTTGTTCTGGTATGTCGGGTTGATCCCCGATCTTGCGACGCTGCGTGATCGTGCAAAGAATAAGTTTTTCAAGTTTATCTACGCCGCGCTTTCGTGGGGCTGGCGCGGGAGCGCAAGGCACTGGCATCGATACGAGATAACGTATTTGATACTCGCCGGTCTTTCGACGCCGCTGGTTTTGTCAGTTCACTCGATCGTGTCTTTAGACTTCTCGGTGTCGCAGGTTCCGGGCTGGCACGCGACGATCTTTCCGCCGTATTTTGTCGCGGGTGCCGTGTTTGCTGGCTTTGCGATGGTTTTGATCCTTTGCATTCCGCTTCGCCATTGGTATCGAATGCAGGATTTCATAACGCATCAGCACCTTGTTTACATGGCGAAGGTCATGCTCGCGACAGGCTTGATCGTGGTTTACGGTTACGCGATGGAGGCGTTTTTCGGCTGGTATTCGGCGTCGCAATACGAAGTCTTTATGGTCAAGAATCGCATCTGGGAAGGGCCGTATTGGTGGTCGTATTGGCTGCTGATATTTTGCAACGGCCTGTCGATTCAGCTTTTGTGGTTCAAGCGATTTCGCGAGAGCGAGTTTTGGCTGTTCTTAATTTCGATAATTGTCAGCGTCGGCATGTGGCTCGAACGATTTGTGATTATCGTGACGAGCTTGCACCGCGACTTTTTGCCGTCGTCGTGGGCGATGTATAGCCCGCAGATTTTCGACTGGTCGATGTTTATCGGCACGATCGGATTTTTCTTTACGCTGATATATCTGTTTGTAAGATTTGTGCCGATCATCTCGATATTCGAGGTGCGAACGCTGTTGCCGGACGCGAATGTCCACGGTCATCAGCAGGATTTTGACGAGAGCGTGCTCGAAGTGGAATACACATACGACCGCACAGATCCGCCAAATCGATAGTGGTCAGCCGTCGGTGGTCGGTGGTCAGACGAGACCGCTGCTTGCCACTGACCACTGACCACTGATCACTGTTATGGAGCTTTACGGAATAATGGCCGAATTCGACACGGCGACCGAACTGGTCGACGCGGCTCGATCTGTGCGCGACGCGGGTTATACAAAAACCGACGCGTTCTCGCCGTTTCCGCTGCACGAGATCGATGAAGCTCTCGGCATCAAGCGGAGCATACTGCCGTATCTGATCTTCGCGGGCGGAATTACGGGTTTGCTGACCGGCATCGGTTTGCAGTATTTCGTTCACGTTATCGAGTATCCGATCATCGTCGGCGGTCGGCCGCATTTCAGCTTGCCGGCGTTCGTGCCGCCTGCGTATGAACTGACGATCTTGTTCTCAGCGTTCACGGCGGTCTTTGGAATGTTGTTCCTCAATGGTTTGCCGCAACCATATCATCCGGTTTTTAACGTGCCGCGATTTGCGCTCGCGACGCGCGAAAAATTCTTTTTGATCATCGAGTCGGCTGACGAAAAATATGATTACGCCGAAACGCGAAAGTTTATGGAAGGCTTGGGCGCACAGGAGGTGTTTGATGTACCTGAGTAGATCGACACCGAGAAAGCGAGACGCAGAGACGCCGAGATTTAAATCCCTGCCTCACCGCGTCACCGCGTCACCGCGTCTTCTTTTTGCCTTTTTCCTTTTTACTTTTGCCTTCGCGTCCGCGTGCGGCGTTCGGCTCGATATGCACGATCAGCCGCGACATAAGGCTTACAAGAAGAGCGACTTTTTTGCGGATAAACGCGGGAGCCGCGATCAGGTCGAGGGAACTGTGGCTCGCGGGCAGCTTCGCGATAACAAAGGGTTTTACACCGGCAAGATCGACAATCCGAACCTGAGCGTGCCGGTTGAGACAACGACCGACGCGTCGGGTAACACGCTGGTTTCGAGCTTTCCGAACGACATCGATGAGTTTCCGATTCCGGTGACAAAGGAGTTGGTCGATCGCGGGCAGGATCGATACAACATTTATTGCATCGTCTGTCATGGACCGGTTGGTAATGGCGACGGAATGATCGTTCGGCGCGGATTTCCGCAGCCGCCGACATATCACGACGACCGTCTGCGCAATGCGCCGGTCGGGCATTTTTACGACGTGATCACGAACGGTTGGGGCAAGATGAACGGTTATTCGTATCAAATTCAACCAGCCGACCGCTGGGCGATCGTCGCATACATTCGAGCACTGCAAGTCGGTCAGTCGCCGGAAGAAAATTTGAGAGTGACCTCACGTACCGAAACAAACGCGCCCGCGCCGCACGGAGGTAACCGCTGATGGCGAAGCGTGACGGATATTACGCTCCGGCGGAAATGATCGGACGCTGGCGAACGCTCGCTCTCGGCGTCGGCGGCATCGCGCTCATCGTCTGGGTCGTCGGCGCGTATTTCAACACTGAGCAAGCTCTGCGTTCGTGGCTTTTAGGTTTTATATTTTGGGGCGGCATCGGACTCGGAAGTTTGGGCGTGCTGATGCTGCAATATCTCACCGGCGGTGCGTGGGGCGTCGTTATTCGCCGCATTTTAGAAGCCGGAACTCGAACGCTGCCGATTATTTTTTTGATGTTCATACCGCTCGCGATCGGCGTGTGGACAAAGAGCGTTTACGAATGGACGCATCTGCCGCCGGACGATTATGCGATGGCGCATCGCGGCATTTACATGACGCCGTGGTTTTGGATTGTGCGTTCGCTAATTTATTTCACGATCTGGGGCGGGATTATTTATCTGCTCAATAAATGGTCAGCCGAGCAAGAGGCGACGAGCACTGTCGAGGAATCACGGCTCGTGCTCGAAAAGGCTTCGCGATTCTCAGGCCCGACGCTCGTGATCTACGCTCTCGTCGTAACTTTTGCGGCGGTCGATTGGATGTTGACGCTCGATGCTCATTGGTTCTCGACGATCTGGGGACTGCTGTTCGTCGCCGGTTGGGCGCTGAGCTGTTTTTGCTTTGTCGTATTTATTTTGGCAAATATGTCGGACAAAGCTCCGATGGACGGCGTTGTCGGCAAGCGGCATTTTCACGATCTCGGCAAGCTGATGCTCGCGCTGACGATGGTGTGGGCGTATTTTAATTTTTCACAGTTCCTCATCATTTGGGCGGGCAATCTGCCGGAAGAAACCGGCTGGTATCTGGCGCGAATGAAAGGCGGTTGGGGCTATATGGGCGTCGCTTTGATCGTGTTTCACTTTGCGTTTCCGTTCCTCGTGTTGTTGCAGCAGGATTTCAAACGACGTGCACGATGGCTGGCGACGCTCGCAATTTTTATTCTCGTGATGCGACTCGTCGATATGTTCTATCTCATTGGGCCGAGCAATCGCATCGCTGGCGGTGAAAAGGGCGCGTTCATAATTAGTTGGCTGGATTTTGTCGGCCCCGTAGCGGTCGGCGGTATTTGGCTCTGGTGGTTCTTTGGCGAGTTGATGAAGCGGCAGATCGTGCCAATGAAAGATCCTTACTTTGAAGGTGCAGTCGAGCACGGACGTGGACACTAAACTATTGCGGATTTTAGATTGCGGATTGCGGATTAGAAGAAATGTTGAGTAAGAAACACACAGACTCAGTTGCGGATTTGAACATCCCGTACGAACAGAACGAGATTCAGCTCAAGGGCATCTTCGGGTTCGCGACCGGACTCGTGCTTCTTATCGTCGTGACTTTTGGGCTAATGTGGGCGCTGATCGGCGTTTTGGACGACTATTTCAAACCGACGACGACAAATCCGATGGCGATGAGCGACAAGGAACGCCTGCCGCCTGAGCCGCGTTTGCAGCTTGCTCCCGGTTTCGGCGTCGATTCTGAAAACGGTCGCGTAAATATGGAGCTTGGCATTCCGCAGGCTGAGTGGCGCGAGCTTAGAAAGCAGTGGGACGACCTTCTCGAACACGGGAGCAAAGACGCAAAGACCGGAATGATGTCCGTGATGCCGATCGATGAAGCGAAGAAAAGGTTTTTAGAACAAGGCGCAAAGGCAAAATCCGGCGCCGATGCCGACGCGGCTCTCGCGGCGTCGCGTGAGTTTGTATCGGAAGCAGGTTCGGGCAGGGCAGGTTCGCAGAAAAGAAGATAGGTTAGTGAACAGTGAATAGTGAACAGTGAATAGTGAACAGTGAGCAGATAAAAATGAGTGATTTAAGACGACGACGACGCGAAGTTGGTCGCTGCGTAGGCTTCGTGCTTTTTTCATTGTTCGTTGTTCACTGTTCATTGTTCACTGTGCTTGCTCAAAAGAGCGAGCATTATAAATCGCCGCTTTATTCGCCGAAGGTTTACGATCCGACGGCTGAGGCTTCGCAGTCGAACGGGTTGCCGCCGGCTTTGAAAGCGGTCGGCATCGAGCAAAAACTTGGCGCGACGCTGCCGCTCGACACCGAACTTAAAGACGAAGACGGCAAGCTCGTCAAACTTAGCGATTATTTTACGTCGGGGCGGCCAGTGATCGTGACGTTCGTTTATTTCGATTGTCCGATGCTTTGCAATCAGGTTTTGAACGGACTGACCGGCTCGCTGAAGGGAATGTCGTTCGATGCTGGGAAAGAGTTCGACGTCGTCGCGATCAGCTTCGACGCTCGCGAATTCGACAACCCGACGCTCGCAAAAAATAAAAAGGCGAGCTATATGGAGCGTTACGGACGGGCAGGAACCGAAGGTGGCTGGCACTTTTTGACCGGCACACAAACGTCGATCGATGCGGTGACATCGGCGGCCGGATTCAGTTATAAGTGGGACGAGAAGAGCAATCAATTCGCGCACGCCGCAGCGGTGATGATCGCTTCGCCCGAGGGGAAGTTGACGCGATACTTTTACGGCATCGATTACTCGCCAAAGGATATTAAGTTCGGCGTTATGGAATCTGCCGAGAACAAGGTCGGCAACGCAGCCGAGAAGCTGCTCCTCTATTGCTATCACTACGATCCGTCGACCGGTAAATACGGCCTCGCGATCTTGAACGTGATCCGTCTCGGCGGCATCGCGACGCTGATCGGTCTCGGTGCGATGTGTTTTGTGTTTTGGCGGCGGAACAAGAAGAAAACAGTGGACAGTGGACAGTGGACAGTGGACAGTCAGCCGGAAGGTAAAACTGGCAACCGACCACCGACCACTAACAACTGAATGTATGCAGAGTAATTGGGTGCCATTTTTTCCTGAGCAGGCCTCGACATTCGCGTGGCAGGTCGATGCGCTGTATGCGTACTTGATCGTCGTGAGCGTTGCGTTCTCGATACCGATCGTGGCGGCGATCTTTTTCTTTGCGATCAAATACCGCGAAGTCGAAAAGTTCGCAACGCCCGAAGAAATGCATGGCTCGATGGTGCTCGAGGTTGTTTGGTCGATCATTCCGTTTGTCGTCTCGATGACGATCTTTCTGGGCGGCGCAATCGTATTTTTTAATCAGTTCACGCCGCCGGATGACGCGATGGAAATTTACGTCGTCGGCAAACAATGGATGTGGAAGGCGCAGCATCAAACCGGCCAGCGTGAAATAAACGAGCTGCATATTCCCGTCGGGCGAAAGATCAAGCTGACGATGACGACCGAGGATGTGCTGCACGATTTTTCGATACCGGCGTTTCGCACAAAGGTCGACGTCGTGCCCGGCCGCTACACTTATCTGTGGTTCGAGCCGACAAAGCCGGGCAAGTATCATTTATTTTGCGCCGAATACTGCGGCCTGAATCACTCGGGCATGGGCGGTTTTGTTTACGTGATGGAGCAGCGTGATTTTGATAATTGGCTGAGCGGAAACGTTTCGGGACAGACGCCGGTCGAGATGGGTAAGGATCTGTTTGAAAACAAACTCGGCTGTGCTTCGTGTCACGCCGGCGGTCCGGCGCAGCGCGGAGCGAAACTTGAGAACATTTTCGGCACGCAGGTAAAACTTGTCGGCGGAAGCTCCGTCGCGGTAAACGATGAATATATTCGAAACTCGATATTGAATCCCGCATCGCAGATCGTCGACGGCTATCAGCCGATCATGCCGACGTTTAAAGGCCAGGTGACCGAAGAGCAGATGAACGGACTCGTCGCGTATATTAAATCGCTCAGCCCGAACGCGGCGACAACCGCCGCGACTTCATCATCGTCGGCGTCTGCGGCGAGCAACACAAATTCTGCCTCCGCGGCGAACAAAACTGCGATGTCGAACAGCAATAAATAGGTTTTAAGATTATGAGTGCGCAAGAAGCAACATCGAGCATTTACGGCGGAACGAAGCTGAACTACATCACGAACGGCAGTACGCTGAAGTCGTGGCTGCTGACCAAAGATCACAAGCGCATCGCGATAATGTATCTCGTCACGGTGTCGATGTTCTTTATGATGGGCGGACTTTACGCCTCGGCGATCAGACTCGAATTGCTCACGCCCGCGAGCGATCTGCTCGAAACTGCGACATATAACAAGGTGTTCACGCAGCACGGAATTTTGATGATCTTTTTCTTCCTCATTCCGTCGATCCCGGCGATCCTCGGTAATTTTCTGATCCCGATAATGATCGGTGCGAAAGATCTTGCACTGCCGAGAATTAACTTACTGAGCCTTTATTTTTACTGGCTCGGCGGCGGTTTGACGCTGTTTGCATTGATGCAGGGCGGCGTCGATACCGGCTGGACATTTTACACGCCTTACTCGACGACGTTCTCAAACTCGTTCGTGATGCTCGTCGGTCTCGGCATATTTATCAATGGATTTTCCTCGATCCTGACCGGGCTGAATTTTATCGTCACGATCCACACGATGCGCGCGCCGGGAATGACGTGGTTTCGTCTGCCGCTGTTCGTATGGGCGCATTACGCGGTGAGCTTGGTGATGGTTCTCGGAACGCCGGTTGTCGCGATCACGATCCTTTTGTTAGCGATCGAGAGGTTGGCGCACGTCGGGATCTTCGATCCGTCGATCGGCGGCGACCCGATCTTGTTTCAGCATTTGTTCTGGTTCTATTCGCATCCGGCGGTTTACATTATGATCCTGCCCGGAATGGGCGTCGTCTCTGAGCTGATCTCGAACTTCTCGCGCAAGAAAATTTTCGGTTACGAATTCATCGCGTTCTCGTCTATTGCGATCGCCGTGTTCGGCTTTCTGGTTTGGGGACATCATATGTTCGTCAGCGGCCAGTCGCTTTACGCCGGGCTTGTTTTTTCGTTCCTGACGATGGTCGTCGCGGTGCCGTCTGCGATCAAAATGTTCAACTGGACAGCCACGATGTATAAAGGCTCCATCTCATACGACACGCCGATGCTTTACGCGATCGGATTTATGGGATTGTTCCTGATCGGCGGCTTGACGGGTCTGTTCCTCGGTTCGATGGGTTTGGTGGTTCACTTGACGGATACGTATTTTGTCGTCGCTCACTTTCATTACGTGATGGTCGGCGGACAGGTGATCGCATATCTCGGCGGCATTCACTATTGGTGGCCGAAGATGACGGGCCGGATGTATTCGGAATTTTGGGGCAAGATCTCGGCGATGCTCGTCTTTATCGGCTTTAATCTGACGTTCTTCCCGCAGTTCATACTCGGTTATCAGGGAATGCCGCGACGTTACGCGTCTTACCCCGCAGAATTTCAGGTGCTCAATATCTTTTCGACGGCCGGCGCTTCGGTGCTCGGCGTCGGACTGATAATGCCGGCGGTTTATCTGATGCACTCGCTCGTCTTTGGCAAACCTGCGGGCGACAATCCGTGGATGCATCCGGGACTAGAATGGAGAACGAGTTCGCCGCCGCCGACCGAGAATTTTGAAAAGATGCCGGTCGTCACCTGGGAAGCATATGAGTTCGGCGAAGAGAGCGGTCTAGACCTTGAGGAGGCGAAGAGGAGGGAATCGGTCGCAGTCTGATTTACGATTTGCAATTTGCGATTCTCTATGGAGCCGCACAATTCGCAAGTCGCAAATCGAAATTCGCAAATAGGAAGATGTCGTCACAATACTCAGACAAATTCGTTTATCACGAGCCCGGCTTGCAGCATCAGTTTGATGACATGGGCCAGCAGGAGGAGAGCGTCTCGATCGGAATGTGGATGTTCCTCGTGCAGGAGATCATGTTCTTCGGCGGGCTGTTCACGGCGTATCTCGTGTTCCGCTCGCGCTATCCGATGGCGTTTGCCGCCGGTTCTAATCACCTCGACGCGTTCTGGGGCGGCCTCAACACTCTCGTGCTTATCGTCAGTTCGCTGACAATGGCGCTGACAGTTTACTACGCACAAAAGAGCAAGCGGATGATGCAGGTCGTTATGATTTTGCTGACGATGTTTTTCGGAGCGGTCTTCCTGGGCGTTAAGGCGATCGAGTATACGAGTAAATACAATGATGGTTTGATTCCGGTCACGGGTCTTAACCATAAATACAAAGAAGACAAGACCGCTCATCACGAGGATGCAAAACCGTGTTGGGAGGTTTCGCATGAACCCAATGCTCCAGTTCACCATCCGCCAAATCCGTCCGGAGAGTTTCAGTGGGCAGACTGCTCTTTGGTGAAATATGCCTCGGATAAGAATCTGCTGACTGACGCCGAGAAGATCGGCTATTACTCTAACGGAGTCGTTGACGCCAACAAATTCCGTGACAAGGTTCGCATCTTCTACTTCATTTACTTTGTTATGACGGGCTTGCACGCCCTGCACATGGTCGTCGGATTGGGTCTGATGACGTGGCTGCTCTGGACGGCTTGGCGCGGCTACTACACGGCGGAATATTATATGCCGGTCGAGATGTCGGGGCTATATTGGCACTTTGTCGATATTGTCTGGATATTCTTGTTCCCGCTGCTTTACTTGCTCGGCAGACACTTTATACATTAGGAAAGATTTATGGCGACGGAACACAATCACGAACATCACGAACACGACCACATGAATATTCCGAAGTATATTGGAATATTCATGATCCTTGTTGTCGGAACGGTACTCACGTATTTTGCCGCGACCATCGATATGGACGGCATCTTTCCGGGCGCCAATACGCTGGTCGCGTTGCTGATCGCGTTTACAAAAATGACGTTCGTTATGCTCTTTTTTATGCACGTGTATTGGAGCAAACGTCTCATCTGGCTGGCGGCGGTGGGCAGTTTCTTTTGGCTCGCGATAATGTTCGCTTACACGATGCAGGATTACGTGACGAGAGCGGACGGCGTTTTTACAAGGTAGCCAGTTAAATTTAGATATTGGACGCGGAGACGGGAACAGCTTTACTCGTATCCGCGTATCTTTTTTTAAGTTAGATAAGCGGACACGGAAGTGGTATTATCTGGGATTTGATTGGCTTAGGCTTTAATTTGGAGAGGTTTTTGGCAACCGCATTCATGGCGGAGCACATCGGAAAGCAATGAAGTTTCCCCCGAAACAACTGATAGATTTGAGGCTTTTGTTCGCCCTTGTCCTTTTTCTCTTTGCGAGCGCGTGTATAAAGCCAAGCAGTCCAAGAGAAACCGCACGACTATTAAAAGTCGAGGACGCGACGCAGGCCGACTTGATCGCCGAGGTCAATCGCTTTGCACGGGTCAATTCGATGCGCGCCAAAATGGATCTTAAATTCGAGGACAATTCGTTTGCGGAATTTGGCAGCAAAGAGGTTTATCGTCAGGCCGACGGCGAGGTCGTGGTTCAACGTCCGGGCAAAATTCTGCTAAAAGTTCAGGTGCCGATCATCAAGTCCGACGTGGCACAGATGACCTCTGACGGCGAAAAATTTCGCGTCGCGATCTTACAGGACGGCGGCAGCGGCAAATACAAAAAATTTGTTAAGGGCACGAACAACGCCGACTATTCAAAACTTCAAAAAAATCTGAACGCAGCTGACATTGGCGACAGCAAAGAGGCCAAGAAAAATGTAAATGCTTTTGCGAATCTTCGTCCGCAGCATTTTACCGATGCGATGTTGGTTCGCCCGACCGACGAAGGACACGTTTACACGCAGAGCACGATCTTTCAGGATGAGGTGGATAGCAGCGTAGAGAAAAAATCGCCGGTGCGAACCGTGACCCGCGGCTACTACATGCTCGACGAATTTGGCAAGCGTGCTGACGGCGGCCTCACGATTCAACGACGATTTTGGTTCGACCGCGTTGGCGGTATTCGTTTAGCACGTCAGCAAATATTCGATGCGAAGGGCGAGATCGAGTCGGACATAACATACGGCAAACAGGGAAGTCTTACCGCTACCGGCAATTACACTAATTTGCCGCTCGACATTCAGGTGACGCGCATTAAAGAAAAATACTCGATGCGGCTGACCTATCAAACGCCCGAGGACGTCATGATCGGCAACGTTTTTCCCGACGCCGCTTTTGTTTTGCAGAATTCGTGGAACCTCGAAGAGATGGATCTCGACAAAAAACTGCTTGAGACCGCGACAACTCAGCCGTCGCAAACGCCCATCAACACTGGCGTCACGCGATTCCGACCATAGCAGATGACCGCGATCTTAAGAACCGTCGATCTCACTAAATCATACAAGGTTGGCAAGCTCGATGTGCCGGCGCTTCGCGGCGTGACGCTCGATGTGAATCCGGGTGAGTTTGTCGCGATCATGGGGCCGTCGGGCTGCGGCAAATCGACGCTGCTGCATCTGCTCGGTGGTTTGCTCAGTCCGACGACGGGTAATATCATTATCGACGGCGAAGATCTGTCAAAAGTTTCGGACGCACGACGCACTGACATTCGCAGACGCAAGATCGGTTTTGTGTTTCAGCGTTTTAATTTGTTCCCGACGCTTTCGGCTGAGGGCAATCTAAAACTTGCCGAGAAAATTCACACCGGCAACGGCGGCAACAGCGCGGAAAAGCGTCGCGAAGTTTTGCGGCTTTTAAAACTCGAAGATAAAATGCACCATAAGCCGGTCGAGCTGTCCGGCGGCGAACAGCAGCGTGTCGCTCTCGCACGCGCGATCGTAAATGGCCCGGCGATCATACTCGCCGTTGAGCCGACGGGAAATCTCGACACCGAGAATTCGCGCATCGTGCTAGATATGTTTCGCGAGCTAAACGAAAAGTTTTCGCAGACGATCATTATGATCACGCACAACCCAGAGGCGGCGGCGGTTTGTTCGCGAACGATTCAGATGCGCGACGGGCATGTCGTGTCGGAACCGCCTGCGTAAGCGAGCGGCCAGTTTGAGAACTATTGAATGCTCTATGAAAAATATCATCAACTGGAATTACGAACGCGCCTCGTGGCAATGGGATCTGCTGTGCATCGTAATAATGGCATTTATTTTTCTCACGCCAAAAGAATGGTTCGATAACGGCAAAGCTGCGGCAACCAATACGCGGCATCAAGCCGTCAAAGAACAGTAAATATTACTGGAGAAGTGTTTTTATGGATAAAGTTTTACGTTACGGAATATTAGCAATTTGTTTGGGTTTTATTTTTTCGTCGATTTCTGTCGGCGAAGCTAACGCTCAAAATATCCTCGGCGAAATCCTCCGCCGGATGGATACTTACAACAAGTCGCTGCAATCTCTAAAGGCGGACGTGACGATGGCGAAACATAATCCTCAATTAGGAACAACTGACACTTCAGTAGGTACGACAAGCTATCTGCCGAAGACATCAAAACGTGGTCTGTATGCTCGAATCGACTGGACCAAACCTGTTGAAGAACAGATTTCTGTAATAGGCGACAGTTACGAGCTTTATCGACCGAGATTGAATCAGGTTATTTATGGAAAAACGCAGAAGGCTCAGGGCAGTCCTAAGGCCGGCAATCTTCTTTCTTTCATGAATATGTCGAAAGAGCAACTTAAAGAAAATTACGATGTTGTTTACATTGGTGAAGAGCAAGTTCAAGGCGGAATTAAAACTTGGCACATCCAACTCACGCCCAAAATCAAGACTAGTTATAAACTTGCAGATATGTGGATCGACAGTGACGGAACGCCAAGACAGGCCAAGATCACGGAACATAACAGCGATACAACGACGCTGCTGATTTCGAATATTCAGAAGAATGTCACGCTCAGTGCCAGCATCTTTAAGCTTAATTACCCGAAATCGGTAAAGAGGGTTGCCGCGTAAGGATTTTTTAATTTGCCTAAAAGTCTCGGCTTTACACGCCGAGGCTTTTTGTTTGGTTTGAAAGCGACAGGGTGAGAACTTATAATCGATAATTTGAATTAGCGAAGTTTATGCCGCAGACGAGCAGTATCAGCAGATTTTTACGTGGCGTTAGGCACACGACGCGGGCGTTTGTCTCGACAAAGCATCCTGTTCTCGTGCACATCGTGCCGATGCGGCGGTGTAATTTGTCGTGCACGTATTGCAATGAATACGACAAAACGAGCGATCCGGTGTCGCTCGACACTATGCTCGAACGCATAGATAAACTCGCCGAATTTAACACATCGGTGATCACGATCTCGGGCGGCGAGCCGATGATGCACCCTGAGATTTACGACATCATTGCACGCATTCGTCATCACGGGATGTTCGCCGGGCTGATCTCAAACGGCTATTATTTTCAACCTGATAAGATCAAACGACTCAACGAAGCCGGCCTCGACTATCTGCAAATTTCGATCGACAACGTCACGCCTGACGACGTTTCGAAAAAAAGCCTAAAGGTTCTCGACGCAAAGCTCGTCAACCTTCGCGATCACGCGAAGTTCAAAGTAAACATCAATTCAGTCGTCGGCGGCGGCGTTGCAAATCCCGACGAAGCATTGCAAATTTCTGATCGCGCACGCGAGCTTGGTTTCTCATCCAGCGTTGGCGTCATACACGACGGTGATGGTTTGCTCAAGGGACTGACGCCTCGCGAGAAGGAAGTTTACAAAGAGATCAAGTCAAAGGGAGCACGCAGTTACACGCGTTGGAACTGGTTTCAGGACGATCTTGTCGATGGCGGTGAATACGAATGGCGTTGCCGTGCCGGTGCTCGTTATCTTTACATCGACGAGAACGGCCTCGTGAGTTGGTGCTCGCAGCAGCGAGGCACGCCTGGCATTTCGCTGCTCGAATACACACACGCTGACATGCATCGCGAATACCACACCGAAAAATGGTGCGCCCCGACCTGCACTATCCAATGCGTTCACCAAGTCGGCCATCTCGACGCCTGGCGTGATAAACAAATTTCACTTACTGAATACAAAAAACGTAACGGCAACGGGCTGAAGAAAGATACCGTTGCTCAAATCGTTAATGCTGAATGAATCTTTGAATCTTAATAATGGCAATAAAAAGAAATCACTTTGAAATGGATAAATTTAATGCAGATGCGGTTTATCCATTTCAACTTCGTCCGCAAGATTTTCAGATGGCCATGCAGGACGTTTATGATTTCTTTTTTGACGTAAATTCAAATCTGTTAAGCAAAGGATTGAGTAGGTTGGACGACATGCTGAGACCGGCAATTATGTCTGGAGTCTTGTCTGACATGTTAACAGCAAGTCTCGCTAAGCACTCGCGGGTCCTCCGCGAAAACCAATATTTCAACGGACATCCCGATTTGATCGTTCAAGGCATTTATCCTGGAAATGCCGTGCAATCAGGCATTGAAGGCGTCGAGATCAAGACTACGAGAAAGAGCGGCGGAGCTGTCGATACGCACGGCGCTCGCGAGCAATGGATGGTGTTTTTGTTTATGTTTTGGACAACAAGACTGAACCTGCAAGCGAGCGATCACCGCTAACCTTTACCGAGGTATATTTATGTCACGTATCAATTGAAGACTTCCGAAAGAATTCTCGCGGCGAACTTGGCACTCGTACTGCGACTCTGCATAAAGACGGCGTGAAAAAACTGCGTGAAAATTGGATATATAGGCTGTAAAAATCACTCTTTCACTTTGAAAGCTGCCAACTTTGGCATTCCAACAGTCGCAATAGAAAAATACTTACCATCTTTTTCAACGCCTAAACTTTCATAACCAACAGCTTCAGCAGCAGCCAAAGTAGAACCGGCTCCGGCAAACGGATCAAGGACGATTCCTTTTCCCAATGGAAGCACAGCCCTGACAATTTGCCGCATAAATTCCTGCGGTTTTAAGCTCTGGTGAGGAGCAATCTGTCTTTCTTTTTTTTGCGTTGGACGTGAAACAATAACATCTCCAAAAGGTGTCTTATCAGAAATTCTTCGAAATCCGCCTGTTCCCCATTTTCTAAGATTGTCCTGAACGCGCCCTTCGAGCGGCTTCCTGAAAATGATCCATGGCTCCCACATCGATCTTGGCATGACGCTTACATTTGCAAATTCTTCATGCGCATTTTTTGGCCTGTCACCACCTCGCATTGTCATTGTTAACCGGACAATTTCTCCACGCCGTTCGAGTCCTGCATTAGACAGCGAGTTTGAAACTAAATATGAGAGAAGTGGATTAGAGGCAACGACAACATTCGCTCCGGGAACAAGTGTAGGCAGTAAATATTTACCCCAATCAAAAAAGAATACCGACAAATCGTCCAGTTGTTTTTGAGTCAACGTCGTAAATCTCGGTAAAGGCGAGCGCTTGTTTCCATCGAAAGATGGAGGAATGCGCCAAACACCTCCTTTACCGTTTCGCAGCTTTGAAATCTGTTCTTCGGAATACTCATGTAAGCCATAAGGCGGGTCGGTCACAACTGCGTGAATTGATTCTTTTTTTTGTTTTACCAGCCATTCAAAACAATCTCCGTGAAAAAGAATTGATTTGCCAAAACTATAAGGTTCATTCCAACTACTTTGACTCGCTGAACCGGATTGGCTTATTGAGGCCGTCGGCTTTGGTCGATGATAAACGCCGCGTTCGTCTTTAGAGAATAAACCTGGAGTGTTAAGCCTAAGGTAGGAGCGGATGGATGATCTTGGTGTAGGACCTAGCAGTATTTCGACATTTCGCTCAATTTCCGAAACGGTCATCGGGGTTTTTGTATCCGACAAAACCGACAAAATTGCATCGCGAACTATGCCGGGTTGTCTTTTTTGCAGCGATTTCATAACCAAAGACGTCTAGACGTCTTATATCCTAATAGTGTTTTTGCTGTTAGTCAAATATGTCTGTTATCAGATCACAAGTATAATATTTGCATATCCTTCGAATGAAAATGACTAAGCTCTTTATTCCTATTCTTCTTGGCACGTCACGTAAAGATCGTCAGAGTGAGAATGTTGCCAAATGGGTTTGCGGTAAGATGAGCGAGCGTGACGACATTGAGACGCAGCTTTTCGACGTGCGCGATTTTGTTTTGCCGCAGGACGATTATGGAACTGCGTTAGGAGAGCAATATCCCGAATGGCGCGACGCGATCGTCAAAGCCGATGGTCTCGTCATCGTCGCCCCCGAATACAATCACGGCTATCCTGGCTCGTTGAAGAGCGTGCTCGATCTGCTGCTAAAAGAATATATTCATAAGGCGGTTGCATTCGTCGGCGTGTCGGCCGGGCCGTGGGGCGGAACACGTGTGGTCGAATCGATGGTGCCGATGGTTCGCGAGCTTGGTCTTGCGGCGTGCTTTGCCGATCTTAATTTTCCAAAGATTCGCGACAAGTTCGACGCGGACGGCAACTTGCTCGATGACGCTTACAATGAACGCATAAAAGGTTTTCTCGACGAACTTGTTTGGATGGCGACGACGCTTCGCTGGGGCCGCGAGAACGTCGCGTCAAAATTTCACACGAAATAATTAACGTTTGGCGACTTCCTCGCCGATCGACCACACGATCACCGAGCTTGACAGCCCGAGTCCGGACAGGCGGCCGGCCATCATAATCATCGTTTCTCCGTCGGCGACGACCTCGGCTGCGAGCAATGTTTTCTCACCTGTTTTCAACATTTCCTCGGTCGAGTCCGAGTCCGTATTCATAAGGTCGAGCATTGTTTTTTCGCCGAAGTCTGAGGCTTCGTTCGTCGGCGTTAATCCTTTGACGTAAAACGGCAGCACGCCCCAAATTAACGACAGCTGATTTCGCGCGTCCTCGGACGTCGTTAAGGCAAATGTTTGCATGCCCGAACGAAAAGACGAAAGCCGTCGCGCCATCAAACCGGATTCCGTAAAGACGGCGACCTTCTCGGTTTGTATTTCCTTCGCGGCTGCGGCGGCGGCTTTGCAGAGTGCCTGACTCGTGCGACCCGATGGCGCTTGCGAGAATTTAACCGGTTTTTTGAGCTGCGTAGCTTTAAGAGTTTCGGCTGAGTCGATAATGCGCGCCATTGTCTTGATCGCTTCGACAGGATACTTGCCCGACGCAGTTTCGGCTGAGAGCATTACAGCGTCAGTGCCATCCCAGACAGCGTTGGCAACATCAGACGCTTCGGCTCGTGTAGGAAACGGATTCTCGATCATCGACTGCAGCATTTGCGTCGCGGTGATGACGAACTTATCATTCGCGATCGCAAGCTCGATGATGCGTTTCTGATAAACGGGCACGAGTTCGACGCTGGTTTCGACGCCGAGATCGCCGCGTGCGACCATTAGGCCGTCAGTCTCGGCGATGATCTCCATCAGATTCTCGATCGCCTCCGCCTTTTCGATCTTTGCGACAAGCAACGCACGCCCGAGCTCACGCTTGTTGAGTTTTTTGATGATGTCCTTTACTTCTTTACAATCGTTCGCCGTGCGCACAAATGACAATGCTATGTAATCGACATTTTGTTCGATCGCCCATTCGAGATCGGCGTGGTCTTTTTGCGTCATCGACGGTATCGGCAAACTCGTGTTCGGCAGATTAATGCCTTTGCGTTCAGCGAGAACGCCGCCGATAACGACACGGCAAATAACGTCTGTGTCGGTTTCGGATTCGACGACGAGCTCGATCGCACCGTCATCGACGAGAATACGCGTACCTTTTTCTACAACGGTCGGTAGCTGATCAAAGTTTGTCCCAACTTCTTTGTCGTTGCCGACGATTTCGCGAGTTGTAATAACAAATTGCTGGCCTTCTTTTAACACAACGGGCAAGCCGTCCTTGAGCGTCCTTGTGCGGATCTTCGGTCCCGAAAGATCGACGAGTATCGACAGTGGAAGGTCCAAAGCAGCGGCGGCCGCACGGGCGAGACTGATCGTCTCGGCGTGTTGCTCACTTGTCCCGTGCGACATATTGATGCGAACGGCGCTCATACCGGCGTCGAGCATCGACTTAATGATGTCCTGGTTTGCGGATGCCGGCCCGAGTGTTGCAAGGATCTTTGCTTTTCTCATTACAAAAAGATTCTAGCTCAAAAGAGCTTTTCTTTTCTTTAAATAGCTGTGAACAGTTGCGACGAATGACGAGTGCGACCACGTTAATGGTGACACCGACGCGGCATCGCCAGCCAACGGGTCGATCTGCTCGGGCAGAACGCCCGAAGGCAACGCACGCTTGGTAACCCAATCGAGGATCGTCAAAGCTTTTTCGAGATCGCCCTTCGTTTTAGCAGAAGCGACATAGTATTCCGCGAGCCACAGAGTTGTGATCACCCACGAATTACCTTCGAACTCATCAGAGACGCGCATGTAGCCGTCATTCTCAAACCGCGCGACGCCGCCGATCTCTCCGCCGTTCGTGAGCTGTTGGTCGATGGCCGTCATTGTGCTTTTGACTACATCATCGTCCGTTTCGAAACAGCCGAAATAGAACACGCCAAACATCGACGCGTCGACCGTTGAATCCGGCGTCCGTGAATCGTCACCGTTCGCGAGCAGTCCGCGAAGGAAACGTCCGTGCTCTTTGCTGTAAAGATGCTTGCGCATCGCGGCGACTATCTCGTCAGCGGCGGTCAAATATTTTTGTGCGTTGTTCGGCTCATCAAAGACTCGTGCAAATTCAGCAGCCGCAAGCAAGCCGGCGACGACTGTCGCGCACGTAAACGTGTGAATGCCGCGGCGATCTTCCCACAGATTCCAACTCGGCAGCGGCAAACCGGTTGTCTCGTCGCGATACGCAGCCAGAAAATTTGCTGCCCGGACGACCAACCGACGATAGCAGCGATGTGCAAAATCGATGTCGCGATACTTGTCATAATGGTGCCACAACGCCCACAGTACAAGCGCCGTTTCGTCTTCCTGAATCGGCAGCATCGGCTTTTTCGCCGTCGCGTCCCAATGCGAATGCCAGCTCGATGCGACCGTGCCGTCGGGGTTGTATTTCTGCAAAAAATATCCGCGCTCGTGAATTATTTTCGTGCAAAACGAATAAAATCCGCGTGCCATTTCGCTGTAACCCGCACTGTCGAGCGCGTTCGCGACGAACGCCCCGTCGCGCGTCCAGAGGTAGCTGTAATGGTCGGTCGCACGCTCGGTCACGTCGTGATCGTTCGCAGCAAGGATCGCGCCGCCACGATCGACCTGCGTGTTTATGATCAGCAGCGAGCGTTTATAAAGATCGACGATCTCGCTCGACAGTCCGTCGAAGTCAACACGATTTTTGCTGACCCACGCCTTCCAATAGTTTGAAGTGTAGTCGAGAAGGTCGGCGGGCCCACGTTCGATGACTCGACAGTTAAGCTCGGTGACTTCGTTTTGTGTCATCCCTGCTGCGATCCAATAATAAACTTCGCTGCTCGCACCGCCGTCGAGCGTGAGATAAACCGAGATCGTCGAATCGACGGAGCCTTCGGTGATCGCGCCGCCGAAAAGTTCGCCGTCTTCGGCGTCGCGCCAAGTGCCTTCGTTCTGGCGAAAGGCCTTTCGTCCCGTCGCAAAGTTATCGAAACTCGGCTGCGAATTTATCAAAAAGTATCGGTGCTTTTTGTAATGTATCAGCGAGGAAGTTTCGGGATCGTAAAATGCGGTGTCGCCGAATTTGTTTTCGTAAATTCGAAAGTCGTGGTGCAGGAAAAGCCGAATCTCGCGTCGGTCTGTTGCGTTGTTCTTTACCGTGATACGTCGAAGATAAATGTTGTCGTGACTCGCGACCGTATCGTTGCAGAGCAGTGAAATTTGCAGCCGTTTGCATTCAAGAGAAACTTGGGTGACGAGGGTTTCGTCGCTGTATTTGAGTTCACGCTGCCAGTCGTCGGACGCGATCCACGAAAATTCGCCGCCGACCCAAACGCCGAACCGCGACGGAAAACCTTCAGTATGATTTTCTTGCCCGACGTGTGGAAAATAAATGTCGCGGAGCTGATATTTGTCGTCGAAATTGACCAGCAAACAGCCATTCCCGACCGGAATGTCTCGCATCCCTCTATTCCTCTTCAGCTTCAGCGGCGAGCAGCGATGCACTCGTGACGCGGTCGTCATCGCCTGTTTTGATAAGCGTGACGCCTTGGGCGCTGCGGCCGGTTTCGCGGATCTTATCGACGCCGAGACGAATGAGCTTAGCCTGCTGCGTGATGATCATGATCTCGCTGTCCTCTTCGATCGGGAACGACGCGACGACCTTGCCTGTCTTGGCCGTGGTTTTCATATTGATCACGCCTTTGCCGCCGCGTTTCGTCAAGCGATAGCTGCTGACGACCGTCTGTTTTCCAAAGCCGTTCTCCGAGATCGAGAGAATTTTTTCTATTCCTTCTTGCGACACCGAGCACACCGAGACGACGTAATCGCCTTTGCGTAAATTCACGCCTCGAACTCCGCGTGCCGCGCGTCCCATCGGGCGAACATCCGTCTCTTGAAAACGCACTGCCATGCCGTCGTGTGTCGCGATCAGAATTTGACGCTTGCCGTCCGTGCGAATGACATCGAGCAGTTCGTCACCCGCGTCGATGTTGATCGCGTTGATGCCGGTGACGCGGATGTTTTGATAGTCGCTGAGCGCCGTC
>Ga0187894_10002409_pt1 | contig 22407 bp, 17 predicted proteins | sample GBC1701081metaG_FD_136650 | JGI IMG/M metagenome (GOLD analysis project Ga0187894, IMG submission 136650) | White microbial mat communities from a lava cave in the Kipuka Kanohina Cave System on the Island of Hawaii, USA - GBC170108-1 metaG ... | reverse complement strand
CGTCAGTTGTTTGGCCCTGATGACGGCCGCGCCAGCGTACTCCTTGTCGGCGATCTTCAGGAACGCCCCGCCGATCTCCAAGGCGTCGTTCCGGTAATCGATGCCGAGGCCGCGCAATTCGAAGCGCGGCTCGAATTTGCCGATGGGCGAGCCGACGGAAAGCCCGTCGAGCGAAAGCGTCAGCCCGGCCGCGGTCAGCGCCGCGTCGAGCAGGAACCAGACGGCGGCGTCTTTGTACTGCGCGCCGACGCGTTCGAAATGAACCGGGCCGAGAGATTTTTGAATCTTGAACCAGGTGGCGTTGTCGGTGGTGGTCGCCGCCTGCGTGGTCGAGGTCGTGGCCGGTGATCCGGTCGTTTGGGTCGAGCCGCCGGCGACAACCGGAAGCGACAGGTTCCGCGTCAGGTCTCCGAGTTTCAACGTGGCGCTGACATTCAATCCCTGCTTCAACGCAATCATATTTGCGTCGTCCGCGCTTGCGTTCTGAGCGCTGGCGCTTTGGGATACGTCGGGCAGTTTGGCGACGCCGGTTGGAATCAGGCCGTTCAGCTTTTTGACCTCGGCCACAGTGAAGGGTTTTGAAGCGACGAGGATTCGCAGGTCGTTTATTCCGACCGTCCGATCCGGCGGGAACTCCTTGCCGACCAGTGGCAACTGGGCGAGGCTGATCTTTGCGCCGATGTCCAGCCCGAAGAGGAACTTTTTGTCCGTGGCAGTCTTGATGAAGGCCAACATGGCGTCTTTCAGATCGATTTCGAAACCGTCCAGAGCCGCGATCCAATCCGGGCTGCTCTGCGCGACGCCTCTGATGAGAGCGCCGATGTTAAGCTTTTGTTCCCCTCCGGCGTGATTGTAAGTGGCCACGAAGAGATCGGAGGTTTTGCCCTGAGCTTCTTCACTGAGTAACGTAAGATCGAATTTGAGCGGCGCCGCCAAATTCGCGACGTTGACCTCCAGGTGGCACTCCATGCGATAACCGCCGCTGATATGCAGCAATGAGAGAGAGATCGTTATCGCTCCCGTCTCTTTCCCATCGTCGCTCATCGGAAAATGAGACTTACACCTGAACGTAAAATCTTTCGAGCTTGTGTTAAACGTTACCGCCAGGTTCTCGACCGTTAACTCTCTGACCGCGGCAGGCAGGAGAGGCCTTGATGCAACTACGAATTTTTCGAGGATTTCCTCCACCAGATTGCCCAAATGAATCTTTTGGCCGTCTCCAGTCGCGCCATTGAAGTCCCAGCCGCCCGCGGCGGACTTATTCAGAGCCGCGGCCAGACGCAGTTCCACACCCGCGATCTGTAAGACTCCGCCTATCGTACCCAACACTGGACTAGGGCTGCGCTGCGTCTGATAGCTGAAATTCAGGTCGAAGTTTTCGACCGCAAACTTCGGCGTGATCACCCAGCGATAGGTTGAGCCTGCGGCAAACGTGAATTGTTTTGTCTTGGGAACGGCGGTTAGGCTGACTTGTGAAAACCGTATATCGGGAGCCTCGGCGGGGATGGCGACATGCTCCCCCAGCAATTTGACGGCAATTTCCGTCAGGCTGACGGATTCGCCCGGCGGCAGACCTCCGGTAAGCGACCAATCTTCATCACCCACGTACCGCTGGGCGCTAATCTGCAGGTAACAGGCGCCGATCTGAAAGATACTGTCAACCGTCCCCGTAACATTTCTTCGGGCAGCGTCTGTCAGGTCTGTAAGATCGAGCTGGACATCCAGATGGTCTATCGCAAAGTATCCTTCGATGATCGGCCAGCTCGCCTCCGAGCTTATGTGAAACGAGATGAGATCGAGCGCCTTCCGGGACGGAGTAAAAGTTATTTCCAAATTGTGGATGACGATTCGCGGCAGCGCCCTCAAGGCATCCGGCAGGGTTTTCAGCAACTCGTCATTGCCGGCGAGCGCGAGAATATCCGCGAGATTCGGAAGAGTAACGTCGTTTCCCGGCAAAATACCGATTGTCCATGTCGCGCTGCTCCCGACGCTGGCCCGGACATACACCGGTATGCGCGTCCCGCCAATGATAACCACTCCCGAGACGACGCCGATAACAAGTTTGTCGTACCCGGGCAGGTTACTCGGCAGGTCTACATCGTAAAAAGCAAGTTCGTCTTCCGAAAATATTGTTTGATTGGTTGGAGTGATCGGATTAATGAGAGTCAGCGCAAACGCCAGATCCTGCAATTGGACCTTGGGGGCGATCTCCCACTGGCCCGATTGGTCCGCCAATTGGTCTGCCAATTGGTCTGCCAATTGGTCTGATTGATGCGAATACTTCAGGCCCAATGAAAAGTATGACAATGATCCGGCGACGGGATCAAAAGTGGCGCTGATCCCCGTGAGCGCAAGCCCCTTGATGGAGGCTGCCAACTCACTCGGCACAAACGAATCAATACTCCGGCCGTCAATTAATTTCGCGACGCTCGCAATGTCGGGAAGTTGAAGCGCCCCGTCCGCGACGGCCACGTCCAGTCTCCAACTGTCTCCATTGAGTTTTGTCACGGCGATGGGAACCCGGGTTTCATCCCCAATCTTCAGAGCGCCATGGACAGTCCATGTGATGAGACCGAGACTCCCTTCCAGGGCCAACGAAATCCCCGGTTCGACAATTGAAATCCACGAAACAATCGGAAGATGGATTGTATTATCGGGCGGAAGCGTTCCATCAAAGCGAATATCCAACCATCCGCCCTTCTCCTCGAAAACCAGCGTGACATCAAGCTCCGGGAATCCGAGGGTCGTTGTTTTGCCGGTGATGGAAACCGTCTTCTCCGTGGAAGTAACCAATGGAATTCCATCTTTTTTCCGTACCAGAATAACGTTATCCGAAAGCGCTCGTTCAAAAAAACGCCTCACCTCTTCCATATCAGAGTAATCAGCCGCCGCAAGCCGCAGTTGATCACCCGGATTTTGAAGCCGCTCTTTAATGTCGTTAATTGAGCTCATTCCGAACACCTTCTTTCGCGACGAAATCGCCCGATGGCCTTTTAACCTCCCGGTTGGAAAGACCGCCGTGGCTATTGATTGGCCGTTTTTACATTCAGTTGCTGGAGGACCGTTGTGGTAGTCGCAATGGAAGAAGGTTGAAGCTCCGCCACAATCTCATCCGTTAAAGCCTTGACCCGTACACTGAAGTAAGTCGGATCAGCAAGTTTGGCGAACTGCCACTCCTGAATATATCGCTCGGTCGGATAGCTAGAAGACTGTCCCGGGAAACTGAACGACAATGGAAAGTAGAAGTTCCGATCCCCCTTATTGTCTCCACAATAGGTCAGGAAATTCTGGTAATGATCCGCGGTAACATATAACTGAGCGCCGACCGCAATCTTTGCGCCGTTGTAATCGAGCAAATCGTTTCCTCCGACTCTGTGGTAATACACAGGGACATCTAAATTACGGTAATTCTCCTTAAGGTACGCTTCTTGTACTGCAAAGAAGATCGGGTCGGGAAAAATCATGGTCTTCCAAAACACTTGCTGGCGCGCGGCTCCAAGGGCCTTAAAGCTCTGTAGGGTATGGTTCGCTCCGCCGAGGAGATCTCTCAGTTTACGCAGCCAGTATCCATAAGCGTCTTGTTCGAATTGTCGAAACAATGTTGTTATATCGGCCTCAAAGGTTTCCATCGGTTCGTCACATTTTTGATAGTCGAAAAGTGAGTTCAGCATATTCGCCAGCGGAATTGTTGAAATAGGAACTTGCCGAACTATTACTTTCTTTATGCGGGTGAACCAACCGGCCAAACCGCCATGATTCACATTCGCCCGCATTAACTCCATCATCTGCTGAAGCCCAATAATTATCGACTTAACATGGTTTTCGGGTTCAACGCGTCTCCGGGGGTTTCCGTCCACGAAGAGACGGGTTTGTCCGTGGATTCCCGTGATGGCGGCGTAATCCCGGCTCTTTTTGTCCATCAGCAAACCCGTCGTCTTAATGCTCGCCATCGGCTTTATCAGGCAGTTCTCCAGGTCGATCAGATAGGGCTTGAATTGATGAACGATAAGATTTTCGTGGTGGACGTCGCCGAATGAGAATGTGCAAGCGAGGGCAGAAAGCTGCCCGATGAGCCGGTAGAATTCATCGCAGATTTTGCCTTCGTCCTGTTGCGCTGGAAAAATCACAAAGTCTCCGGGGCCTGTGGTGGGAGAGAACAATGGGTTGTCGGAGCCTTGTTTCGGCTCCTCGTGGTGCAAAAACTCGAGGTATCCATAGGAATCCTTGATGGCGGGCGGCTGATCAACGGAACCGAAGGAACAGGGTAGTATCTTGTACGTGGGAAGCTTTATGAGTAACGAGTTTAGGTTACTTTTCTGGTCAAGCTCGATCAGCGCATTGAAAATCTCCATCAGACTTTTGTCCATGAAGCCTTTACGTACGTTATTGACCGCGGCGCTGTCCCCGATGATCAGGCAATCGGCTTCCACGTCCGCGGGCTTATAAATAAGCTTTAGCTGCATGTATCGCAGCTTTTGTCGTTCAAAAACCTTGAAGGTGAGAAACAAGACCTGTTTCCCGCCTTTATGAAAGTCACTGCCGGATGATTTGAGTTCTACCAGCCCGCGGAGTTCGTAATGCTGTCCACTGGCAAAGACCATGTCGATGTGATCCCAATCCGTGATGATTCGCTTACAGGCCAGCGTGACGTTGTTTATAAAGTTGGTTGTTACCTTTTCGATAGCATACTTTGTCCGTGGGTATGCGTCGTAAAACTCGGTCAGTTTACGTTGGAAGTGAGATTCGCTGACTCCGAAAATCCGCTCCTGAAAATATTGGCGATAGGCGTCCTGATTCTGTTGAAAAGCGATGAAATTTTTTACTGTCTCCTCCTCATCTTTCCCTTTTTGAATTTTTCCCCCGCTGATCAGATCGGCTATCACAGCATATAGAACATACTCATCGAGCATCTTGGCGAGCTGTGTGAGTAACACCGGATTGGCGAGCGCAACCTCAACTCTCCGATAGTCGTCGCCAAGCCCTCCTTCCGGTTTGTTCGCGCGAAGACCTTCGGCAAAGACGGCGCCGGCATGTTCAAGTTGGGCAAGGTACAATATTGCTCTGAAGAGATCTTGCGGAGTTACCTGGAGCTTATCAAGCTTGCTCTTCAACGTTGTTTCGTTCATACGATCTTCCTGATTCCACGTGTTGATTAGCTCGGCCAAGGAGTGGCGAAGAAGATGACTACACTTCGTTATTTTTCAGGCGCGTTGGTCAGCCTGAGCCAGCCTTCCCGAATCTCCTGTTGTCCGCTCCATGTCGCTTGTAAATTCACCGGCCCGATTTCCGATGAAGTCCATTCGCCGCCGGATTTGGCCAGCCACGACCAGGCGTACCCCGGTTCCGCGGGCAGCGGCAGATTGATCTTCCCCTGCGCGGTCACGATGGGCGCGGAGAGAAAAGTGATCGCCAGACTCCGCAACGCTTCGGCGTATTGATCGGGTGGAATATGGACCGCTTTTGTCGGCAGAACGCCGGTGGTCGCATGCACACTGCCGCGCGGATCAACCAGCATCGTCAATTTTTGGGGCGGACTATCAATGGCCTGGAAGAGTTCCGGCTCGTCGGCGGCGTAGCGAATGCGCGGATCGCGTTCCAATTCGGCGATCACGCCGTTGTCGCAGAGCAATTGCCATAAGACGTCCCCATCGGCGAACCGGGCCAGGAAGCTGTGCCTCTTGACGAGGCCTCCGCTGTTTTGCAACAACCCGGAGAGCGTCGTTTTCTGCGCGGCGGAGATCGGTACGGCGCCGAGGTCCGTCTTGAGCACGCGAGCCGTATCGCAGGCGTGGACATAAAAGCGGTTGTTCTCGTAGTTGTACGTCTTGCCGTCAGCCGGCCAGACCTCTTTCCAATACCCGACCAGACCGTCGTTCAACTGCCGCTCGTCGCCTATACGAATCGGGAACCGGACTTTCGTAAACTCGTCTGTCTCTCGCAAGGCCAGACGGGCGCCGGGGCCGGCTTCCGATTGCAGATCTCGTTCGACGTCCAGCCGGAAGACATTCCAATCCTGATTGATCGCGGGCCGCCCGCGCAGTTCCAGATCGAGCGTTGCGCGAACGACCGCAATGGGCCGCCCTATCAAAAGCGCCAGCGCTTCGTGCTGGGCGAAACTTTCCGGATCTATGTTTTCAAGCGCGCTCTCCAGGGCGGTCAGAAAATCGTCGAAATGATCCTGTCCCTGATTGATCAAATGGTTGACCAGCGTCTTCAAATGAAGGTTCCCGATCTCCGCAACCGTGATCGGACGCGCGCCCGGCGCGGACGCCCACTGGCCCAGTTGGTTGATCGAACCCAATGGCCGGCCCTCGTTGTCATACACCATCAGGCTGTCGTCCAGGTTGTTCGGGATCAGCCAACCGCAGATCGGCGTGGAGGCCGGATGCGCGTTCATCTCCGCTTCATCCTTGCTTGCCGCGTCGCCGCGGTCCGCCGAGAGCCAGCGGAAATTGAGCTTTGCGGGCTGGACCAGACGCGGCGGCAGCGAAATCAGGCGCCTCGCGCCCGGCGCGCTCAGCGCCTCGGCGGCGATCACCCGCTCGTCTTTCAGCGCCAGGGTTTGCGTCCGGCCGAAGGTATCCACCAACCGCAGGTCGAGGATCTTCAGCACGCCGGCGCGAATCGGATTGAAATCGTCGAGCGGTTGCGGCGCGCTGCGGTTTTGATTTCCAACGGCGTTGCGCACGACCTCGGTAAACGGCCTCGCGTCGTCAAACCCCAGCGGATCGGCGATCGGCAATTGCAGTGTCTGTTTGCCCATCAGCAACGCGTCGTTGAAACCGTTGAGCGTTTGCGCCATCGCGTGAAAGCCGGGATCGTTGAGCTTTACGGAAACTTTCCGGATCGCATCCGCCACCTCGTCTTTTTCATTCGGGCCGGGCGGCTGCCGTCTCTCCAGAAAAGCCTTTATCTGATCCTGCAATTGCAGTTTCGCGTGCGGCGTGAGGAGGCTGCTCCCGGAGTAAATGCTCGCCGCCTTCTCATAATCTTCCTGGCCGGGTTGCAGCGCCAGATCCACGGCGTCTTCGGCCAACTGGTAGTTCGTGGTGATGAAATCGGGATGATAAGCCCTGTCTTCCGGGTCGAGATTGTTCTGCTCCTGACGGGGAAACAACTCGACGCTCCATTCGAGCGCGAAAGGATTCCAGGGCTGCTCGACCCAGGCGTCGAACCCGATCCGCTCTTGCTTTGGACCCGGCTGGTATTTGCTGATCTCGTCTCGTATCGCGGGGAAATTATTCTCGACCGCGGCGTTCGCGACCGTGAGGCCCTGGCACGCGAGTAATCCGTCCGGATGCAACCTGCCGTCCTGGCCGTGCCGTTCGGTCGGCTCCACGGTTTCGTCAACGATGAGCAGCGCCGGTTCGTTGGGCCGCCAGTAACGAGGGGCCGGGCGCGACTGGACGGCGTATGGCTTGTTTGTGCGCTGCCGGAAATCGGCGACCGCGTTCGACAGCTCCGACAGTGATTGCCCGCGTTGGAAATCGAGCGCCTTCAGCCTGGCCTGTTGACGTTTGATGGGCAGCAGGTCGTTCTTTTCGATGAAGTGCCGCACTTCATCCACGTCCGGGTAATCGTCACGGGTGTCGTCCGGCGGATACACGCACAGCATGTATTTGTACCAATCGGCGAAGAGCTGTCTCTGCATCGCCTCCAGTTCCTGGGCCGCGCGGTCACAAGCCTGCTGCCTGAGATTGAGTTGGTTCAGCAGATGAGCCAGTTCGTCCGGCAGCGTTTCTTCTTCTGTCTCACTGGCTGTCCCACTAGAGGATGGCGCCGCGGCGCTTTCCTGCCGGATGCTCCACAACGTTCCACCGGGTACGGACGTGAAGCCTTTCTCGTGCCGGGCTTCCCGGAACTTCAGGCCTACGTCTAGCTCTTTACCCTCCAGTCGGGAACTCAGGCTCAGAGATTCCAACTGCTCTTCCAGCAGCGCGCCGCCGCCGAGCGCAACAGACAGGTAGGCGGACAGCGCTTCCGTACCGGTGTTTCCGACTGCGACCGTCACGGCCTTTTCCGGCGCCACAGGATCGGGCGCCTTCGCCACGGCAATGTCGAGACGGGCGTAACAGACGATTCGATCCGGGAAATCCCCCTTCACGGACGCCTGCCATTTGAAAACCTCTTTGAGCGCCTCGCTTTTCACCGCGGCGTCCGTCGCGGCAGGCGTCGCCTTCTTGAAAGCGTCAATCGCCTGTAAAAACTGGGCGGAGCGCAAGCAGTCCAATGCAGGATCGCTGTGCCAACCGATCACTTCGTATTGAGTTCCCAACAACGTCGCCGGTGAAACCGGATCGTGAAAGCCAAAAACGCTCTGGCAGTTCGGATAGAAGGCGGCAAAGGTCGGCTCGCCATATCCACCTGTCTTCCCACCTGTCTTCCCGGCTGTCTTCCCGGCTGTCTTCCCGGCTGTCTTCCCGGCTGTCTTCCCCGCGGCGGCGTCGGGCCGCGGCTCGTATCCGACCGCAGTCAGTTGATAGCCTAACTTCGCCAGCGATTCAGCCGCCGGGTCTTCCGCCCATTGAGCGTTGAAAAGCCGTCTGCGGCCCAGATAGCGATACGGCCGGTATTTCCCATTCGCGGGATCGATGGGAAAGGGGATGGCGACGGCGCCTTGAACGTCGCCGGCGGCGTCAGGGTAAAGGAAATCGCTCTCCACCACCCATTGCCGCTCGACGCTCATTTTCCCATCGCCGCCTTTTCTGCTTCGGGTTACCAGCCAGCGATTGGGAACCGCAGGAAACGTGAGCTTGCGCGCCGCCGCCGTTTCCCCAGGTGTGTTCGTCCCTTTGGTCAGGGCGTCGGGCAACGCCCAGTGCAGGTGGACACCGTCCCTGAGTTGCAGCCCGCGATCCTGGAAAGGGCGGGAAAGCAACTCTTCACTGATGTTCGCGACGTCGGGGTTGACCTCCCGCTCACCATCCCAATAAGGGAGGTTGGTGAAATCGCATTTCGCCTCCACGACGGATAGATCCGTTTTAAGGCATAAAGCGTCCAGGTGGATGGGAACCAACAGAATGCTGCCCATGACCTCTCCTTGTAGGTCAAGTTTCTTCAATTGAAACCCGACGTAAACTGTAAATTGTCTGGATTGGCTTGAACTTCCGCCGCGAGTGGCATTGTAATCGAATCTGATTCGTGAGCATATAGAGGGAGCCACGCAATTTGTCATTTATGATTTGTTATGGGAAACAAGCCGCTGAAATCAACGCCCTGGATGAAATGGGCGATCATTTTTATCTGTTGGACCGCCTTCGCTCTCATCTTCACGAGCCAGAGGTATATCATTCAGGCGTGGATGTCCGTAACAATCGAATGGAAAATAACTCTGGTTGCCGAACTGGCTTGGGGTTATTCGTGGAGTGCGCTGACTCCGCTCATCCTTCATCTGGTAGACCGTTTCCCTTTACAACGCGGGAAATTCCTCCGCTCCATCGGAATTCACGCTTCTGCCGCTCCATTTTTCTTCATTCTCAGTTCGGCGATTTCCGTCATCGCGTATAGGCTGATCCTCGGTCCTTACCCCGGGTCAAGATCTCTTTTCGACTCATTTCGGAGCGTCGTCATCAGAGGATTTCTCCCCGGACCGTTGTTTTACTGGTTGATTATCGGCGTCAACCAGGCGATAGATTATTATCGCAGGTACCGGGACAGAGAACTGCTGGCGTCGAATCTTGAAACCCGCCTGGTAGAAGCGCAACTCGACGCTCTAAGAATGCAGTTGCACCCGCACTTTCTCTTCAACACGCTCAATAGCGTCTCGGTGCTGATGCGAAGGGATATTGACGCGGCCGATCGGATGCTGCTCCAACTCAGCAACCTGCTGCGCGCCACATTGGCCCGAAATGCGGCGCACGAAATAACACTCAGGCAAGAACTGGAAATTCTCGAAAGATATCTGGAGATCGAGCAGATCCGTTTTCAGGATCGGTTGACGGTGAGGAAGCGCATTGATCCGTCGGCGCTCGAGGCGTTGGTCCCTCAGCTTTTCTTTCAGCCTTTGGTCGAAAACGCCATTCGCCACGGAATCGCGGACCGCGAAACGGGAGGAGAGATTGACATTCGCGCTGAATGTCAAAATGGTATGGTATATCTTGAGGTGCGCGACAACGGCCCGGGTTTAAACATTTCGCACAGAAATTTTATTGAAGGAGTCGGCCTTTCGAATACGCGCTCCCGGCTTGAACGCCTGTATGGCTCCGGCAGCCGCTTCGAAATCCGTAACTCCGAAGAAGGCGGTTTGATCGCAGCCGCCGCATTTCCATTTCATACTGAAACAATTATTGAAGTTGAAGCGAGGAGATAACAACACGGAAAAGATTCGAGCGCTGATCGTCGATGATGAACCGCTGGCGCGCGAAGGGATTCGCATGCGGCTCAGACAAGAGCCGGATATCGAAGTGATTGGCGAATGCGGAAATGGACGGGAAGCCGTGACGGCCATCCTGCGCGAAGCGCCTGACCTGGTCTTTCTCGATATTCAAATGCCTGGGCTGGACGGGTTCGAAGTGATCGATGCCGTCGGCGTAACGCGGATGCCGCATGTCATTTTTGTCACCGCTTATGATGAACACGCGCTGCGGGCTTTCGAGGTGAGCGCGCTCGATTATTTGCTGAAGCCGGTTGACGGTGAGCGCTTTTTCGAAGCGCTCGAACGAGCCAGAAACCGGATTAGAGGCAAAAACCTCGAAGCTATCAGCGAACAGCTCCATAAAATGATGGCGGCTCTTAAAACCGAAAGAAAATATCTTGAACGATTGTCCATCAAGTCTGGCAAGTCCGGCCAGTCCGGCGGCCGCATCACATTTCTGGGCGTAGACGAAATTGATTGGATCGAGGCCGCCGATAACTATATCCAGCTCCATGTCGGGCGCGAATCGCACCTTCTACACGCCACAATGAACCGCCTGGAGAGCAGGCTTGACCCCAATAAATTTCTTCGCATTCAACGCTCAACGATAGTCAATATCGAGCGAATCAAAGAACTGCACCCGATGTTTCATGGTGAATACCAAGTCATCTTAAAAGATGGCACGCAACTGACATCAGGCCGCAGTTATCGAGAAAACCTTCAGAAACTCCTGGGCAATCTCTAAACAGCGTTGACGTTCTACCCCAGGGTTTAGCCATTCCGCCCTGGAAAACCGCTGTTTGCCGAAAATCCGTTCCGAAATTCATTGGTTCCGCCTATCGTGCGCGGCGCGCAGTCCGTAATGAGACGTTAAACAAGAGGGTCGTTCACGTCGTCACGGACAACACCCTGAAACAACGAAAATCGCCCCTGGGTACGCATCGCTTCCAGCGTGCTTTGCTTCCATCACTCGTCTACTGATCGAAGCCGAGCACGCTGGAAGCGATGCGTACCCAGGGATTTTCCGAGGAGATGACACAATGGCGATATATGAGAACGTTGAAAAGCCAACCTCGTCAGTCGGACGGAGAAGAATGAGAATGGCCGTCCTTATCACAGCCGCGATCGCGACCTGTAGTTTATATGTGTGGGCCAAAACCGGCGGCGGAGTTCCCTATCCTACTGGCTACCGCCATTGGACGCATGTGAGGAGCGCGCTAGTCGGTCCACAAAACCCCGGCTTTGCCGCTAATGGAGGAATCCATCACATATATGCGAACGAAAAAGCAATGGAGGGATATCGCGCCGGCCGGTTTCCTGATGGTTCGGTTATCGTGGCTGACTTCCTTGAAACACGGGAAAGCGAAGGGATAACAACAGAAGGACCGCGGCGTCGCATAGATGTAATGGTAAAGGAGAGCAAACAATACGCCGAGACCGGGGGCTGGGGCTTCGAGTCATTCCGTGGCGACAGCCAAACGGATCGAACGGTGACCGCGGAAGTCGAGGCAAAATGTTTCGCCTGCCACGGAAAGCAAAAAGAGCGCGATTTCGTATTTAGCGCATTTCGCAAGTAATGCCAGGTTCAACCACGGGGAACACGGGGAGCGCTGGGATTGCCATGATTATTGCCTTTCCCCGTGACGCCCCGTGATCCCCGTGGTTCGATCTGTCCCAATGTTTGTTGTTCCGATTTAGTAACCTCATGCAGTAACCCTCGACGTATTTCTGGTGGCTTGTACTTAGAGTATTTGCGAATCAACGCAAGCCGCTTCGCTTTTCCGTTTTTTTAAATCTTTTTACATCTCCTAAACATGCTTCACATTCTTTCATTCCCGTCTGACGACTTTTACAGCCATTTACCATCAAAATGAAATCACTGATCGCAAGCGTCAATTACAATGTTTGCGCTTTCATTCTCGTAGCGTCGCCCCTTAGGTGGGGAGTGTGTCGCGCCCGCTAGATCATTTTTGCTGGGATGAACGAACTTGCGGTTATCCGACCAACTTCAACTCGCATGAGACATTCGGACACGTATCAAATGGAAAGATCGTCGCCAAAGAGTGAGTTGACGAGCGAGGCGCGCCGCGCGCGCGGGGGCGACTTCAACAACCAGCTTGAGGCGATCAAGATCCTAACGCAGGTGTTGCTGCGCGCGCTTGAATCATTGGCCGATCCCGACGCCGACAGATCCCGGCGACAGATCAGCTTGCAGGACGAGATCGAACGTTTTTGTTTACGGGCCACTCAGTTAGCTCAGCCAGTCTTGACTTCGCTCTCCAGCGCCTGCCCGAAGCCGAGCACGTGGCCGTCTCCATCACGCAGGGCGAATTCCTTCATCCCGTAGGCTTCCTGGATCAGCGGGCCATAGGTGATTTCCACCCCTTGAGCCTGGAACTCCGCGTATAACGCTTCGGCGTCGTTGACCCAGAAGAAGGCGTCCCAGGTTCCACCCTGCTTTTCATTGGGGACGATCCGTTCAGGGGCCGCCACCCTGCGCAACATCAGCGCGAAGCCGTCGCGGCTGCAAATAGCGAACTGCAGCGGCGTTCCCGCCGAGTATTCACAGCGAAAACCCAACCTTTGCTCATAGAACGCCACCGATTGCTCCACATTGGCGACCGGAAAATACGGCGCGCTGCGGAGCAGCTTCGCAAGTTGATTCGTTGACATAAGTAACCTCCGTTGTGATCTTTCGGCGCCATCAGTGTCCATTGTCCATTCGCGCTCGGGGATCGACGCCTCCACGCCGGCGCCAGCGAACGCCATCCCATTCCCACACGTTCCATCCCACTCCCACGTATCACCGAGCCGTTGTGTCTCTCCGTAGCATTGCGCACGGCCAGCGCTTCAAGCGTCGCCTGGCTTTGCCCGCCTCCCTTGCCTAAGCCAATCGCCAACATGGTTGTAGCAGCAAACTTGCCGCAGATGCGGAACATCGGTAGAAGGCAGGATCAGCGTGGCTTTTTTTGGGCTGGAGCCATCGCTCTCCGCCGTACAAACGAAATTCGCAACATCGTCAGTGTTACCGCTCCCTTTGTACCGGGCCACTTGCGGATACGCGCAAAGTGGGCGCGTGCGGATAACGGGGCTTTTTGGATCGGCGGACTGACGCTTCGTGGCGATGATTTGCTCCGGCGCGACGCCTGATTCGACCCAGCGTTCGAGCGCCAACGTCAAATCGCGCCGCGGGTCGGACTGGGCGCTGGTAACCGTTGCGCCAAAGCTGTCCGGGCCTGGACCTCCGCTGCAATGTTGCATGCCCGGCGTCATATACAGGCGCAGGAAGGTCTTCGCCTGGCGCCGCCCCAATCTTGCGACCACGCTCTGAAAATAATTGATCGTGTTCACCGGCGGCAGCGCGGCGTCGCTCTAGCCATGATAGAGAATCAGCTTGCCGCCGCGCGCGCGGAATGCTTTTAGATCCGGGTCGGTCGCGCTCAGACTGGCCGCCAGCTTTTCCTCCGCCAACTTACGGTCCTTTTCCAGATTGAAGGTTTGATAGTCCCAAGCCGGATTGTCGTAGAGCATATTCGCGAAGGCCTGAGTGGCTAAAAAGAACTGTCGCGCCTGCTTGGGCGCGGGGCCGGTAATCCAGGCGGCCCAACCTCCTGGCCCCGTCTCGCCACCCGGCAGAAAGCCCGGGAGGATTTGTTCACTCTTTGCATTGCGTGGCCCGGCATAAATTTTCTTCAGCGCCACGACTTGCTCTTCCGTCAGGCAGGAGTCGGATTCAGCCCCTTTGCAAAGCAATACGGCCGGATCAAAGCGGCATTGAGTGGGATCGTCAATCACGCCGTCGTTCACGCCATCGCGCCCGTCACAGGCAGCCAGCGCAGCCGCCTCAATCGCGTTCAATTTACTGGCCGGGATGTAGCTGGCCGGATTATTTAACAGCGCCTGCGTATTCCAAGCGAAGCCGAGCAGGATGCGCGTAAAATCATTGGCTGGCGCGCCAGCAATGATGCCGTCATAATCCCGAGGATAGCGCTGCGCCTCCATCAGCGCCTGCCGTCCGCCGTTTGAGCAACTGGCAAAGTAGGAACGTTGCGGGCCGCTGCCGTAGAAAGCTTTGACGATTAACTTGGCCTTCACAGTCATCTCGTGGATCGCGCGATGCCCGTAATCCACAATCTTTTCAGGATGCCCGAGCGCCCAGCTTGCGTCGCCTCCGCCAGCCGCTCGCAAGGAGCGGCCGACACAGAACCAAATGCGACCGTGGAAAACAGGAGAACAGCCAAGCGCTGCCAGCCAAGTTTTCGTCGTAATGCTTCGTTGATGCGCACTATATCCTCTGAACCATTTATCTGAAATCAACGGGCGCCGTTGGCCCGCCGGGAGCCAGAGCGTTTAAGTTTCATGCTCAGCGTCTGTAGACGCAATCCCAGCAGTTGCGCGGCCCGCGTCTGCACGCCGCCGGTCTGTTGCAGGGCGGCGGTGATCAGCGATTTTTCAAATTGCTCGACGGCTTCCCGCAAAGAGATACCTTCTTCGGGAATCCGGTGGAAGCCGGCAAAGCGGACGCGGGGCGGCAACATGGCTTCGGTGATCTCCAGTGGTGGCGCGTGCCGGATGGCGCTCTCCAGCACCCCTTCCAATTCGTCGAAATTCTCCAGCCAGTCATAAGCCACCAGCGACTCCAGCATCTCGCGCTGGATAACGATTTCGCCGCGCCCCAACCGCCGCGCAAGACGTCCGGCGCACAGGTTGACCAGGTCGGGGATGTCTTCGCTCCGCTCGCGCAGCGGTTTGAGCCGGAAAGAGCAAGGACGCGGCGTCTCGGTCAAACCGTAAGCAAGAGCCTAGCACAGCTCCGCCGCGACGGCTTCGTCCAAGGCCGCGCAGATCAAACGCGCGCTTCCCCGCTCTGTCCGACAGCGCCGATCTCCCAACAGCAAACCGAGGCGGCGCAGCAATGGCGCCGGCACGGCGGCCAGGTCGTCAAGAAAGACCGTGCCTGCCGCGCCTACCGTATTGGCCATGAGCAAACCATCCACGGCGAAGCGCGGCGCGAAGTTGTTCTTGTCCCAGTCGTAAAAACCGCTCCGGCCGTTCGCGGGCCCGGCCAGGTCGAAGCTGATCGGGGGCGCGGCGTTCGACGGCACACCGCGCTGCCCGTTCACTCCGCGCTGGTTGAACCAGTCGCCGAGTGAGACGTTCGGTTTCACCTGGTTGCCGTTGGTCTCGTAAGGCGGCGAGTAGAGGCCATAGCGCAGCCCCGCCGTGATCGTCAGGTTGGGGCGCGCGCGCCAGGAGTCCTGCCCGTACCATTCATACTCGTCGGCGGCGAAGCGCCGTTTGACGACCTCGCCCACGGGCGCCAGCCTGCCGGTCTTGTCGTAGTTGTAGTTGGCCGTGCCGAACGAGACGATGCCGAGCAGCGCCATCATCGCGTCGGAGAACGAGACGCGCAGCGCGCGCTCGATGCCCGCCGGACGCAAGTCCGCGCCAGTGCCGAGCAGCCACGAGGCGTTGGTCGTGGCGCCGTTGAACGAGTTAGCGAAGTTGTACTGGTCGTTGCGGATGAAGCGGACGTTCGTCCCGAGGCCGAAGGTGTGCCCGTCCTTTACCCAGGTCAAGTCGTCCACGAAGTTGTGCGTCGGGACGATCCGCCCATTGCTGCGCGTCAGCGGTTCGATGGAGTGGATGGAGCGGAAGGTGACGGTCTCCCGGGCGGTGGCCGCGCCGATGAAATCAACTCCCTGTCGCGTGTAGCCGTAGAGCAGCCCGACGACGTTGCGCCCTTCGAGCGGGAGCTGGCGAATCTGGCGTTCGTTGAAAGCGTTGCCGACGGTGGCGTCGCTGGTGTTGAGCGTGGATTCGCCGCCCTGCACGGTGACCGTTTCGCTCACGGCGCCCAACTGCGTGAACTGAATGTTAAGCGTTACGGCGGTGTCCACCGCGACGGTCACACTTTCCTGCGCGACTGAGACGAAGCCTTTGGCCTCGGCCCGCACGCGGTAATTGCCGGGCGGCAGTTGGGGAATCTGATAAGCGCCGTCCCTCGCGCTGACCGTCGTGCGGCTCGCGCCGGTGGCGGTGTTGGTGGCGGTGATCGTGGCGCCCGCGATGGCGCCGCCCTGCGGGTCGGTGACCGCGCCGGTGAGCGAAGCGGTCTGCCCGAAGATTGTGTTCACGGACAGCAGAAGAACGAAAATCGCGCTGATGAATCCTGCGGTGTAGTGTCGCATAGCGTCTCCTCGAATGAGTTAGGGTCAGTGTTACAGCGGTTTTCCCAGCACGTGGATCGTTAGCTCAGCCTTGTCCTGAACGCGCCGCTGGCAACCAGCGTTTTAGTTTGGCGAACAGATTTCGTGCGCCGCAGCCGGCCTTGTCCAAGCCGCAGTCGTTTAAATTTATTCTATTGGGTGAGGCGAGCGGAGTTGTCACAGGCGCGTGAATTAATTGTGAAAGTTTGTGACGGGTGTGATGGGCAAGTAAAAATAAAGGTCGCTGTTTCTCTATCCGACATTGTTCTGTCGGGATCATGCCAAAACACTATCTGCTTTGAGCGGCATGTCGCGACGGCCTGCCTAAACGAGCTAACAACTCGTCAACATCTTTCACATCTTTTGACAATTTATTAGCGACCCGCTGACAACTCGCGTCAACCGATTAGGTAGACTGCGGGGACTTTCGTCCATAGTGGCATTCACGAGCAATCCAACGATGCCACGTTTATGCCAATCGGAGACGTGAGATGACACATTCGATCAAAAAGACCATCACAGCGACATTCTTGCTATGCGCTCTCGTTTGCGCCGTTTTCGCGCAGACAAGCGGCCAGGCGACTCCACCAGACGCAGCGATTGTTACCGGCGATCTCGGAACGCAGCTTGACCAGTACCTGACGCGATTAGCCGGCTACGGCTTTTCCGGCACGGTCCTGGCAGCCAAGGGCGGCGACACCCTATTGCACAAAGGCTACGGCCTCGCCGACGCGGAGCGTGGCATTCCGAATTCCACGCAAACCGTTTACGACGTCGCCTCGCTCGCCAAGCAATTCACCGCAGCCGCGATTCTGAAGCTGGAGACGCAGGGAAAGCTAAAGACCACGGACTCGCTCAGCAAACATTTTGCCAACGTCCCGAACGACAAGCGGGCGATCACGCTTCATCACCTGCTCACGCATACTTCCGGCCTCAAGTTCGAGTGCGCGGGCGCCGAGCAGATGAGCCGCGAGCAGTTCGTCAAATGCATGCTCGGATCGAAGCTCGACGCCGAGCCGGGCCAGCGGTACTCCTACTCGAACGCGGGCTTCGGTCTGCTCGCCGCCGTCATCGAACAGGTTTCCGGCCAGAGCTACGAAGCTTTCCTGGAAGAGCAACTCTTCAAACCCGCCGGGTTGACCGCGACGGGCTTCTGCGGCGACGGGAGCAAATGGGCCGACGGCGTGGTCGCGCACGGCTACGACGAAGGCGTTGATCGCGGCTCGCCTCAGACGAAGCCGACGTCATGGCTGCGGCGCGCCGCCGCATGCGTAATCACTTCGGTCGGCGACCTCTACCGGTGGGAGCTTGCGTTGCGCGGGCAGAAGATTCTTTCAGCGGCGGCGACGAAGAAGCTCTTCATCGCGCACGTCCCGACCGATCAGAAAGGCGGGCATTACGGCTACGGCTGGGCGATCACGAAGACCTCGCGCGGCGGGCGATTGATCAGTCACGACGGCGTCACGTTCGACGGGTTCAATTCGATCTACCAGCGGTACGTGGATGACGGCTTCGTGGTCATTGCGGCGTCAAACAGTTTCGCGGGCCGCTACCTGCCGATGGACCTGATTGCGCCCGTCATCAACGCGTTTCTGTTTGGCGCCGGCTCGACGCCACTGCCCGCTTCCTTCGCGCTCGACGCCAAGACGCTGGAGAAGTATCGCGGCGCCTACCGCCTGCCGTCGGGCGCGCGGCTGATTGTCACCGCCGCGCAGGATAAGCTACTGATCGGAGCGGAAGGCCAGGAGGCGATTGATCTGCTGGCGGCGGTTGACGCGGCGGGCGGCAAGACACTGGCGGCCTTCAACGATCGCACCGCCGCGCTGCTCAACGGCGCCCGCGCGGGAAACTACGAAGTAGCGGTCAAAGCCTTCGCCAATCAGATGTCTGCGGACTATGCGCGGCGGACGATCAAAAACTGGCTCGGCGGGTTGGAACAGAAGAACGGGCCGCTCAAATCCTTCGAGCTGCTCGGCACGGCGCCGGAGCCTGGCATAGCGCGGTCGTTCGTAAGGCTCAACTTCGAGCGCGGGGTCGAGCCGCGCCGTTTGCGCTGGGAAAGCGATCAACTCGGCAACATCGTCTTTGCGCGGCTGCCGATCCTGCAGACTGTCTTTCTACCGCAGTCGGCGACAGAGTTCGCGGGCTTTCATCTCGGCATTGCCAAACCCCTGAGCCTCAGCTTCCATGTGACTGCGGAAGGAGTGGTGAACGGGCTGATATTACACTCAAACGCTGGCGGCAAAGCGAGAGCCGAACGGATTGACTCGGATCAACCATCATCCCATGAATAAAGAAACACAGGTTAAGATCCAGTTGCTGACCGAAAATGATCTCAACGAAGCGATGCGGCTCATAGAACCGGCGAATTGGAATCAGACCAGGCATGATTGGCTGCGATTGTTCCGGCTTGAACCGCAAGGCTGCTTTGCCGCCTGGATTCATGATCGCCTCGTGGCGACGATTACCACTACAACTTACGGGACAGGGTTGGCCTGGATCGGCATGATGTTCGTAGACCCGGAATACCGCCGGCGCGGCATCGCCACAAAGTTGATGCGCATAGCCCTGGATTACTTGCAGGCCAGAGGAGTCGCTATAGTGAAACTGGACTCGACGATGGTTGGTCGGCCGGTTTATGAAGCCCTGGGTTTTGTGAGCGAAGGATTGATCGAGCGATGGGAAGCGGCGCCTCGGCCTGTTAATACTGGAAGTCTTCCGGTTTTGGATATGGAAATGTGGCCGGAGTTGCAATCCCTCGACCGCAAGGCGTTTAACGCCGACCGGGCGAGCTTGCTTGATGCGCTTTTGAGCGATTGTTGCGTCACACCGCTTGCCTTCACGGCGCCGAATGGGCGCTTACAGGGTTACGCGCTAGCTCGGCATGGGACGGCGGCGCGCTATATCGGCCCTGTAGTAGCGACGGATGGACAAACAGCCCTGTCGCTTCTTGATGGCATGATCAATCAACTGGCGGGTGAGAAGCTATATCTCGATTTTCATACAGGCTTTGGTATCGAATCCTCGGCCTTGCTAAAACGCGGCTTCGTGAAGCAGCGCGATCTGATCCGGATGCGATACGGCAAAGAAAGCGGCGCGGGAGCGTCAACTATGGTCTTTGCGATTGCAGGCCCGGAGATTGGCTAAACTAATTCGATGTAGTATTAAAACCTCTCCTGCCAAGGAGCGCACTGAAAGGAGTTCCCAAATGATGAGACGTTTTATCCGTTTGACTGCGCGCGCGCTGTTCATGCTGTTGTCTGTTTTGACCGTGACCGGGTTGGCGCAACAAGCGCCCAGCGGCAATCCGCCCGCGCCGGGCGCGCGGATGCAGGCGCCGCGAGAAGCGCCGAAAGACCGCGCCGCCATCCTAGTGGCCGAATGGTCGCGGGCGAAATTGGGCGTGCAAGAGTACATCGAAGCCATAATCATCAACGAGCATGATGTCGTTCTGGTAGATGCGGGCGGCGCGCCGACGATGGCCCGAAATGTCATCGCCGAGATCAAAAAACTAACCTCCAACCCTGTGCGCTATATTATATACACGCACATTCACCGCGACCACAGGTTCGGTACGCAGGAGTATGTCAAGGCGTTTCCCGGTGTTGAAATTATCTCGCACCCTGCGATCCGCGACATTATAGACGGAACGATAAGCTCGTCTGCACTGGCGACATGGTCGTATATCCGATTCCTTACGGGTTCTCGGATGACCCCCTTAAATGGCTCGTCACCCTTGGGAAGTTATCCGATCTCGATTTCGATACACTCATTCCTGGTCACGGAGAAGTTCAGATGGGTAAAACCTACTTGCAAAAATTGATGGGTTTATTGAGATCGGTTCAATCGCAGGTGAGGACTGGGATTGAGGCCGGGCTGGACCTTGAAGGCGTTCGCAAGCAGGTTGATATTTCCGGATTAGAGAGGGATTTCGCTGGCGATGATCCCATCTATCGTTATTATTTTCGGGTGTATTTCTCCCACCCTATTATTGAGCGAACCTTCAAAGAGCTTAAAGGCGGGGCAGGTCAGAATTGAGAGGAAGCATGAGCGCTACAGAAAAATCAGAACATTTGTTTTCATATGGGACCTTACAAGACGAGGCCGTTCAGCTCTCCACATTTGGTCGAAAACTAGTGGGCGCCTCCGACACTCTGCCCGGCTATCGTCAGACTCTGATCGAGATTCAGGATCCCAGTGTCGTCGCCGCAAGCGGGGACAAATATTATCTTAACGCTCAGTTCACCGGCCGTGATTCGGATTTTGTCGTGGGGACAGTGTTTAAAGTTACCAAGAAAGAGCTTGAGCAAGCCGATATTTATGAGGACGACGCCGATTACAAGCGCGTCAGCGTTCAACTGAAATCGGGAACCCGGGCATGGGTCTACGTGGGAGTAACTTCAAGTGATGGCGAATAAGGACATGGCAATCGCCCTATAACGTCAAGAACCCGATGGTTTTACGTTCAGGATTTTAAGCAGATAGCTTCGATCCCAACCGGCCTTCAGCCTCTTGGTCTGAATGCCTCGTTTCAATGTTTTTTCCTGTTGTAACAAGTTATGCGTGAGTTTTCTGACCAGCGCCAGATTCTCAGGCGCGTTACCAATGCGGACTCTCGAATCATCTTCGTCAAACACCACATCGAGTATCCAATGCGACGAGTTTTCAATTCCCCAATGACCACGTACCGCATCAGCGGCCCGTTTAGCGTCCGGCGCCAGGCTGGAAATATAGTATCGCCGTTCAACGCTCACTTGATCGTTAAGTTCACGCTTCGCTACGACCATAATCAGACTGCTCAGACGACTCCACTCCTCTTTCTCCTACAACCACTCTGGCGCTTCCAGGCTATAGACGCGACGCGTTTCCTCACGACCATGGCCGCTCTCATTCGTTTCGAGAACATCGGCTGCTTTGGTCGAGCCTTCTTTCTTAGATCCTTGCTCCTCCTTTTGCGCCGCGCATTCAGCTTCAAAGATCCCCTCGACTTCGGCGCGCAGAGTCGGATGATTATCCTTGAGCGCCAGCACGTAATCGGCGCCCTGTTGGCAAATCTGTTTGGCAATCTCCTTCTGCGTACCCATCGCGTCAATCGTCACTATGCAGCCCTTGATATGGAGCAAGCGCAACAACTCGGGGATGGCCGTAATTTCATTCGACTTCTCGTCAACTTTGACTTGCCCGAGCGTCAACCGATTGCTCCTGGCCCAGGCGCTGACCAGATGAATCGCCCCCTGGCCTTTACGCCGGTTATGCGAGCGGCGCAGTGTCTTGCCGTCGATGGCAATCACCTCTCCGTCAATCGCCTCTCGAATCGCCTCCACCCAGGAGATGAAACACTTCTTGAATTCGGCGGTGTCCAACTTGGCAAAGACATCGCCAAAGGTGTCGTGCGACGGAATCACATTCGGCAATTCCAAAAAAGTGCGCATCCAGTCTTTATTCGCTTCGCCCCACTCTTCCATTTCAGTGAAGTGCTCGGCTCCGCAGATCGTCGCCAGGATGGCGATGGCGATGATGTCGATCAACTTGTGGCGTCTGTTCTCATTATCCCGGCGCGGATCGGGAAGATTTGCAAAATAATCCAATATCGATTGAGCTTCTGTCTTTTTCGCTTTTTTCGTGGCCATTGTGGGATCGTCCTCTCGGCGCCCACTTTAGCTACTCAATCTGCTGCTTGTAAAGTTATGACTGGGAGACCTTTATAGGGCGATTGCCCTGGCCTTGATCCTGAGCAAGCGCGTTCCAGGATGTTGGGACGTCAACTAAGGATAGACAGAAAAGACAACCGAACTCTCTTTGGCTTAAATCTCCGATGTCTTTATCAATCGGTCCGCAAAGATT
>Ga0187894_10002407_pt1 | contig 22410 bp, 21 predicted proteins | sample GBC1701081metaG_FD_136650 | JGI IMG/M metagenome (GOLD analysis project Ga0187894, IMG submission 136650) | White microbial mat communities from a lava cave in the Kipuka Kanohina Cave System on the Island of Hawaii, USA - GBC170108-1 metaG ... | reverse complement strand
TGCGGGGCGTGGTGGCGGCAGAGGGCATGCGCAGCCTCAAGCGCGAGGCCACCGAGCTAATAGAGCGCGACGTGACGACGATCGCCGAAGTCGGCCGCATCGTCTACACGGTCTGATCGCCGATGGCCACCTACAAATTCATGGCCGTCGGGCCCGACGGTCAAAAAGTCAAGGGCACCACCGAGGGATTCAATACCGACTCGGTCACCGCCACGCTGCTGGATCAGGGCCTGCAGGAAGTGCAGGTGAAGATCAAGCGGAATCTCAAAGCCATCGAGCTTACGCCGCAAAAGATCAAACCGGTGGCCCTCATGCACCTGTCGCGCCAGTTGGCCTCGTTCGTGCGGGCCGGCGTTCCGATCATCGACGCCCTGATGATCGTGCAGGAGGAGGTGAAGGACAAGAAGCTGAAGCAGGTGGTTTTGGGAATCGCCGAGTCACTGCGCCGGGGTGACACCCTGGTAGAGGCGGCGTCGGTTTACGGCAAGGCGTTTCCCGCCTTCTACCTGGGGGTACTGCGCTCGGCGGAGTTGACCGGTCGCCTCGACGACGTGTTGGACCAGCTTTCGGCCTACCTGGAGCGAGACGTGGAGGCCAAGCGCAAGATCCGCTCGGCGCTGGCGTACCCGATCCTCATCATGATCCTGTCGTTCGTCACTGTGGGCGTGCTCACCTTTTTCGTGTTGCCCCGCTTCCAGGACTTCTTCGCCGAGTTCGACGCCGAGCTGCCCCTGCCCACCCGCATGCTGCTGGGCTTCACCGACGTGGTTACCGCCTACGGCAGCTATTTCCTGGTGTTCATGCTCGTGTCGGGCATCGGAATCGGTCTAGGGCTTCTCACCCGCAGAGGAAAAAAGATCAAGGACCAGATATTCCTGCGGCTGCCCCTCGTCAAGGACATCGTGAAATACGCGGTGATCGAGCGATTCTGCCGGCTTCTGGGGTCCATGGTGCAGGCCGGAATCCCGCTGCCCGAGGGCATGATCATCGCCGCCAACGGAGCTCACAACGTGGTCTACGAGGAGAAACTGGCCGAGGTTCGCGAGGAAATGCTGCAGGGCGAGGGTCTTGCCGCCCCCATTTCCCGGACCGAGATGTTCCCCACTGCGGCAACCCAGATGATTCGGGTGGGGGAAGAGACGGGTACCCTGGAAACCCAGCTGGACGTAACCGCCCGCTTCTTCGAACAGGAGCTGGCTTACAAGATAAAGAACCTCACTACGCTCTTCGAACCTATGGCCATTCTTTTCATGGGATTCATCGTGGGTTTCGTGGCCATCGCATTGGTGTCGGCCATTTACGGCATCTACAACCAGGTGGAGCTGTGAGCTGTGCCTGAAGAAAGGGCGGCGCCTGAGTGCCGGGCTCGCCGCTTCGGCGGGGCTCGCCGCTTCGGCGGGGCTCGCCGTCTGAGGTCACGCAGCGAGGGCGGTTTCAGCCTCATCGAACTGATGGTCACCCTGGTGATCGTGGGTTCGGCCTTCGCCATCTTGGTCGGCGGCACCCTGACCGGTGTGATTTCATCGACAACTCACCGGGAGAAGGCAGACGGAGAGATTGTGCTGAGACGCTTCGTCGACGTGGTGAAGGCGGATTCTGCGCCATGCCCGACGGTTCCTGCCACCGGCTACTCCGGGGTATGGGACGACTATTTCACTCTTGAGATCGAGGCGCCGTGCGTGGACATCGTGCCCGGGGCCAAGAAGCTCAAGCTGACCGTGCAGCCGAAGGAGGCCATTTCCGAGGCCGGAAACGTCTCCAACTCCCGCCTCAGCGTCGAGATCGTGAAGAGGCCGTGATGAGGCGGCGCAATCAACGGGGCACCACCCTGGTGGAGACTCTCGCCGCCACGGTCATTCTCAGTGTCATCAGCTTCGCCCTCACGGAGTCCTTGGTGTCGGGCCTGAACAACGCGGGCGATACCCAGGAGCGCCTGACCGGCTCGATCGACCGCCAGCGCCTCGCGGCCGCCTTCTACCCGGACGTCCAGAGCACCAAGGAGGTGGATGCCTCCCCCCCGACGGATTTCTGCGGAGCACCGATCGGCGTGGGTAACAAGGCGCTCGCCTTCTTAACCTTGTGGCCGGACGGCACCAAGATGACCGACGTCGCCTACCTGGTCGTGGACGGTGAACTGGTGAGGCGGGAGTGCCAAGGGGCTGGCTCCCCGGGTGACGATGAGGCGCTTGCCGAGGTCGGCGACGACTTCGTGGTGAAGTTCGTCGAACTTGATCAACACGAGCCCGCGGGCGACGACAGCGTGGCCCTACGGATCTGCCCCGATGCGCCGTCGAACCAATGTGCCATCGAAAGTTACGTGGTGCCGAGGAGCGGCGTGGAACTGGTTGCCACCCGGAGGGTCCCGTGACCCGCTGGATGGCTCGCGCCGGTCGCAACGAGGACGGCGGCACCTTGGTGTTGGCCCTGGTGTTCGTGACCGTCGTCAGCCTGCTCATCGGCGGCACCCTGGCCTTCGCCCAGGTGAGCGTGCGCCTGGGCGACACCCTCGCCGAGGGGCGCGGCACCCTCTACGCCGTCGACGGCGCGATGGAGGCCGCTATCGCCAAGCTGGAGGCTGCTGGTGCCTGCGGTAACAGCCCGATCGAACTCAACGGAATTGAGCCGTCGGTGTCGTGCATCTCTGGAATCGGGGGCGGGTTCGGTTCAGCGGGTTCGGAGGAAGCGTTCTCGCAGGCATTGCTGGCTGTCGGTAACGCCGAGGGAATCACCCAGGCACCGGGGTCAGATCCCGTGACGATCGGTGGTTCGGTCTTTTCCAACGCCGCCGTCGCCGCCGTTCTGGGCGCCGCCAGCGGGCTGAAGGTACAAGGAAGACTCGGCGCCGTCGGGAGCTGTAACGCAGGCGTCTCAGCTGCCCCGTTGGAATGCGATCTAGGTCCCGGTAAGACTCTTGCCACTCCAATGGCAGCCAGCGAAATCGAATCCCTGCCTACCTACAAGGAGGTTCCTCCCTGCCCAGCCACCGGCCCGGCGGTGCTGGAAGCGGGCTACTACGACAACGCAGCCGGACTCTCGCTGTTGACCAGCGATGCCTGCGGCGCCACGGTCGTCTGGTTCAAGCCGGGCGACTACTTCTTCAACTTCGACTACCAGTCGGGGACGCCCTGTTCACCCGCTTCCGATTGCATCTGGACCATCGACGATGACTCCGTCAAGGTGGTGGCCGGCTCGTCCCTGGCGCCTTCTGCCGGTGCCACGGTGCCAGGGGTTTGCGCCTCCGGCGATCCGGGGGTCCAGTTCGTCTTTGGCGGGCAAAGCCAGATGGAGGTTTTGGACGGCGACTTCGAGCTCTGCGCCCGCAAGGCAAGCCCAGAAGACATTTCGATCTTCGGGCTCGCCACTCCTGTAATGCCCCCGACGATCGAACCCTTCACGGACCGGGAGCCCGATCCCCTTCAAGGGTCGGTCATGGGCTTCGAGACCCTCGCCAGGGCTGTGGACATCGATGGACTCTTCGCCGACGCAGACCTGACCGCCGCAACACCCACGGCCTCCGTCACGTTGGAGGCGTACGACATTGCGCCGCTTCCGCCCGGCGCCAAAATCACGTCGGCCAGCCTAAAGGTGAAGCACAAGCAATCCGTGGTGGGTGTGGTTGATGCAAGAGCCACCGTGGTCGGGTCGCCCGATGTTGTGCTGAACGGTTGCCCCGTCGCCATGGTGGCATGCGAGGAGACTCCGGGGATATCGCTGTCGGCTTCCCAACTCAACGGGGGTTTCGACATTACCTATGAGGCGACTCTCTCGTCGGGTCCGGGTGTGACTGCGTCGCTTGACGGCATCTACCTTTCGTACGCCTACCAGGCGCCTTATTTGGAGCCTCTTTCGGGATGCCACGGTCCGCCACCTCCGGCCTATCCCGGCGCCACCCGGTGTGCTCTGTTCAAGGCCCGTAACACTCCTGCGATCGGTATCGGCGGGTTGTTGTATTCCCCCGGAGCCGTGCTGGACCTGGAACTGACCGATATCGCAAGGCCGGTCTTAAGCGGCGGCGCGATTGTGCGCACGGCCCGCCTAGGCCTCACCGACGCCACCGAATCGACGCCTCCGATAATTGCCCAGGATTATCGGCCCGGGCTGGTGGCGCTCGGCCCAAGCATGGACGATGGGATCTTGGTAGCCGACCACCCGTTCCTGGTGGAGGGCGACGTTTCTTCGCGCTCCAAGATCAGCACGATCGATGGCGGCCGCCTGCACGTGCGCGGGGGAGTGCGGGCCGCGACCTGCGATTCGGCTCAAATTGTGTCTTCCTCCCTGGCGGACTGCAACACCGACAACGCCAACGTCAATATCGATCCCAAGTTTTCCGTCCCGACCTCGTCACCGCCGGTTGTAAATCCGCCCTGCGGTGCGGGGCTGGTGACGGTGGAACCTGGCTGGCACAACGACATCGCCCGTCTGAACGATCTCACCAATGACGGCGGATCCTGCGATCCCGAAGTGGTGTGGTTCAAACCGGGGAATCACTACTTCAACTTCGACTTCAGCGGGGCAGCGAACTGCGAGGCGGGGCTGGGTCCTGCGTGCGTGTGGAAGGTTGACAACCCCGATGTCCGGGTGGTTGGAGGCGCCGCCTCGGCGGCGTGGAACCCGGCCGCATTTGATGCGACGAAGGTGACCTTTCCGGGGGGGTGCCGGCAGAACTTGTCAGGAGCCCGATTCATTTTCGGCGGACCGAGTCGGCTCGAGGTGCTGGCGGGAAGCGTCGAGGTCTGTGCCGGGCCGGTAGAGGAGCCGGTTGCGCTTCACGGGCTGTCGAGATCTTCGACCCTTGAGGCCGTGGTCACTGCGACCGCGACGGCGTCGGCGGAGATTCTTCCCTTCGAGGAGGCCAAGATCATCGACAACGACCCGGCGCAGGTAACTCTCATGGCCCCATCGGCATCGGGAACCCTCACTTTGTCGGGTTTCGGCGCTCTGCCCAGCGGGGTGCGCATCGAGGCAGTCGAGGCCCGGGTTCGGCACCGAGAGGACGCCGGCGTGGGTATCCCTGCTCTTACCGCTTCCAGCGGTGTGGTCGAAGGCTCTATAACCGCTTGCGCGCTTGTCTACTGCACTAACACCGTGTCGGTCGCCGGGGTGAACGACGGGATGGATCTGGCCAACCTGTCCCTCACCTACACGGTCACCGGTTCGGGCGAGGCTCAACTCGACGGGATCGAACTCGATGTCACTTATGTGGAGCCTGGCTTCCAGCGCCTCTCCGGATGTCTGGTGAGACCGACCGGGGATCCGAACGCGTGCTCGCTGGTGACGACGAGTCCGCCCGCCAAGCTCGCGGTTCAGGGCATCACCTACGCACCGACCGCAGGCATCGATATCGAGCTTGATGGCGTCACTTCGGCGGTATTCGCCGACAGCGTCATCACGCGAACTATGGCCCTGAGCGTCGAGACCCCCATCTGCACAAATCCGGAACCCTGCTTCGCGGCAGCCCGCGGAGCATCCGGCGGTTCATCGAACCTCTTCGACCTCGTGGTGAGCGTTCGACCAAAAGAGGGGGAGGACCCCAGACGTCGCTTGCGGGCCCGAGTCAAACTCGACGAGAACGGCAAACCCGAGATCAAGTCCTGGAAGGTGATCCCGTAGCCAGAACCGTCAATATGTGTTCAAATGAACGAATTCCAAAGACGAATGAATTCTTGAGAGAGGAAGGAATCATGGCGGCAAAGTCTGAAGAAATCACAGAATCGTTGGACCACGGAACGGTGAGGCGCCTCGACGAATCCGGCTTCACCCTTATCGAACTTCTTGTAGTCATCATCATTCTCGGCATCCTCGCCGCCGTCGCCGTATTCTCGATCTCTGGCGTGGATCGCGGGGAGGCAAGCACCTGCAAGGTGGACACCCGGACCCTGAACACAGCGCAAGCCGCCGCGTTCGCCGAACTCAGGGAATCGACGGGTACGGGCGGATACCTGAGTGAGGAAAAATTGTTCGACGAAAATTTCCTCTCGGACGAGTCCCCTCTTCATAACATCGTTGGGGTTGGCCCCCCGGGGGCGGTGGGAACGAGGGCGAACCCGTTCTCGGACTACGACGTCGTGCTCAGCACGCAGGGCGCCAAGCAGTGTTTTCCCAAGGACATTCTGGCCAATGATCCGGCGTATGCCACTTGCGTCGGCGAGGTCACGCCGAATGCCGTGGGTTCGGAAGTTGGCGCCTGCGAGAAGGGCACCGGCGACGACCGCATCCGGTTCCCCTTCTAGGGCCTACTCGCCGAGTAGGCGCCTCGCCACATCGGGGCGCAGCCTTGGTGGGCCGGTGGCCAAGGGCCGACCATCGGGACGGATGAAGCACACCTCGGCGTCGGGGTTGCCCGACAGTCGCCAGCCCCCCTCGTGAAGCAAGACATGATGGACGTGGCACAGGGTCAAGAGGTTGGAGGCGTCGGTGGGTCCGCCCTGGCTCCAAGGCAGGACATGATGCGCCTGGGTCCAGCGAGTGCGCCCGCACCCTGGGAAGCGACAGCCGCCATCTCGCTGGCGGAGGTGACGGGCCAGCCAGGGCGGAATTTGGCGACTGGTGCGGCTGATGCCCACCACCGGCCCCGGGCGACCCAGGCTGGTACGGGGACCGTGGGCCACGAACTCGACCCGGGCGTCACAGGCCAGCCTCCGGGCCGCCTCCGCCGCGATGGCCGGCCCGCCGATGACCTGGGCTCCGCCGGGGGCGGTGCCGGCCAACACAGCGGCGTCGACGTGGACGACCACGCAGGCCCGGTCGGCATCGGCTTCGGCAGCCAGGCGGGTGCTCGACATCTCAACCAGGGCGTCGGCCATGCGGTTCTCGAAGGCGCCCGGCCGGCCGATGTCAGCATCGGGAGGTACCTGGGCGGCGAGGCGCTCGAGCACCGTGGTCACCACGGTGCCGTCGGCTCCGGGCAAGCGGCCCGACAGTCGGGTCCAGCCGCTGTCGGGATCGGTCCGCAGCCGCAACCAACGCTGACGGACCTCCGGCTCGGGTGGACGACGACAGCGGACCGCAAGCTGGAGCTGTGCGGCCGACATTGCCGGTGCCTCGGCGGCCCAGGTGACGTCGGTCTCGGGGCTGGCCAGCTGGGTGACGGCCACCGTCTGGGCCCACGACAACGCCCCGTCGGCCACCACCGACCGCAGCGCCGGCAGCTCAGCCAACGCCCTGGCCACCCGGGCCATCTCCGTTCCGTGAGCAAACGACGTGTTCAGGCGCACCGCCAGCCACGCTCCCATGGAGGTGGCACCGTCGTCTCGCCACGCCCCACGGGCGTCATACGCGGCGATCAGCTCCAACATGGCGGCTTGAGCGGCCATGGCCGCAGCGTGCATCTGGCCGATCGATTCAGCCAGATCGTCCACACTGCATTGTGCCAATTCCGCCGTTTCCATGCCCTTTCATTATATCCCATTGCCGCCAAATCGAACAAGCGTTCGTTCTAAGCTTTTGGCGAATGTGGCGGTTCGTCGCTGCGATCAGCCGACCACGAACGGAGCAGGTCGACCGCCTCCGCCGCCTCGCAGTCGACAATACGAAAATGAACAATGCGGTCGGGGCGCCGCCGCGAGTCATCGGTCGGAGGTCAGAAGCCGAGGTCTTCGAGTTGAGGTATGCAGCGCATGTCCATCGCAGAGCTCACACGAACCGTGGCTCCTAAGTGCTCACCGCATCGCGATGCGGGCTGCGTTACGATGCGTTGATGCGAACCACTATCGACTTACCCAAGGACATTCACGACCAGGCCCGCAGCATCGCCAGGGATCGGGGGGCCACGTTGAGCGCCACCGTGGTGGACCTTGTCCGCAGGGGTCTGGGCCAATCGGCACAGACGACCCAGATCGAACGAAGCGCCGCCACCGGGCTGCCCGTCGTCCGGTTGGGCCGAGTGATCACAAGCGACGACGTTCGATCCCTCGATGACGACTGATGGCGTAGTTCATCTGCTCGATGCCAACGTGCTCATCGCTTTGGTGGCCGCCGACCATGTGCATCACCAAGCCGTGGGCCAATGGTGGACCGGCGAGCGCCGGGCGTTCGCCACCTGTCCCATCACCCAGGGTGCCCTGATCAGGTTCCTCGTTCGGGAGGGATGGTCGGGTGCTGAGGCGGCGCAGGTTTGGGACGGTATTCGGACCGCAGAGGGTCATAGCTTCTGGTCGGCCGATCTCGGATTCGATCAGGTGAATATGCGGTCGATCCTCGGGCACCGGCAAGTCACCGACGCGTACCTGGCCGCCCTGGCCGGTCATCACCAGGGCCGGTTGGCGACGTTGGATCGGGGCTTGGCCGCCCTGCATGGCGACGTGGCCGACCTCGTTCCCACTGGGTAGTGCCGCCTCACATCGTCCGCCACCTGTTGCATTCAGCCCGACTAGGGCGCGGCGCTCTGATCTCCAAGCAGTCGATCGCCACGTCGGGACGCGGCTTTGGTGGGCCGGTGGCCAGGCGCCCCCGGGAAACGCCGGACCTGGGCAAAGGGCACACACGCAAACTGCATGCAACACATGTTAGTTAGGTGTAGCATGCGGGATGACTCGTTGCGTACAGATCCGCAATGTGCCCGATCAGCTCCACCGCACCTTGCGCACCCGGGCCGCAACAGCCGGCCTTTCCCTTTCGGACTACCTGCTCGGTGAGCTGACCCGGGTGGCCGAGCGTCCGGCCGTCGCCGACGTGTTGATGCGGGCGTCGCAACGCCGGGGCGGGGTTGATGTCGATGTGATCGTGGCCGCGGTGCGTTCGGGGCGTGAGCAGTGATCGTGGTGGACACCTCGGCGGTCCTTACTGCGCTGGTGGCCTCGCAACCCGATGAGGCGCTCCTCGGGCGCATTGAGGACGAGGAACTGCACGTGCCCCACTTGATCGACGTCGAGGCCCTGCATGCCTTGCGCCGGATGGTGAAGACGGGTCTCTTGGACGAGTGGCGAGCGGTGGAGGTTCAGAAGGACTTCGCGGACCTAGCCCTCCTGCGGTATCCGCACCATCGCCTGGCCGACCGCATCTGGGAGCTACGCCATACGCTCACGGCCTATGGTGCCGCCTTCGTGGCGTTGAGCGAGGTACTTGGGGCGCCGCTCGTTACCTGCGATCGCCGGCTGGCCAGCGCTTCGGGCCACGGCGCAGCTGTAGAGGTGTTTGGCGCGGCGTAGCGCAGCTTCTCAGCGCAAGGTTTGCATACGCGTGTTTTCCACCAAGCGCGAGGCGGTGAATTTCCCCCGGCGCACCGTCGCCGCCGAACCCCTCGATCTTGATGAGGCCAAGCGCATGCGTGGCTCTGGGTGGGACTGTGACCTGGAGGCCATGAGGCAGAGTCGACCGGCGTGATCCTGGTCGACACCTCGGCGTGGGTTGAGTTTCTCCGCAATACCGGATCAGAAGTCTGCGAACAGGTCGACCGGCTTCTCAACGAGAACGTATTGACTTGCCAATCCGTCCGAATGGAGCTGCTGGCCGGTGCCCGTGACGACCGTCATCTCGGTGATCTACGTCGGCTACTGGCGAGAGCGACCCTCCTGCCCACCGCGAACTTTCGCGGTGTAAAAAACGGCACCCCTATCACTGGGCCAGCTTGGCGATTCGGTCGGGCATTCCGCCGCTGCGAATCAGCCCAACCACGAGCGGAGCAGGTCGACCATTTCCGCCGCCACCCACCATTGGCGCGGGCGGCCCGGCCCGGCGGCGGCGATGGCCAGCGGCTCCACGATCCGGCAGCGTTCAAGGGTGGCCAAGGCGCTGCGGGCCGATCGCTCGGAGACGCCGATGCGCTCGGCCAGCACGGCGGCGTTCACCACTGGGTAGGCGGCCATGGCTTCGAGAGCCCGGCGGGCGCCGGCATCGGCGCGCACCGGCGCCAGCCGAGCCAGCCAGTCGGCATGCACGGCGTCCGCCCGTTCAGCGAAGCTGGCGGTGGCATCGGCGGCCCGCCGGACGACGTCGGCGAACCAGCCCACCCAGGGCGCCACCGAGCCGGTACGGAAGCGATGAAGCCCCGACAGGTAGCCACCCGGATCGCGGGCAATTAGCACGCTGACCGGCGGGGGTATGTGGGTGACGGCGTAGCGGCGTAGCGTCCAGCCCACGAGCACCCGCCCGAGGCGGCCGTTGCCGTCGCCGTAGGGGTGGATGGTTTCGAACTGGGCGTGGAGCACGGCGGCTCGCGTCACCGGGTCGACGGTGGCCGAGTTGGCCCACGTGACGAGATCGTCCATCAGGGCAGGTACCAGCTCAGGCGGCGGGGGGACGAAGACGGCGTTGAGGGGCGAGGATCCGCCGATCCAGCCCTGGGCCGGGCGGAAGGCGCCGACCATGGTGGGCGGGAGGTGGCCGTGGCGCATCAGCCGGCGGTGCCAGTCGTGGAAGCGGGCGGCGGTGAGTGGCTGATCGGCGGCGTCGAGGGCCTCGGCCACCGCCCCCAGGTTGTCGGCTATCCAGCTAGCGTCGCCGCCCCGGACCGGGTCGATCTCGGCGGCGGCCAACTCTTCCACCGGCACCCGCAGCCCCTCGATGTTGGACGAGGCCACCCCCTCGGCCCGCAGCAAGAGCCGGGCCAGCGGCTCCCAGGCCGAGCCCATTTCCTCGTCGGCCCGCTGCAAGGCCTCGAGGGCTTCCTGCACACGGCGGGCCACGCCTCCGGGCAGGTCGAGCACCAGATCGGCAATCGGATCGGGCACCCAGGCCGACGCCTGGCGTTCGTTCCAGCGAATGGGGATGCTGCGGCCGGCCACGACGCTCATCCTTCCGTAATTACCCCGGTTTCGGAGGGATGGACGACCTGGGGCGCCACGCCACGCCTACTGCGCCCTACCCCGAGGCGGGCAAGCGGCAGTAAGCCCCTTCGGCGAAAAGACCGGTGTTGAAGTGGTTGAAGCCGGTACACGAGCCCTTGTAGGCCCGGGTGCTGCGGGTCTCGGCGAACCAGAGATACGGCAGGTCGTTGACAGCGGCGGTCTGGATCTCGGCGTACTTCGCCTCCAGCGTCGCCGGGTCGGCGGCCCGGGCTGCCTCGTCCCACAGGGCGTCCATAGCCGGGTTGGCGTAGCCGGAGGCGTTGGAGAACGGCGTGGCGCTTATCTGGCTGGTCACGTACTGGCGCCTCACCCCCACCTGAGGATCGTCGCCCTGGCAGTACGACACCAGCGCCAAGTCGAAGTCTCGGCGGGTGAACACGCCGCCCAGGTAGTCGGTGTCCATCGGGTCCACTTCGATACCCACATCATTCAGTTTCTCGGTAATCGAGTCGGCGTAGCCCGCCTGGTAACCGTTCTGGGGGTAGCGCAGGGTCAACACCAACTCGGTGCCGTCCGGCACTCCGGGCACGCCCAGCGATCGTCGCGGCGCCGGGTCGTTCGGGAGCCATCCGGCCGAGGTCAACCGGTCGGCGGCCGCAGTCGGGTCGAGAAGGGGTAGCACCACGTCGTCAGCGTGGGCCGGCTCCAAAGCGCTGGAAATGGGGGCCTCGGCCAGGCGACCGTTGCCCTGGTCGATCTCGGTGAAGGCCTGGTTGCGGTTGAAAGCCTGGGCGATAGCTGAGCGGACCTGGTGGCCGGGGCTGCCGGGTCCGCCGCCGAGAATGGGGTGGACGGCTGGAGTGCCTCCGCTGTGGGCGGCCACGTCGCCCCTGGCGGTGAGGTTGAAGGCCAGCATGCTCATGCAGTTGGCTCCGCCCGGGGTCCGGCTCACCTGCGAGGTCCGCAGCCGCGTGTCGTCGCGCACCCGGTTCACGTCGGCGGGGCCCACGCCGGCAATCCAGTCCACGGTGCCGTTTTCCAGCGCCGTCACCTCCTCGGAGACGGCCGCCTCATCGGAGGTGTCGGTCAGGCGCACCACCCGTTTCACCATCGCATCCAGGTAGGGCAGGCCCGCCCGGAAGTAGGCCCGGTTGGCCTCGCTGCGGATCTCGGTAGCGGTGGCCGAGGCGAATTTGAACGGACCGCTTCCCACGGGTGTCCGGTTGGCCGGACACCCGGCCACCGTGGACAGGTCCGCACAGGGCCCGTAGATGTGGCGGGGGATTATGGCGGCCTCGGTGACGTTGAGGCGGCTGAGAAGGCCAGCCACCGGGTAGGCGAAGTTGAACTCCACCCGCAGGGGATCCAAGGCGACCACCGAACCAGCGGGCACCGTGGCCCCAGAACCGGATCCGGTCACCCCCAGGGCGGGCCCGAGCGACGACGACGTTCGACTGTGGTAGCGCAACAGCGCCTCGTCGAAAGAGAACTCCACATCGTCGGCCGTCACGGGGCGGCGCACTCCGGCCGGGTTGTCGTCGTGCCAGAACACGCCGCTTCGCAGGGTGAAAGTGGCCTTCTGGGCGCCGCCGACCACGTCGGTGATGGTCCAGCTCTCGGCCAGTTCACCAACCGGTTGGCCGGCAGGGTCGAAGCCCACCAGGCCGTTGAACATGTCCTCGGAGTTGAGATGGACGGCACCTTCACTGGTGACCGCCGGGTTCAGTACGCCGTTGATGGGTCCGGGGATCGCCACCACCAGCTCGCCCCCGCTCACGGGGGCTGCCGGGGGGCTGCACTCCGTGCCGGCCTGGCACACAATGGCGTAGCTACCCATGGGCGCAGGCTCGGGCGAAAGCTCTATGTCGTGGATGGTCGAGGCCTCGGACAGGAATCCCGCCTGGACGAGTTGGTCCTCGGTGCCGTAGGACGAGCGCGATGCGAAATGGGCCCCCTCGGCGGTGCGGAGAATGTCGGCGTCGGTACGGCGGGCTGCATCTGCGCCCTTGTCACCCACGCCCCCGACGGAGAAAACGACTACGGCCGAGATCACGCCGAGAATCACAATTACAACCAGCAACTCGATCAATGTGAAACCTCGAGATGAGGTAAATCTCTTCGGTCGGCCATGCGCGCAGGGGGTTCGAAGGTGGCTTGCTATCGAATGCATCTTGCCCATGGACACTATCGGCTGCTGTCGGCAGATTGGGCTCCCAGCCTTGATATGAACGCCCAGGGCCCTAACTGCAACGGGAGGAATTCTAAGATTTCTTCAGTTTCACATGAGATCGTGCGATGCTCTGAGGTGTATAGGTCACCATAAGCTCGTTGTTGCGTTGCGCTCGCACCAGGTCCGGGGGATGAATTGGAACGAAACGTCGGTTCGGAAGCAGGAGCATCCCGGCGCCGCCGCGCCGTGGCGACATTGGTCGCCTTCCTGGTTCTGGCCGGTCTCCTGGTAGGTCTCAGTCAGACCGATAATCAGGCGACACTGGCCAGCACGCCCGTCGAGGCGCCACCGCCGGCCACCCCCGACCTGATCGTGCAAGCCATCGCAACGGACCGTTTGAGTCCCGACGAGGGCTGGGTGGAGTTGGCCGAGGCCATCTATGCCCCGGCCGCGGTGGGCGCGCCGTTCAAGAGCACGACCGCCTGGAGCGGTACCCACGTGCTCCTTGCCATGCACGAGGCGCTGGAGGCGCCGACGTCGTCGGCGCCTGGGATTCGCGACGGTTTCCCCACGGCCATGAGCGCCGCCACCAAGGCTCGGATCGAGGCAATGCGAGCGGGATCTCGCCTGCAGGCCGCAGATGGTGCCGCGCGCGATTGCGACGGCTTTGCCTCGGTTGCCCCCGATACCCGCCAGAGCGCTCGCTTCCACATCGATTACAACCCGGCGCAGCTTTCCGGACTGAACATCGATGCCTTCGTCACCTCATTGGAGGCGGCCTACAACACCGAGGTAGCGACCTTCGGATGGCCGGCTCCGGTGTTCAAGGGTGCGGCGGTTACCCCGTCGATCGGCAATCGCATTCACGTTCGCCTCGAGCCCTTGGCGGGCGGTCTTCTCGGTTTCGCGTCCACCCGGGGTTCGCATGCCAACGTGGTCGGAGACAATCCTGCCACCACCGATGTGACCGAGACCGAAGCCGACGCCGCGTGCATCGTGCTCGATTCCGACTTCGCCGAATTCCGGCTTCCACCCCAGCAGATGCTCGACTCCACCACGTCGCATGAGTTCAACCACGCCCTGCAGTTTGGGCTGGGCGCACTGCGTGAAACCCGCCGCCCGGATCTCGCCTTCACCGAGGCCCTGTCGGTCTACATGGAAGACGAGGTGTTCGACGCCGCCAACCTGGGGACCACCCGGTCTTGGCCTCGCTTCACCGACAGCCTGGGCAACAGCGGCAGTGAAGCATCCGACCCCAACGTCTACAACCTGTGGGTGGTCTTCCGGGCCTTGTTCGAACGCGACGGCACCACCACCGCGGCCGGCGGTCAGCAGCGAGCACGGGAGTTCTGGCGGGCGATCGCGAAGCAGGGCGTGGCCGGACGCAGCGACGGCAAGGCGATGCTGGCGGCGCTGAGCGAGGCGGTGGCGGCCCGTAGCGGTGCCAACCTGGGCCCTGCGTACCACGCGGCGGCGGTCGCCCTGCGATTTTCCAAGGCCTGTGGCGGCGGCCTCGCGTATCCGCACTGCCTGGAGGAGGGGCCCCAGTGGATAGCGACCAAAGGCCCCACGCCCACTCAGGCAACGGTGTCTTCGGTAGGTGCAGCTGCGGTTACCGGCACAGTCAAGGACGACTACGCCCTGAACTACGTCGCCCTTCCCGTGGGCGCCTCCTACAGCCTCACGCTGCGCAACACCGCTACCGGGGGAATGCTTCGGTCCAGCGCGATCTGCGAGACCACCGGTGGCCTCAGGATCCGGGAGTTTCCTCAAGTAGCCGGTGCGGGGGCCACCTCCACGCTGACGGGTTTCGACGCAAACGGCTGTGCCCGAGCCTCCGCCGTCATCACCAACGAGGCCAACACCGAACCCAACCCGGCCACCTCGGCCGGACGCTCCTATGAGTTGACCACGGTCGCGGCGGCCGCCGACACCACAACTCCTACGTCTCCTACGTCTACCACCCCGCCGTCGACCACGCCGGGCCCCGGTGGGCCCACCAGTCCACCCACCACCGTGTGCCCGCCCGCCCCGGTTACGCCCACGGCAGGGGGCGATAACTGCCCCAACCCGCCGCCGACGACAATTTGCGTCACCACGACCACGACCATTGCCGCGACGACAACGACGACGACCACGGTTCCGCCGGTCACTCCCCCCGCAGGCGCAGCGGTGGTGGGCTTCGAATCCCACAACAACCCCTGCCCGCCGCCCGGCGGTGGCAACGATCGAGTCGAGTGTCACGGCGAGCGGGCGACCCTGGTGGGGACCGACGGTCCGGACAGCCTTGTCGGAACCTCGGGCCGCGACGTCATCCACGCCCGCGGCGGCGCCGACGCGATCGATGGCGGGGGCGGAGACGACGTGATCTGCGGTGGCTCGGGTAACGATCGCATAAGGGCCGGCGACGGAGACGACGAGGTTTTCGGCGGCGACGGCAACGACCGCATCTTCGGCGGCGACGGTGACGACGAGTTGCACGGCGGCCCGGGACGCGACGTGTTGTTCGGCGGCGATGGCAATGACGACGTCCGAGGCGGCGACGGTGACGACGGTATCGGCGGCGGGCGTGGCCAGGATTCACTCTTCGGCGAAGCCGGATTTGACCGCCTGACCGGGGGTTCCGACAGCGACATATTCCGTGGCGGCCCCGATCCGGACACGCTGGCCGATGCCTCCAGTGGCGCCCGAGGTGTCGGTAGCCAGGGCGGCGGATAAGAATGCGTAAATACAGGCGAGATTTGCTTGTAACTACGCATTGCTGAAATTCGGGGGCTGAGGAGCAACCAATGAATAGAACGTTGCGGGTGACCGAGGGGCGGACAGCTCGTTTGGTCCTAGGTATGAGCTTGTTGATGGTGGCCATGCTTGTGGCGCCCAATGCGGCCTATGGGCAGGACCCGACTCCGCCGACGACAACTTCGACGTCATCCACGAGTTCGACGTCATCCACGACTTCGACGTCGTCAACAAGTTCGACATCGAGCAGCTCCACGTCGACCACCCGGCCGTGCCCGACCAGCACCTCGAGTTCGTCCACATCGACTTCCACGACCACGCCGTCGAGTTCCTCTTCGTCTTCAAGTTCCACGACCTCGAGTACCACCACGTCGACGACTCGTCCCGACAACTGCCCGACTACTCCTCGGCGACCCGAATGCCCGACCACCACCACAAGCTCTACGGTTGGAGGCGCCACCACGACCACGAGCTCCACGATCGCAGGCGCCACAACCACCACAAGGGCAGGCGACACGACGTCAACCGCGACGGTTACGCCGACCACCGTGGCCGTCGGCGGTCAGATCACGATCAACGCCAGCGGCTTTGGAGCCAACGTGGCAGTCCAGAGCACGTTCAACGGCCCCAGCACCAGCCCGGTCTCTCACCCCGCCACCTCGGCAGGAACCCTCGTGAATATCACCCGCACCCTGCCGGGCAACCTCACGGGAACCAACACCATTGTGTTACGGGGCAACAACGCCTCCGGCAACACCCACACCGCCACCGGCAGCTTCACCGTAGTAGGCAACTCGGCCACCACGACCACCCAGGTGGGCGACACGACCACGACGACCACCCGGCCCGGCGACCGGACCACCACCACGCGGCCCGACGGCTGCGACGACGGCGGGGGCGGGGGCGGCGGTAATGGCGGCGGTACCGACGAGTGCCACGGAGAGCGCACGACGATTCGGGGGACCGACCGCGACGATCGCCTCGAGGGCACCTCGGGCCGCGACGTGATCCACGCCGGCGACGGTGACGACGTCATCAAGGGCGCCGGGGACGACGACGTGATCTGTGGTGGACCCGGCGACGACCTGATCGACGGCGAGAACGGCGACGACACCCTCTACGGAGGCGCCGGGCGCGACAGGATTTTCGGGGGCAACGGTAATGACTCCATGAAGGGCGGCGATGGCAACGACAAGGTCCGTGGCGAAGACGGCGAGGACGACCTGAACGGCGGCGGCGGGGACGATCAGGTGAGCGGAGGTCGCCAGAACGACCTGTTGGTAGGCAGCCTCGGAACCGACATGCTCCTGGGCGGCAGCGGCTCCGACCGCTACGTGGGTGGAGATGGCAGCGACCGTGTGGTCGACGGCTCCACTGGGACCCGGGGAACGGGCAGCTACGGCGAAGGCTGATCTGCTCCTCGGCCCCGTTAGCATTCCAGCCGTGTCGGTCCAGCCCGTTCGCCATCGATTCAGCGTCGACGACTACTACCGCATGGCCGAAACGGGTGTGCTGAACATCGGCGACCACGTCGAGCTGATCGACGGAGAAATTTTGGAGATGAGTCCTATCGGCAGTCGTCACGCCGGATGCGTCAATCGGATGGCGGCCATGTTGTCCGCAGCCGTTGAACGGCGAGCCATAGTGTCGGTCCAAAATCCCGTGCGCCTGAGCGAGTTGTCGGAGGCCCAGCCTGATGTGGCGTTGCTGCGACCCAGGGACGACTGGTATTCGGCCGGCCATCCCGGCCCAGCCGACACGTTGCTGGTGGTGGAAGTGGCCGAGACCAGCTTGGCTTTCGACCGGGATGTGAAGCGCCCCCTCTACGCGGCGGCGGGCCTAGAGGAAATGTGGCTGGTCAATTTGCTCGATGGCTGCGTAGAAGTGGCGTCGGGGCCCGAGGCCGGGGGTTACAGGCGCATCGATACGTTCGCCGCCGGTGCCGCCGTCGCACCTAATGCCTTCCCCGATCTATCAATCCAGGTAGACGAAATCCTGCCGTAGCTGTCTGCCCCGTCTACCACTGGCGCCATCACCCCTCGGTACACCAGGCGCCTTCGGCGAAGGTGCTGGTGCTGTCCGGGTTGAAGCCCTGGCACAGGGAGCGGTACCCGATCACGTGGACCGTGTCGACCACCCATACATACGGCCGGTCCGCTGCGGCCTTTTGCTGAATCTGGTTGTGAAGGTCGCGGTAGGCGGCCGATTCCACCGGCAGCGCCGCCACCTCATCCCAGAGGTCGTCCATGTCCGGGTTGCGGTAGCCGGCGGCATTGGTGAAGCCGGAGGCGGAGATGGCATCGGAGTGGTATTGGCGCCTCACCCCCAGGCCCGGCTCGGCTCCGTGGCAGTAGACCACCCAGGCGGTGTCGAAGGTGCGGTCGGTGAAGATGGTGAGGGTGGGGTCGGCTTCGGCCACCGACACCACGTCGATGCCCACCTGGCGCAGATCGGTGGCCAGTTGGGTGGCGTATTCCACCTGAGCCCCGCTCACCAGATGCAGGTTGCCGACGCGTAACGGCGAGTCGACCGGAGGCAGCCCGGGGCGCCCGTCGGAGAGGCGGATAGCGGTGGGGTCGGTCCCGCCGCTGGGGTCTCGCCACCCGGCCCCCTGCAGAGCCGAGCGAGCGTCGTTGAGCAAATAGGGGGGGAGCGGCTGGGGAGAGAAAGCAGGCGCAAGGTCGTGATGGTAGGGCGAGGCAGCCACCTGACCACGGCCGAACTCCACCTCGTTGAGGGTCGCCAAGCGGTTGACGGCCATGGAGATTGCCGTGCGCACCGCGGCGTTCTTGAGAATCGGGTGCTCGTAGGCGGCGCCCGGGGGTCGGGTAGCGATCTCGTCGGACGGGGTACCCGGGGCCCACAGGTTGAACGCCAGGCTGACCATGCAATTGGACCCTCCAGGACCCCGGGCGGTACTAGCGATGGAAACGGCCGGATTCGTGGACAACCGGGCCCCGCCGTCAAGATCGGCGCCGGGCACGCCGAAGACCCAGTCCACACTGCCGGGATCGGATCGGGGTGCAGTGAGGGCCACGGTCAACAGGTCGGGGGGAACCGCTCGCAGCACCAACGTCTCGAGGAAGGGCAACCCTGGCCGGAAGTAGGCAGGATTACGCGTGGTTCGCAGTTCCCCGGCCACCGGATCCAGTCCGGCAAAGCGGAAGGGCCCGCTGCCCACCGGCGTCAGGTTCTGAGGGCAGATGCTGGTCGGGGGAGCGGCGAAGGCGTCGGTCTCGGTGTCGTCGAGGGTCCCGTCCAGCGCGCACGCGCCATAAATCGAGCGTGGAATGATGGCGGCCTCGGTCACCCCCAGTTGACGAAGTATCGAGGGATACGGATAGATGAAGTTGAACTGGACTCGCCGACCGCCGTCCCCGTCGGGCAACGAGATGGCGCCGGGCGGGACCGTGGTCAGGTCCGGGTTGGCGTCGGGCGCGACCCCCAAGGCGGGCCCCAGAGACCCGGCGGTACGGGCGTGGTAGCGCAGCAGGGCGGCGTCGAAGCTGAACTTCACATCGGCCGCGGTGATGGGGCTGCCGTCATGCCAGCGCAGGCCCGCTCGGAGGGTGAAGATCGGGGCGGTGAGACTGGACGTGTCCCAACTTTCAGCCAGTTCGGGCGTGGGGGTGCCGTCGCTGGCCAGGTTCACCAGGCCGTTGAACATGGGCTCAGCATTAGCGTGGACGGCTTCGTTGGTGGTGACCGCAGGGTTGAGGATTCCGCCCTCGGCAGCCACGTCGCTCACCGCCACGGTGAGGCGGCCGCCCCGGACGACCGCTCCTCCGGCTCCGCATCCGGGGGCGATCTGGCAGGTGATGCGGTAGCTGGTGGGCGGATCGGCCACCTCGACTTGGTGCAGTGTCGATTCGTCGGAGGCAAAGCCGCCCTGCACCAGTTCGGCCTCGGTGGCGTAGCGGCTGTTGACGCCGAAGTAGGCCTCTTCGGCACTGCGGAGAGTCTCGGCGTCGGCCCCGTAGGCGACCGCTCGACCCTTGTCGCCCACACCGCCCACCGACGCGACCACCACCGCCGCGATCACACCCACGATCACCACCACCACCAACAGTTCGATGAGACTGAAGCCGGCAACCGGGTTCCGCTCGACGCCGCGGGCGGGCCGGCCTCGGTGGCTATCCCTCGCCGCGATGACCTCCGCCCCGGGTGACGTTGAAATCGAGCAGCGGGTAGATGCCGCCGGCTGCGAAGTGGGCGATGCTCTGCTGGCCGAGGTCGGTGGGATGCAAGGCACTGGCGGGGTTGCGCCCTTCGAGACCGCGAACCCAAGGCTCCTGGGTGCAAAGTTCGTGGCCGTCCAGGGCTTCGTCGGCCGGCACGAATACGAAGCCGTTTTCGGTGGCGGCGAGGCGGATAGTGGAGTTCAGCAGGCGGGAAAGCTCGTTGAGCCTGGTCATCTCGCCTCGCGACAGGCTGCCGCGGAGGTTCCCCCGCCGAGCCTGCACGCTGCGGCACGCGTTCACATCGCGCGCGTCCACTTCGTCGGCCTCCGGGAAGATCTCCGGGTAGCCAACCACGAATCGCAATTGGCGCCGGGCCCCGAGGGCGGCCAGTTTGGCGTCGATACCGTCGTAGACGCGGTCGAGTGGCCCCGCGGTGGTGGAGCCGGGATTGAGCGCTGTAATGCGGTCCCGCACGGCGTTACCAAGGTTCTCGTCACAGCGGAAGGGGGCAACCTGCAGGCCCCGGCCAATGAGGCTCTGGCACAGCGCCACTTCCCGGGTGGTGGGCGGTTGGAAGCAGTCGGCCCGCACCACGCACAGCGCCACGGCTCCGGAGTAGCCCGCGTCGTTGCCGCCAATGGTCACGCTTACCAGGTCGGCGTTGCGCTCCAATTCGTCCACCTGGGGTGACACGGTCGGGTGTTGGCCGCTAAGTATGTCTGCGGTGCGGGCGCCGGTGCAGGCGTGACTCTCGGCAACCACGCTCAGGTTGCGCACCACCGAGCGCGGTACCAGAGCCAGGAGCTCGCCGGGCAGGGCGTAGGGATAGGAACCCTGGGGGCGGTCGACCCGGCGCACCAGGCGCGTGGCCCGGTCGAAGGCGCTGGGGGGGCGGGCCGCCGAGCGCCGGCAGATCTCGCCTTGGGTGCGGTTGGACTCATAGGGGCTGTTGCCCTCGCCCGAGGCGAACGAGTCACCCAGGGCCAGGTACTTCAAGCGGCTTCCGACGGGCGTGGTGCCTCCGCCTCCGCCCGCTCCGGCGTTGCCGGTGAGGGTGAGGTTGTGGGACCGGGTGGCGCTGGCGCCGGCGGGTACCGACAGGCTCCAGCTGATGGCTGCGCCGTTGTCGATGAGTTCGGTGCAGCGGCAGGTGTCGGGTAGCGGCGTGCGCAGCCCGACCTGGGCGAAGACGGTGGCGAAGAACCCTTCGAAGTAGTTGCTCGCGCCGGTGCCGATGGGCGTCCAGCGCAACACCCGTCCCGGCGGGGAGTTGTTGGCGGTGGCCGAACACGCCACCGAGCGCCCTTCCACTTGGCCGAAGCCGAAGTCGTCGTCGCCCATGTAACAGTCGCCGGCGCGGTAAATCACCACGTTGCGGGCCTCAGTGGAGGTGTTGGCCAGGGCCAGGTCGGTCCGGTAGGTGTCGGAGCCGACCACGTAGTAGTCGGTCTGGGTGAGGCGCAATCCGGTGGTCCCCAGGCCCACCACCGTTTCCAACCGGAACGGCCGGGTACGGGTGCCGCTACCCGTGACGGCGGATTGACTGATGGGGGTGAACGCGGTTTGGAGCGAGGGAAAGCCGAAGGCGGGAGCGAACAGCTGGCTGCCCGGGGTCAACAGCGAACCCCCCACGGAAACTGCGGTGCCACAGCTCCCGAGAGTCAATAACGGGTCGAAGAACTCGAAGCTCATGTCGCCGAAGCGGGCCACCTGGCAGTTGAGTGTGTTGCTGGTGATGATCCGGGTCAGCGGACCGGCCGAGGCGATCTCTCGCTGGCCGGGCGGGAGTAGCGGCGGCGAGGGCTCCAGGGCGGCCGACGGGCCGGCCGATGCGAGTGCGGCCACCGGCAGGAGGACCACGCACAGCCAGAGCCGCAACCGGCTTCGCCAACGTGAAACCCTCAAATCGTGGTGCGAACCGGTAGCCACTTTTGCGATCAACCTCCCCGCCGGCAAGTGATGTGGAGTGGGAGGTTAGCGGCGGCGGCGCTAATTGGCAATGGCGACCTAAAAGCGTTCGATCTTCAGGAAATCTTTAGAATTGGCACTGGTCCCAATTCAAATGATCCTGGACAGATCAATCTATAAGAAACTATGACTTCCTACCGGTAGAGCCCGTGGTGGTCCCCGGCATTAATGGCACCGGCGGTAGCCTCCTCGCCCGAGTGAGACGTTGGTTGGTTCCGCCCCGGCCCGGTTTGGTAGCCCTGGCCGTGGCGTGGTTCGTGGTGGCCGGCCCGGTCGCGGCGGGGGTTTGGCAGGCCAAGGGGTCCGTCGTCTTTCTCGCCGCCACCGCCATAGCGGCAATCACCAGCGCCGCAGCGCTTGCGCCGGTTATTCGCCACCCGAGCCCTCTCGTCGCCACCCGCCGGGCCGTCTTGGCCACGGTCGTGGTGGCGGTGCCGGTGGTGTTCAACTTGCGCCTCATCGATTCGTTCAACCTGGTCAAAGCCACGGTGTTGTGGCTGGGTGCCTCGGTGGTGGTCTTGACCTACGGGGCTCAGTTCCTGGGCCGTCGGGGCCGCCAACCGGCTCCTGGTACCCACCAGGGGGTGGACGGGGCCAACGGCAACGTCGCCTCGCCCAGACGCCTCGC
>Ga0187894_10002406_pt1 | contig 22415 bp, 24 predicted proteins | sample GBC1701081metaG_FD_136650 | JGI IMG/M metagenome (GOLD analysis project Ga0187894, IMG submission 136650) | White microbial mat communities from a lava cave in the Kipuka Kanohina Cave System on the Island of Hawaii, USA - GBC170108-1 metaG ... | reverse complement strand
CACCTCGGCCACGATCCGGTCGGGCCCGACGTCGGCCAGGGGCATTAGGCCGGGCAACAGGGACAAGGGGTCGATGCGTTCGCCCAGGTCGTCGAGGTCGTGGCCCAGGCACAGTCGGGCCACCACCGGGGCGAAAATGTCGCGCCCGGCAAAGGTCGGCCCAGGAGCCTCCAGATGGTGGAGACGGTTGTTGAGTTCCACTGCCCTGCGAGCCCCTCCCACCATGGCTACCGCTGGCGCCAACAGACCATTGTCAGGACCTACGAAGAACACCGAATTTCGGTCGGCCTCAACACTGCTGGACTCGACTACTCCACCAACCTCGCCCGCTCCGCCTGCCTCAACCGCTATGGCCCGCCGGGCCGATCCCACCCCCGGATCCACCACCGCCAGCACTACGGCCGCGCCCAGGTATTGGACACTGCGGGCCAGGGTCAGCGAGGCGCCACGCACGTCGTAGGGATGGACCTGATGGGTGAGATCCATCACCGTGGCTTCGGGCGCGAAGGCTCGGATTACCGCCCTTACCACCCCGACACACTCGTCGGCTGTCCCGTAGTCGGACAAGAACCACACATTGGCCCGAGCCGTCACCGGCTTGCCCGGCGGGTGCTACACCGCTTGGGTATAGGTACCGGCCAAGTAACCGTCGACGTCCTCTTCCCGCACCCGGTACGACTTGCCGACACGAACGGCCGGAAGCTGTCCCGCCTGAATGAGCCGGTAAACGGTCATGGTGGACACCCGCAGCGTGGCTGCGACCTCCGCTGCGGTCAGAAAGCGGGCTCGGACGGCTCCCGGAGTCTGAACCCCGGCGGGCGGCTGCGAACCTGATGGACTGGACCTTGCGAATTCATTTCTAGCCAGTTGAATCACCCCTCTTCGCCTGGGGGAACTGTATTCCACAGTGGCAGCTGGGGGAAACGGGGAACCTGAGTTTTTCGCGGCAGGGTTCAGCCGGTCGGGCTGCGGCCCAAATCTCGGGACCGGTCGGCCGCAGCCAGCACCGCTTCGGTGAAGGCGCTGCGCACTGCGGCCGCCTCGAGACATCGGATCCCGGCCGCCGTGGTTCCACCTGGTGAGGTCACATCGGCCCTCAATTTCGCAGGTTCGTCCCCGGAGGCGACCAGGAGGCGAGCAGATCCAGCCACGGTGGCCACCACCAGGGCTCGGCTGACGTCGCGGGTTAATCCTGCCGCGACACCGGCATCGATCAGGGCTTCGACCACCAAGAATATGTAGGCGGGGCCCGAACCCGACAAGCCGGTTACCGCGTCGAGGTGGTCTTCACTCACCCGAACCACCATTCCCACCGCCGCCAACACCTCCTCCGCCCAGGACAGGTCCACGTCCTGGGCCCCCCGGCCCGGAGCCAGTGCCGCCGCACCCGAGTTCACCAGGGCCGGCGTATTGGGCATTGCCCGCATTACGGCCACGCCGGGTGCCAGCCACGCCTCCAACGCCGAGAGCCGGACTCCGGCGGCGATTGAGAGCACCCGGGTAGCGCCGGTGGACGCCAGGGCTCGGCACGCCGCCTCCACATGGACCGGCTTCACTGCCACCACGGCCGCCTCGGTCGGGCCCGGAGCGTCCAAAAGTGCCACCCCGGGCAACAGATCGGCCAACGCCGAGCGCCGCTCCGCATCGGGTTCCACCACGGCAATTCCGCCGGCCGGCCAGGCTGAGGCCAGCAGGCCCCGCGCCAGAGCCTCCCCCATCCGTCCGCCGCCGACCACGGTCAGGCGGACCCTTTCCGAGGGCCTAGACGTAGCGCTGAGGATTCTGGGGGGTGCCACCCACCCTTACCTCGAAATGCACGTGGTTACCGGTCGAGTTCCCGGTGCTGCCCATGTCTCCGATTTGTTGGCCGGTGCTCACGCTGGTCCCTTCGGATACTCGCACCCGGCTCATATGGCCATAGAGCGTGGTCACACCCCCACCGTGGTCCACGACCACTGTGTTGCCGTAACCGCCGTTGTAACCCGCCAGGATCACCCGGCCGGCTTTGGAGGCCTTGATCGGGGTCCCAAAGGGCGCGGCGACGTCGATTCCCGTGTGCATTCGGCCCCAGCGGGCGCCGAATCTCGACGTGATGGTGCCGGCGGCCGGAAACACGAAACCAGAACTGGAAATTCGTCCCGGCGACCCTCCGGGAGGCCCTGGCGCGGCGCGAGACCGAATGAGCGCGCTCAGGCGAGCCTCTTCGCGAGCCAGGGCATCCACCTCGGCCACGACGCCCGAGATCCGGGTGTCCAAAGCCGTTTTCAAGCGGGATTGATCAGCCCTCAGCTTGCGCAGCTCGGCCAGTTTGGCCGCGGCATCGCGCCGGCGCTGTGCCGCCAGCGCCTGGGCCTGGCGCACGTTGGCCTGATCGGCCTGCTGGTCCTGACGGACACCCCGCAGCTTTTCGAGCACCGACGTGTCGCTCTCGACAACCTGAGCCAGAAGGCTTTGGCGGCGGCTGGCCTCGCCCAGACTCTGAGCCTTCACCAGACCCAGCAAACCACCGCCGCCGGGGTGCACGTAAGCCCTCACTGCAGCTGCCGTCACCTCGGTACGCAGATCGTTCATACGTTGCTCGGTGGCAGCGAGGCGCTCTTCGGCGGCGCTGACGGTGGACTCGGCCACCTTTAGCGCCTGGCTGGCGGCATTGACCGTTCCGTTTTGGGCCGCCACCCCCCGGGTGAGCGCCGTCACCGCCCCTTCGAGTTGGGCATCGTCGGCCTTCAGCGCATTAAGCCGGGCCGCCGATTGAGCTCTTTTGGCTGCCGCCGCGGCACGCTGCTGCTCCTCGGTTTGGGCGCTGGCCGCAGGCGCCAAGCCGCTGAAAACCAGCATGGCGACCACCAGGGCAAAGCCGAGAATTCTCTTGCGAATCGTGAGGGTGGTCGTCTGAAGCATGAGCGAAGTCGTCAGCCCTCGCAGAGGAGTCGGGGAGGTCGCAACCTAACGAGGGGCGCCGTGGCGATGCAAGCTTCTCGACTTCGTGATTGCAGCGGGGCCGCATCGGGAGCGCCGACGCAGTCAAGCCCGAGGAACCTTGCTGCGACCCGTACTTCCCCGAACGAATCGCGGCGCCGCTCCCCGGGCCGTTGCAGCATGGTACGCCCAGAGATCCATCCGGGGCAAGAAAAACCATGAAAATGATCGAAAGAACTCAAGGGAGGCACGCTCTTGTGCGAATAACCGTCTCCATGGCGGTTATTCGCACAACTCCCGATGCCACCACGTCAAACGCACTCGACAGGCTGGCGTTCGGTCAAGTCGGAGTAGATACGGCGCAATCGCGCGGCCGTGATCGACCATTGGAAGCGGCGAGCCGCCCAAGCCGCCCGGTCCCCCATGGCCGCCGCCTCGACGGGGTCGGCCAACAAGCCATCCACCACTGCGGCAAACGAAGCCGGGTCCCGGCCCGACACCAGGTGTCCGGTAACCCCCGGCACGATCAGGTAGCGCAACCCGCCCACGTCGCTGGCAACCACCGGGAGCCCACAGGCGGCGGCCTCAAGGGCCACCAGACCGAAGGACTCCGATCGACTGGGGACCAACCCGACATCGGCGGCCCGGTAGTAGTCCACCAATGCCTCCTGGGCCTGGGCGTCCACGAAACGCACCCGGTCAACGAGTCCCAGATCGGCTACTAGAAGATGGAGATCGCCGAGGGTTGTTTCGCCCTGAGGACCACTGGGCCCGCCCACGATCACCAGGGTGGCCGGCGGCGAGGATCGACCCGACAGGCCCCCAAGAGCGCGAATGGCTACGTCGGCGCCCTTGAGCGGCTGGATGCGGCCTACGAAGAGAAGCACCGGCCCCGGCCCCAGGCCCAGGCGGCGGCGGGCCACAGCCCGATCACCCGGTCTGAAGACCTGATGATCCACCCCCGGCGGTACCACTTCGATGCGGTTGGGAACGGCGCCGTAGAGGCGTTCCAACTGATCAGCCTCGTCGCGCGACGAAGCCAGGATGGTGTCGGAACAACCCACCACTTCGGCTTCGAACCTCGCTCTCAAGTCGCCATCGTCGACATCGGCTTCGGCTTTGGCCCGGGCCAAGGTGTGGAACGTCGACACCAGCGGCGCCCCGAACATGTGCTTCAGGCGGTGCCCAACCAATCCGGAGAGCCAGTAGTTGGCATGAATCACATCGGGGGCACCGATCACGGCGAAGCGTTCGGCCACACCCTCTGTGAACTCCTCGACCAGGCTGGGCAGCCGGTCGCGCCCGACAGTGTCGGCCGGCCCGGCACAGATGTGGTGCACCCGTACGCCCGGCTCGGCCTCCACCACGGGTTCGAGACCCGGCTGCCAGGTCCGTGTGAACACATCACATTGCAGACCTGCCGCTGCCAAGTGGCCGGACAGGCGGCGCACGTAAACGTTCATGCCGCCTCCGTCGCCGGTACCCGGCTGAGCCAGGGGCGAGGTGTGAAACGAAATCACAGCCAGGCGGCGCACTGACTTACGGGGCCGTCCGAGATGGGGCGGGGGACATTTGGCGATTGGGCTGATCCAGCGACGAGGCCTCGCCCGAGCGATATCGCCGGACAAGCTCCGAACCCAGCCGGTCGATACCGTCGAAAAGTTCTTGACGGCGCCTCGACGCCCCCGCCTCCAGGGCTTTCAATCGGGTGATCAACGCATCCAGGGCAGAGTCGTCCAGGGCGGGCACCCCGGCGGCGCCCTCTGGGCCGAAAGCCGCTTCAAGCTCGGCCGTCAAAGCGTCGTCGTCGGGCGGCAGCACCGAGGCGGGCAAGCGTCCGGAGCCCTCACCGCGTCGGGGGCCATCGGCCAGAATCCGAGGCAGGTCGTCTACCAGGGCATGTAGATCGGCGGGACCACCCTCCCTTCGTCGCCGGCGATCGGCCTCCACGATGTCGAGACGGCCCTGAATGATCCGGCGCAGGAACGAAACCTTGGCCTCCACGGCCTGAAAGTCGGCGCGGGTGGAACGAATGGTTTCGATTGGGTCGGCGCCAAGGTCGCCATCCAGGAGGATTCGGCCCTGGGCCAGCACGCGATCGACCTCGTCGCTCCACATAGTGGGCGAGGCTACAGCCGGCCTCGCCGATACTTGGGCCGGTAGCGGTAGAAGGCCCATCCGTAGAGGTCTCGGGTTGACACAGGCCCGAAGTGGCGGCTGTCGGTGCTGGCACTGGGATTGTCCCCGGCTACGACTAGGTCCTGACCATGATGGGAGACCACACGTTTGATGAGGATACGGCCGGGCTCACGAGGATCGTCGAACATCACGACTTTCCCCGGCCAGGCTCGGCCCCCGCGCACCACCAGGAGGCGGTCATCGGGCCGAAGAGCGGGTTCCATACTGGACCCGGCCACACACACGCGACGCAGCGGACGATTAGCCCAGGCCCGTCGACCAACGATGAGACCAGCCACCAGACTCAAGCCGGCGAAGACGGCCGGCGCCAGGCGATAGGGTCGGCGCAGCGCTGGGTACTCAGTTTCTTTGCGCTCGGAAATCGCGATCTGGAGGACTTTAGACATGGCCAAAACCACTACTTCCCGCCTCGTGGCCCGGCTGATGGCCGATGCGGGGCGTTTAGCCCGTCCGACGACGGTCCACGCCCACTGTGATCTGCCCTGTGGGATCTACGACCCGGCCCAGGCCCGCATCGAAGCCGAATCGGTACGCGCGTGCCAGGAGAAGTTTCAGGCTTCGACCGACGATGTGTTTCGTCATCGAGCCATCGGCATCAAAGAAGAACGGGCCGACATGGTCAAACATCACCTATGGGTGTTGTGGACTGATTATTTCAAACCGCCGCACCTGGAGCGTTTTCCCGAGCTCCACCAGTTGTTCTGGGACGCCACCAAGGCCGCAGGAGCCACCAAGGGCTCCACTGATCCCGCGACCGGGCAGAAGCTCCTGGACCTCGTGGCCGAGATCGACCGCATCTTCTGGGAAACCAAAAAGGCCTAAGCGCCCGGCGCACTACCACGGCATCGCCGTGAGAACGAGCACCACGCACACCGGCGCCGTTATCAGCAGCGAATCGATCCGGCGCAAAGTCGGAGCGCTGGCCAAAGTGGCGCCGGGGCCCAACATTCGGCCAGCCACGCCAGTGCCCAGAGGGGCCAGGCCAGCGGCCAGCGTACCGAGTACGCCGGCATCCATGCCGGGAACGGCCGCTAAGGCAATCGCGAACAGCGTGATGGGGATTACTGCCGCAGCCCCCGCCACCGGGCCCTCCCACCACGAGGTCGCGCCGCTACCCACCAGATAGGCGCCCGTGTCGTAGGCCGCCACGCACGCCAGCAAGAACAACATGGCCTCGCTGCTCCGGGCCGTCAACAACACCATCGATCCCAGAGCGACCCCTATCACCACAGCTCCTACCAGGACCCGGGTTGCGGCGACCGCCCCATCGGGAGCCTTGACCGCAGCCCGCCCGAGGGCCACCACCAAGAGTCCCGCCGCCACCGCCACCGCCATTCCCACCCGGCCGGCCAGCGTGGCCAGCACGATGGTGGCCGCAACCGTGGCCGACGCACCAACAAGGGCCGGCTTGCGCCGTCCGGGAACGCCGACCGAGGCAACCTGCGCCGCGCTCGCAGCGGCCCCCGTGGCAAACCACACCGCCAGCAACTCCGGTCCGGAAATAACCGCGGCGGCGCTGGCCACCACCCACCCCAGACCCAGCCATCCGCGACCGGCCCGGCTGGGCTTGACCCGTATTGATCCACTCGGCGATGCCGACGGGACGACTTCGGCGCCTTCGGACGACTCGGTCGAAAGCGCAGAGGCGGTCGACGGGCTGGGTTGTCTGATAGGCGGCCGAACTGGGGTGACCGCCGTCGCAGTGGTTTTCGCCTGGCCGGGGGTCGGCCGGGGGGCGGCGGGGGGGGGCGGGGGGGGAGGGGCGGTGATCAGTCGGGGCTTGGCGGCGGGGTGCGAGGCCAGGACAGGACGGTTCGGGCTGCGGGAGGTTTGCGGCTCGGAGGCGGCGGGAGTGGGCGGGGGCGCCGAGGCGGGTACCGACGGCCCGTCGGACGGCCGGCTCTTCACGACTTGAGAGGAGGCCGGGGTTGGGACGCCGGCGGGGTGGGACGGCCGGGGGCCCGATGGTGGCCTCGGCCGGGGCGGAGGCCCTTTCGCGAGTTGTGCGCCTTCGGGTAGCGCGCCCGGGGGTCGTCTGGCCTCCGGTGGCGGTTGGCTCGACCCGGGCGGTGTCCGCGGCGGCGGGGCGGCGCGTGGCGGGGGCAATGGCTGTTCGGATCGGCTATCCACCGGCCGTGGCGGCGCCTCTCGGGTGGCAATGGGTGGCGGGGCCCCACCTGATACGGGAGGCAGGATGGCCACCACGTCCCTGGCCCCGATGGCCGTTGAATCCTCGGCTGGCTGACCGTTCACCCATACTCGGGCGGTGGCCAAAACGGCAGTGAATTCGGGCCCGTAGCGGTCGCGGGCAATGACCAACAGGGCGCCGACGGTGGACGCCTGAATCTCGTCCTTGGCCACGCCGGCGGCGTCGCGGGCCGAAGCGAACAATCGCAGGATGGGCAAGGGCTCGGGCCTAGACCTTCAGCGGCGGCGCATCCGCCACGACATCTTTGAGCGGCGGCTCCGCCGCCAGGACGACTTTGTGCGGCTCCGCCGCCTCTGGCTGCGAACCACCCTCCTGCGGCGACACCGGTCGGATCTCTGCGGTGCCGTCCTTGATCACTCGCCGCCCCTGGCTTGTCACCTCGAAGGCCAGCGACCGGACGACATCACCACTGCCGCCGGGGTCGTGAATTGAGGTAATGAAATCGGAACCCGGGAACACCGGCTCGGAAAACCGAACCCGGATGCGGCTCAGCCGTCTCGGGTCGCGGCCGGCTGCCCCCGCCACGACCGCCTTGGCCGCCACAGCAAGCGAACACAGTCCATGAAGAATCACCCCGGGCAGGCCGGCAGCGATGGCGGCGGCCGGGTCGACGTGTATCGGGTTGTAGTCGCCGGAGGCTTCGGCATATCGGACAGCCTGGTCAGCATCGATTTCGTCCGTCACCGCTACCCCATCGACCCTGATGGGCGGCCCCCAGGGCTGGCCCGGCGATGCGACCCCCCCGCTGGGACCAGCGTCAAAGCCTCGAATGAACAAGGTGGCCCATTGGTCACAGAAGCTCGCGCCGGCACCGTCGGTGGTGGTCAGCGCCAAGGTAAGCCAGCTGCCCATTCGGCTCGATCGCACCGCCACCAGGGTGGCCGACGAGTGCAACGGGGTCTCCAATGGGAGCTGGTGGTGAAAGTCCATCTCGTGGCCCGCGTGCAACAGGGCGGGGCGAGCGGCGGGTGGCACCAAATCCAAGACGGCAGCGGTGAAAGTTGGCCACACGGGCACCACTGCGAAGATCGGCGGAAGCACCATGCTCGCCTGATATAGGGGATTGTGGTCGTTGGTGGCCCTCGCATAGCTCAGTGCCGCGTCGAAATCGATGCTCTGGGGCGGCGCCTCGTAGTAGGCGCCCAGTCGCGACGCGGCTTCGCCAACCACGACAGAACCCTATCGGGACACCAGTGTCCAAGGCCTGCCGCCGCTCCCGGCACAGCGGGCATCGGCGAACGCTCGTCGTCGGTGCTCAAGTCAGGGCAGTAGCCGGCCTTCGGCGTAATCCACGATCCGGTTGGCCAGATCCGCACTCAACAGGTCCGTCCCGTGGCCCAAGCCGGCCATCAGCCACAGATCCCGGGGCTCGCTGGCCCACCGATACAACGTCTGGGCGTGTTCGGAGCCGAAGTAATGGTCAGCGGGATCGTGGACCACCAAGGTGAAAGCGGGACTGATGGAACGCACCAGATCTGCCGAATCGGGTACGCCGCCGCAGTGGTCGGCCACGCGGGTTCTCAAGATGCCGGCCATCGCCTTTCGACCCACCCGGGTAGTGGCGAACCGGCGGATCCGGGCCGTGCTGGGCGTGTCCCAAGCTCCCCACCACGCCGGGGCGCTGACTGCCACCACCCCCAGGAGGGGCGAAGCGGTGCTCGCCGAAACGGGGGCGGCAATCTGATGGCGGGCGCCGGCGTGCAGCAGTACCGCCGCTCCTCCCAAGCTGATTCCGACGGTCACAACGGGCAGACCCGGCGGCACCGCAGCAACCGCAGCGGCGACGTCGAGAGTTTCGCGTTCACCCAGAGTGCATAACCCCCCCGAATCGCCGTGACCCCGCAGGTCGGGAACGATGACGGGAACCCGGCGGGCGAGATCGTGTGCAAAGGCGTGGACGCGGGGGGTGCGCGACGAAAGAGCAAACCCGTGCACCAACACCACAGCTAGGCGGGCATCCACCGGCCCGGGCAGACGGGCCGCCACCAAATCCACTCCGTCCTCAGCTCGTAGCCCGATCATCTCGTCGGGTCCGTAGCGGGGTCGCCAGATGTGCTTGGCGACGTTGCCGATCAGCGAGAGTTGCGCCAACGCGCTTCGGCCCGCCCCAGATCGGTTGATGCAGGGGCGTGGTGGAGGTACTCGTCCAAGAGATCACCCCAACGGGCCGTGGCCCCCATATGGCCGAAGAGGGCGCTCATGCCCCACACGACCCGGTCCAAGATCACGTATGAAGGCGGCATGTTCAGGGTTCGGATCACATCGCCGAACTCGCCGGCCATGTCCAGCATCCGCGTGAGGGTCTGGCCCACGAAGTCCGATGTGAACGTGAACTCGTCGGACTGGAACGGGATGTACGGACCGCGGCAGTACTCATAGACCCTCTCGGGATCGAGCTTGTGATCCGCCGGCAGAAACCCGGCCCGAACCAGCGCCGCAACCGTGGCGAGGGGGTCCTTGGCCAGCACCGAGTCGAGGATCGGGCGTAGGCTTTCCAGCTCGCCCGGGGCCCACCGCTTGACCAACCCGAAATCCAGAAATGTCACCCGGGCTTCGCCGGGGTGGAACCGGTAATTTCCAGGGTGGGGGTCACCGTTGAACACGCCGTGGTGCCAGATGGAGCCCTCGGCGAAGCGGAAAAGGATCTCCGCCACTTTCTCCTTCTCGGCCTGGTCGGATTGCGCCAGGAAGTCCGTCCACCGGCAGCCGTCGACCCAGTCGCTGGTGATGACCCGCTGACCGCTGCGTTCGGGAATTACGTCGGGGACGTGGATGAACGGGTGCCCGCGGTAGCGGTCGGCGAACTCGGTCTGACACCGGGCTTCGAGGCGGTAGTCAAGCTCATCGCCCATCCGTCGCCGGAGCTCGTCGACCATGGGCCGCACATCCATGTTCTTCAGGGCCACCGCCGCAAACATGGCCGTGAGCATCTCGGCGTTGTCCAGGTCCGAGCGGATCGCCAGATCCACCCCTGGGTACTGGACCTTTACAGCCACGAGCCGCCCGTCGGGCATGACCGCCCGATGCACCTGGCCGATGGAGGCGGCCGCCACTGGCACCGGATCCCAATCGAGAAACAGCTTTTCGGGGGGGGCGCCCAGGTCTTCGGTCACCACTCGTTCGGCGAGGCTCGGGGCCATGGGGGGCACGTCGGACTGCAGCGTGGCCAGGGCAGCCCGAGCCTCGGGTGGAAGCCCCTCGGCCACGAAGGAGATCATCTGGCCCGCCTTCATGATGGCGCCCTTCATGTTGCCGAGGAGTTCGGCTACATCCTCGGCGGTGCGAATGGCGAACTGCGCTTCCAGGGCGGCCCGCTTCTCGGTGCTTGCCCGGCGGCCGCGCACTCGAACCTCGGCCCAGTGCGCGCCGCGGCGGGCCGTTAGTCGCCATACCCGGGCCTGGCGCACCCACTGGTTCCGGCTCTGCTCGTTTCGGGCGACCGACACCGCCCATACCGCCGCCCCTCCTGCCACCGTGGTCGCCGCGGTGGCAGTTATGCGCCTCATCGCGAGCCGCCGCCCCGGGCGCCAACAAGGGGACCGTTGCGCGCACGGGCGCCGAGGCGACGCCGTCAAAACCGAATCTCGCCGTCCGGCCCGAGCCGACGTCTGGGCGGAAGGGCCTCGGGATCCTCGGCCTCTCGGTCAAGTTCCCTCAGCGCCGCCGCAATCCCGGCCAAATCCTGCTCTATCCGGGCCAACAGGGCCTCGTCTTGGGATTGCGAAGCAGACCCTGTCATAGAGGTCGAGCATAGGAGTCCGGATCGAGAACCAGACCCTCGCCCGTAACGGCTTATCGTCACGCCGTGGACAACGATCCGAACGAATTGGGCGGCGGCGCCAACCCTGCCGAATCGCCCGGCATCAACCTTGAGGTTCCGACCGACCTGGCCCGGGGCGTTTTCGCCGATTTCGTGGGCGTTTGGCACAACCCCTACGGATTCACTTTGGACTTCGGCGTGTTCGATATGGCCTCTCCGGGACCGGACGGAACCGCGGTGCTCCCGGCCACTGTCGTGGCTCGCATCAAGGTGCCGCCGGGACTGATCTTTCAGATCGCACAAGCCATCGCCGACAACGTCGACAAGTACGAGCGCAGTTACGGTCCCATAACTCCTCGCCCCTTCGACACAGCCGGGACAGAGACTTACGGCCCGCCCGAGACCCTGGGAGACGACTCCGGCTCCTGAGCAGCCCACCACGCGTCGAGTTCGCAACCGGCTTCCTCTGCGCCCAAAGGCCCCCGTTCGATGCGGAGCTCCAACAAAAAGGTCCGGGCGGCCCCCACCACGGGTCCGGGGCCTATCCCGAGGCGGCTCATGATGGCAACGCCGTCCAGGTCGGGCCGCAGGGCGTCGAGCTCCTCAGCTTGGCGAAGCGCCGCAACCCGCTCCTCGAGCAGATCCATGCGGCGAGCCAGTTCCGCTGCCCGAGCTCGATTGCGGGTGGTGCAGTCGCATCGGGTCAACTCGTTTAGTTCGGCCAGCAACCCTCCAGCGTCTCGCACGTATCGGCGAACCGCAGAGTCGGTCCACTCCTCGCCGTAGCCGTGGAAGCGAAGGTGAAGTTCCACCAAGCGGGAAACTGCAGCGATCTCTTCGTTGGGGTAGTGCAGCGCCCGCATGCGGTCTCGGGCCATCCGAGCCCCGACAACGTCGTGGTGGTGAAACGAAACCCCATGTTTTCCGATAGCCCGTGTCTTTGGCTTGCCGATGTCGTGAAGTAGGGCCGCCAGGCGCAGCACCTTGTGGGGGCTGGTCTTGGCCACCACTGCGATGGTGTGCGCCAGGACGTCCTTATGGCGGTGAATAGGGTCCTGGGTTAAGGCCAGAGCCGGCAACTCCGGCAGGAACTCCTCAGCCAGTCCGGTTTCAACCAGGAACCAGAGCCCCGGCGCTGGAGCATCGACAACCAACAGCTTGTCCAGCTCGCTGCGAATCCGCTCCGGCGAAACGATTTGGAGGCGGCCACGCATCTCCCGGATCGCACCCACCAGGTCGTCGCCGGGTTTGAGCCCGAAGCCGGCGATGAAACGAGCGGCCCGGAGCATCCGAAGCGGGTCGTCGCCAAAGGAAACCTCGGGGTCCAGCGGAGTTCGCAGTCTGCCCATGGCCAAATCCACAGCGCCCGCAAAGGGATCGATGAGCTCTGCATCACTGCGGCTGGACCCGAGCTTGAGAGCCATGGCATTGATGGTGAAATCGCGTCGGGAAAGGTCGGCCTCCACGTCGGTTGCGAAGACCACGGACGGCTTACGCGAATCAGGGAAGTACGCCTCGGCCCGATGGGTCGTGATCTCGTAGGACCGACCGAACCGCTTGGCTCCGATAGTGCCGAAGCGACGGCCCTGGTCCCAAACCACATCGGCCCATCCGGTCAATACGCCCTCGATCTGTTCCGGAAGCGCATCGGTGGTGAAATCCAGGTCGGGCGCGGCACCGTGGCGGCCGGTAAGGGCGTCTCGAACGCTGCCACCCACCAGGAACAACCGGTGACCCGCTGCCACGAATCGCTCGGCCAGTGGCGCGGTCTCCTCCAAGAGCGCCGCCAGCCGTTGAGGAACCGCGAAACCGATGGACATGGTCAAAAACTAGAGCTCCCAGTAGCGGTGCCCGGCCGATTACCGCCACCAGCCGTTATCCTCCGCCCGTGCGAGGGGCCCCTACCCAGGTGTTGACCTGGGGCCAGGAGCGCGCCCAAACCGGTCCTTGGACCGGCCGACCTTGGATTCCTGGAGCCCGGGTGGCTCATCTGACTCCTCTCCAGTCCGGCGCCAGCCCCGCCGGGCCACACGGTGTGTGGCCTGCCGACGACTTGGTGGGCACGAGAGGAGCGGTCTCCCTGGTCTTCCTCCGGCGGTGCATGAGCACGCTGGCGGGCCAGGGTTACACCAGCCTGGTCACCACCGCCCTCACCGACCCCCAAGCCCAGCCCTTCTATGCCCTGGGTTTTGTCGACCACGAGCGCCTGCACCTACTGACCCGCAACCTCGACCGCCCGATCCCCCCTCCCCCGGTGCGCGTCCATTCTCTTCGGGGCCACCATCGCCAACGAGTCCTGGCCCTCGACGCCATGGCTTTCGACGACGACTGGCGCCTCGCCCCCGCCGGTCTGGACGAGGCGTTGGCGGCCACCCCTTCGGCCCGCCTGAGAGTGGTCCTGGCCGACGACTCGAACCCCAAGACCGTGTGTGGCTATGCCGTGAGCGGCCGGGCCGGGGCCTGCGGTTATCTGCAGCGCCTCGCCGTTCATCCCCAGCACCGCCGCCTCGGCATCGCCCAGGCTCTCGTAGCCGACGGTCTTCGCTGGATGCGTCGCAACAGGGTCAGCCAGGCCATGGTGAACACCCAGGTTGGCAACCATGGGGCCCTGGCCCTTTACCAACGCCTCGGGTTCTCGCTCCGGCCCGGCGATCTGCGAATTCTGCGTCTCGACTTTGCTTCGTGAGACGCCCGGCCGTGGCTTGGGCCGTCGCTTGGGCCGTGGCGTGCGCCCTGGCCTTGGTGGCAACCGGTTCGTTGGCGCCGTCTCCGGAGGCCGATCCGACCCCGACCGCTCGGGGCCTATCGCTCCCAGCGATCACCGCCGCCCAGTCCGACCGGGCGCTGAGGGTGATCAGCCAGACCACTTTCGTTCGTGCCGGGGAGCGGTTCGTGTTGGAAGCTCGCCTCGGGGCGTCGCTGCGGGCCGATACCGAGGTAGTGCTCAGCGTTCTGCCCGGCCTGCGCAATCGTTCGGAGTTCCAGGCAGCGCTCAGCGACGCCCCGCGCCGCTCTCCGTTGGGCGTTTCTGCGCCGGTAGTTCCCGGCGCCGATGGCAATGTCTCGGTCGAAATCGGATTCCAGGACCCGGTTGCGCCCCGTGATCCCGACCAACTTCGAATCGGCCGCAGTGGCGTTCACCCGGTGATCGTGGAGGTACGGGGCCGAGACGCCGGTCCCGTCCTCAGCCAGACCACCACCTTTCTGGTCCACCTGATCGGGGAGGATCCGCCCTCGCAATTGTTGTTTTCACTGGTGTTGGGCTCCGGTGCTCCACTTGGCCAACCAACGGGTTCCGGGCGCCCAGCGCCGCGGTCCAGGGCCGCCCAGGCCGATGACCTGGCCGTTGTCGTAGAGGGCCTGGGACCCATGCCGATAACCCTGGCATTCCCCGCCTACCAGGTGGACCCCGGATTCATCGGGATCGACCAGCCACCCGAAGCCACGCTGGCCCGACTGCGCAATTTCGAGGGCTCGGCCGAGATCTTGGCCACCCCCTACGGCAATATCGACCTTCTTGCGCTGCTCGAAGCGGACCTGGCGGGCGAGATTGACCTTCAGCTGCGCCGGGGCCAGGAAACGCTGGCCACTTCGTTCGCACGGGTGCCCAATGCCTCGATCTGGGCCTCGGCCACACCCATCGGCCGCCCGGGTCTCGATTTCCTTTCCCAGCGCGGCCTGCGGAGGGTTGTGGTGGACGAGGGGCAGCTGGATCCGGTCGAGCGGATGGTGACTCTCACCAGCCCCTTTACCATCGCATCGACCGGAGGAGTCATAGCGGCCCTGGCCGGCGACCCCGGCCTGGCCGGCCACTTTGCCAATCCCGACCCCGTGTTGGGCGCCAATCAGCTGCTCGCCGATCTGGCCGTGTTGTTCTTCGACCTGCCCGGGACCCCCCGGGGAGCGGTGGCCTTGGCCCCAGTCGACTGGCAACCCCAACCCGGTTTCACCGAGGCGCTGGGCAAGGGCCTCGAGGACAATCCTCTGCTGCGGGCGACCGGCCTCGATGCCCTTTTCGATCTGCCGCCGGCCCAGGGGGCCCGATCGCGCCCCCTGGAGCGCACCTTCACCGAACCCGACTCTCAGCTCCCCAAACCTATCGATCCGGCGGCGGTTAAGGCCCTGCGCTCGGATATCACCGCGCTGGGCACCATCCTTGGAGCCAACCAGCCGGCGGTGACGGACCTCGATGCCGGCCTGTTGCTGGCCGAAGGGGCCTCGCCGGAGCCGGGTCGCAGCGGCAACGAGACCACCACCCGGTTGGGCTCGGTACAAGCCGCCCTGCGGCGCCAGTTGGCCCGCATCCGGATTCCCCAGGGCCGGGCCGTCACGATCACCGCTCGCCAGGGCCTGGTCCCGGTGACCTTCCAAAACGAGACCGGTTTGGCGGCCCTGGTGCGAGTGGAGATTCAAAGCGACAAGCTCACCTTTCCCGACGAAAACCCACGGTTGGTCGAACTGTCCGAACGCCTCAACACCACCGCTCAGTTTCGGGTTCAAGCCCGAACCTCGGGGGCGTTTCCTGTTCGGATTCTGGTGACCTCGCGAGACGGGACCCTGACCGTGGGCGAGGCCGTGCTAACCGTTCGATCGACGGCGGCACCGGGACTGGGCCTTGCTATTGCCGCCGCTGCGCTCGCCTTTTTGTTGATCTGGTGGGGGCGCAACGCCCGCAGTACGCGCCGGGCCCGGACCTTGATCAGCCAACCCCGCCAACGAGGCGCCGCCGGAGCCGCCGGCGGCCGCGAACCTCCAGAAGAAGCCCAGGGCGCAGGATGGTAGATACCCCTAAGGTGACGAGAAGGAGGGCGAAATGACAGTTCGGGTGGTTACCGACAGCAGCTGCGATTTACCCCTGGAGCTGGCCGACGAGTTGGGCATCGGCATTGTTCCCCTGACAGTTCGTTTCGGCTCAGAGGAGTTGGTGGACGACCGCGACCTCACTCCGGCCATTTTCTGGTCCCGTAGTGCCTCATCGGCCACTCTCCCCGAGACCGCGGCCCCCTCACCGGGCGCCTTCGAGACGGCCTTTCGGGCTGCAGCGGAGGCAGGTGCCAGCGGCGTCTTGTGCGTGAACCTGTCCAGCCGCCTGTCGGCCACCGTCGCATCAGCCCGCACGGCGGCCCAGAGCCTGGCCGGCCAGATCGACGTGCGGGTGGTGGATTCCCGTTCGGTCAGCCTGGGCCTCGGCCTCATGGCCACTGCGGCGGCCCGCTGTGCCGCTGATGGCGCCGATCTGGACCAGGTGGTCAAAGAGGTGGAGGCCCTCATCGGGCGCACCCGGGTCATCGGGGCTCTTGACACTCTCGAGTATTTGAAAAAGGGGGGTCGTATCGGCGGAGCTCAGGCCCTTCTGGGCTCGGTGTTGTCCGTCAAGCCCATGATCGAGGTCCTCGACGGGGCCGTGGAGCCGGGCCCCAAACTCCGAACAAGGGCGCGGGCAATGCGTCAGCTGGTGGACCGAGTAGCTGCCGAGTCATCGATAACGAACCTCGCCATCCTCCACGGCGACGCCCCCGACGTCGACGTTCTCGTGGAAGCGATCCGGCCCCATTTCCCTGCCGAACGAATCATCGTGGGCAACCTGGGCGCCGTTGTGGGCAGCCACACCGGACCGCGCACCATCGGGGTGGCCTACCAGGTGGCTTGAGCGAAACCGGCCCGGTACTCCTTGTCGGTACCGTGGAGCCGTAGTGGACCGCGTCATCCGTCACCCAGTAGCGATGTGGACTTCCCACGCGTGAACCTGGGCATCAGAGACTGATGACTGATCTCCGCCGCTGTAGCGTCGATCTGGTTCTGGCCGGTCGCTACCGGCTCAAACACCTCATTGCCCGCGGGGGCATGGCCGAGGTGTGGCGAGCCGAGGACGACGTGTTGGGCCGGCCGATCGCAGTGAAGGTGTTGCTGGCCCACCTCGCCGCCGACGAATCATTCATGGCGCGCTTCCGGCGAGAGGCCATAGCGGCGGCTCGTCTCGGGCATCCCAGCATCGTTTCCACTTACGACACCGGAGTCGAGGACGGTCTGGCCTACATCGTCATGGAACTGGTCGAGGGTCGTACCCTGCGCGATGCGCTGGCCGAGCCCGGTGGAATTCCACCCAAGCGGGCCGTCGAAGTTGCCGCGGCCGTGGCCGACGCTTTGGACTACGCCCACCGCCACGGCGTCGTCCATCGCGACGTCAAGCCGGCCAACATCCTGTTATGCGGCGACGGGCGGGTGAAGGTGGCCGACTTCGGCATCGCCAAGGCGGCCGTTTCCGAAGACGGCTTCGATCAGGACCTCACCCAGACCGGCGCCATCTTGGGCACGGCCAAGTACCTATCGCCCGAACAGGTGGAGGGGCGCCCCGCGGATGGTCGTTCCGACGTCTATTCCCTCGGCGTCGTCCTCTACGAGATGCTCTGCGGCCTGCCTCCGTTCAGCGCCGACACCGATATGGCGCTCGGGGCCAAGCACCTTTCAGCCACCCCCTCCCAGCCCCGTCGCCACCGTCCGGACCTGTCTGAACCGCTGGAGACCCTGGTGCTCCGAGCCCTGGCCAAGGGACCGGAGCAGCGGTTCGGCTCAGCTTCGGAACTGGCCGACGCCCTGAGGGCCGTCGAGAGCACACGGGCGCCTGCCGCTGCGGTCACAACCCAAGCCCGGCCTATCGGCCTGGGTGGTGGGCTTCCCACCGGATTGGGCCCCGCAGCCGATGGCGGTGGGGCAGCGCCCTCGCCCGGCGCGGCCACCGACCCGACCGTCGCCCAACCAGGGCGACCCCACCTCAGGCGTCAGCCCAAGCGTCAACCCAAGTTTGGGCCGGTCGGGATCGCGTTGGGCGCCGTGCTCATGGTGATCCTGGCCACCATCGCCGTTGTCCGCTCAGGTGGCGACGGCGACGAGAAGGCCGACGCCAGGGGCGGCGGCACCCCGCCTTCACAGAACGCGCCCACCCTTACCATCGTCGGTGCCAATGCTTTCGATCCCGCCCCGGGCGATGGCGACGAGCACAACGAGGAGTTGGCGAACCTCACCGATGGCAGCGTGGCCACCACGTGGCGGACCCAGCAGTACACCAACTCGCGCTTCGGGAACCTGAAGCCGGGTGTCGGCCTCGTGATCCGCTTGGACGAGTGGCGGCCGGTCAATCGACTCTCGGTGGTATCGCCCCGACGCGGGTGGACTGCGGAGGTTGTCGCGGCCTCCGTTGCCGCCACCGATCGGTTCGGTTGGGGTCCGGCCATCACCCGGGCGACCGCCACCGGCGCCACCACGGTGTTCGAACTCGGCGGCCAACGGGCGTCGGTCCTCCTCTTGTGGATAACCGACCTGGGATCGGGCCAGAACTCGACCGAGATCGCCGAGATATCGGCGTCATAGACCAGGCTCCACCCCGGCCGAGACAGCCCGGTACCCTGCGGACATCCGAGACGCACAGGACGACTCCACGCTTATCGCGGCGGCTACCAGCGGAGATCGAGGCGCCCTCGAGATCCTGCTCGCCCGCCACTACGACCGTCTTTACGCCGTGTGCCGCCGTATCTGCGACAACGAAGCCGACGCCCAGGACGCCTGCCAGGAGGCGCTCATCCTCATCACCCGCAAGCTGGCTTCCTTCGACGGGCGTAGTGCCTTTTCCACCTGGGCCTATCGGGTGGCCGCCAACGCTTCGATGGACGAGTTGCGCCGGAGGAGGCGTCGCCCGGAGCCTCGGTCGCTTGATCATGGCCGAGACAGTGCCGATGGCCAGGCAAGTTGGGGTGAAGCTGGATGGAGCCCCGCCGACGAGTCCGCCGGTAGGGCTTTCGACGAAGCCCTGTTGCGTCTGGACCTCGACGCCGCTCTGGCCACGCTGAAGCCCGAGTACCGCGCCGCCGTAGTCCTGCGCGACGTGGCCGGCCTGTCCTACGAGGAGATCGCCGATGTCCTCGCCATCAATGGAGGGACCGTTCGTTCCCGCATAGCGCGGGGACGCCAAGGCTTGATCTCGTTCATGACCCAGGACGGGAACTTCGGGACCCACGACGGGAACTTTGGGTCCCACCCGGGACGTCGAACATGAACGACATGGACCGCCCCTACTCACAGGAGTCGTCGGATCATCCCGACTTCGAAAGCCTCAGCGCCCATTGCGACGGCCAGGCCCCCGAAATCACGCTCCACGTAACCGGGTGCGCCCGCTGCAGCGCCGCCCTCGCCCAGATTCGCTCGGCATCCAGAGCCTTGGCTTCGCCTCCGACCATCGACGCCGCCGTCCGCAGTCGGGCGGTGGCGGCAGCCCTGGCGAGTCAAACGGTCCCAGCCCCTTCCGCAGCCCCCACCGCAACGCCTTCCCCGGCAGAGGCGGGCGGGGCGGACCGGAGGGCGAACGGGGAATTCCGATCGGTTACCGGCCCGGGTGGAGATCGCACTGACGACCGCTCCTCGGTGTGGCTCCGGGTTCTCTCCGTCGCCGCCGCCGTTGTCGCCCTTGCCGGCGGCGCCACCCTGTTCCGGTCGGCTAACTCCCAATTCGATCCCAGCCGCAGCCCCAAGGACGCCCGCAGCCCCGAAGCGGCCCTGACCGCCGAGGCACCGCCGAATGAGCGCGCCAGCGACGCCTCTGCGACCGCCCAGGCAGGCCCTCAGACTGCCTCGCCCGTCCAGGTCGGGGACCTCTATTTTGGCGATCTCGGAACCCTCGACCTATCCCCGGACGCCTTGAAGGCCTTGACTGGCGGTTGGCGGTTGGCGCCAGCACCGCCGGCGCCGAGGCGTATCGACGAGGAGATCAGTGGGGGCGGGGCTAGCGGGGAAGCCGGTGAGGAGCCTCGGCCGGCTTGTGAGGTCCAGGCCCAGGCCAGACCGGGCGGTGATGGCGTCCTCTTTGGCTTTGCCATCGGCAGTGCCGGCGGCGACGCAGTAACTGTTCTCGCTTTCAGCTCTCCTGACAACGTGGGTCTGGATCGAAAGGATCCTGCTCGGGGCCCGGTTCCGACCGGTGGGACGGTGATGGTGATGTCCCTCGAGGACTGCTCGCTGGTGACATCGGTCTCCCTGCCCTGACGGCGGCGATAGCGGTCCCGGTGGCGATGGCCAACCAGGCCGAAGGGGCTAGAGCGGCCAGCTGATGGCCGGTAGAGACCCAACCCGCCGCCACCAGGGCGGCCGCAGTTGCGGCCGCGGTGACCACGGCCAGGAGTGACGATCGAACCCTGGCCACCGAGACCGCTGCTTCGGAGGTGGCCAGCCCCAGTACCCCGGCCGAAATCAAAACTGTCCACCCATTGAAAGCAAACTCGCCCAGCACCACCGCCCCGACAAGGGCCACCGCCCCGGCGGCAAGAGCGCCCAAAAGGATCCGACGCATTAACGACCTCGCAGACAGAAACTTCCGCAACGGTGCACTCTGGACCCAAGAGTAGGGTTCCCGGCGATGCCGTCGGACTGGGCCAGCGACGCCGCCGGGCGAATCGAGTCGGTGGTTGCCACCCTACGGGCAAACACGGTGGACCGCCTGGCCGTGATTGTCCGCATGGTGGTCTTTGGCTTCGTAGCAGCGGTGATGGCTCTGACTGCGCTCCTGCTGGCTGTCGTAGGCGCGGTGCGTCTCCTCGATACCGTGCTGCCCCGGACAGTCTGGCTTGCCGACCTGGCTTTGGGAACTCTGTTTGTAGTGGCGGGATTGGTGTTCTGGGCCAAGGCCCGCCAAGGTGATACCGCTTCGACGTCGCCCTCGACGCCGGCGTCACCGGCCGACCCGATCTGACCGACTTGAATTGAGAGCAGCATGCAACCTGACCTGACAACTGAGAACAGCCCTGCCTCTGAAAATCGCCCTGCCTCTGAAAATCGCCCTGCCTCTGGGGATCGTATAGCCGACGTGCGCGACATCGTCATCATCGGGTCGGGCCCCGCCGGCTTGACCGCCGCCATCTATACCGCCCGAGCCAACCTGGCTCCCCTGGTCATCGAAGGCGAGATCTCCTCCACCAGCGACCAACCCGGAGGCCAACTCATGTTGACCACTGAGGTGGAGAACTACCCCGGCTTTATCGACGGGATCCAAGGCCCGGACTTGATGGCGAACTTTCGAGCCCAGGCCGCTCGCTTCGGCACCGAGTACCTCACCGAAAAGGTGACGAAGGTCGACCTTTCGGTGCAACCGTTCGAGATTTGGGTGGGAGACACCCACTATCGGGCCCGCTGCGTCATCATTTCCACCGGCGCCCGGTCCCGCATGCTCGGATTGCCCGCCGAGCGCCGCCTCATCGGCCACGGTCTTTCCACCTGCGCCACCTGCGACGGATTCTTCTTTCAGGACCACGACATCGCCGTCGTCGGCGGCGGTGATTCCGCTTTGGAAGAGGCCCAGTTCCTGTCAAAATTCGCGCGCAGCGTAACCGTTGTCCACCGCCGGGACTCACTGCGGGCGTCGAAGATCATGCAGGACCGGGCTTTTAGGAACGAAAGGATCTCGTTTCGCTGGAACTCGGTGGTCACCGACCTGTTGGGCGAAGAGCGCCTCGCCGGCGCCCGCCTGCGCGACCTCGTCACCGGCGAGGAATCCGTCCTGGCCGTGACCGGCTTGTTCATCGCAATCGGTCACATACCCAACACCTCCCTATTCACGGGTCAGTTGGACATGGACGAAGCCGGTTATCTCATCACTCACGCAGGAACCGCCACCAACATCGAAGGGGTGTTTGCTGCCGGCGACGTTCAGGACCACACGTACCGCCAGGCCATCACCGCAGCTGGATCCGGGTGCATGGCGGCGCTTGACGCGGAGCGTTGGCTTGAAAGCCCGTAATACATGGCGGCGGGGACCCGCCGGGTGCCCGCCACCATGATTGGGAATCAGTCAGGCTCGTCGGGGTTATTACCGGCGACGGTTTTTCCAACACCTATCCACTAGCATCAATAGTTATTCAAAAGGGAGCCTGAGCCATGGCCGCCAACATCGTCACTCTGACCGACGCCAACTTCGACGAGGAGGTCGGCGCAAGCGCGGTGCCGCTGGTGGTTGACTTCTGGGCAGAGTGGTGTGGCCCGTGCCGGATGATCGCTCCCGTACTCGAGCAGATCGCCACCGAAAAGGCCGGCTCCATTCGCATCGGCAAGCTGAACGTGGACCACAACCCCGCCACCGCTCAGCGCTTCGATGTGATGACCATCCCCACCCTGATCGTTTTTAGTGAAGGTGTGGCCAAGAAGCGAGTTGTCGGAGCCAAGGGTAAAAGCCAGCTGCTGGCGGACTTCGCCGAGTTCATGCCCTCCTGAAATACGCGTTGGGCGGCCGTTTACTCTGGGGGGCCGGTAGGGGCGAAGCTACCCACCTGGCTATCAACAGGTCGCACT
>Ga0187894_10002405_pt1 | contig 22416 bp, 14 predicted proteins | sample GBC1701081metaG_FD_136650 | JGI IMG/M metagenome (GOLD analysis project Ga0187894, IMG submission 136650) | White microbial mat communities from a lava cave in the Kipuka Kanohina Cave System on the Island of Hawaii, USA - GBC170108-1 metaG ... | reverse complement strand
TTTAGGTGCGCTCTACGCTGCGCGTGGAGATTACCAAAGGGCGGTTCCTTTGCTTGAGAAAGCGGTCGGCCAGCCTGTTTGCAAGCCCGACATGCGTGAGGCCGGCGACCGCGCGTTGTTGCTCACGTTGGTGAACGCATACGTTCACGTCGATCGCCGGCCGGACGCGCTAGCCTTGTCGCGTTGTATTGAAGAGACGAGCGCGAGTGATGCGCGGGCGTTGTTCACTTTGGCCCTGAGCTTGGCGGAGGCACACGAGTACGCCGAGGCGGTGCGACTGTTTCGACGCACGAACGAGTTGCGTCCACATACGTTCGAAGTGCTCTACAATCTTGGACTCGCACTCTACAACCTCGATCAACTCGACGAGGCGAATGGGGCGCTGGCCGCAGCTAAAGCGCTCAAGCCGGCGGAAGCCGATCCGTATTACCGCTTGGGCCTGGTTGCTTCGGCACAGGGCGACACCAAAGCCGCGCTGACATATTGGACCAAGGCTATTGAGTTGCGGCCGGTGTTTCCGGAAGCCAACTTCATGATCGGTGAAGAATTGTTGAAGAACCGGCTTGCCGAAAAGTCGATACCGTTTTACGAACGCGCGCTGGAGCAGAGCAGGGGCCAACTGGTCTATCATCTGCGGCTCGGAGTGGCAAATGTGCGCGGTCAACGCTACGAGCGCGCGCGCGAGATCTTTACGCGTGCTCTCGAACGCTATCCTGATAATGCCAACCTCTATTTCTTGTTGGGCTATGCGGCGCGTGCGGAGGGTCAATACGATCAGGCGGTCGCGGCTTTTCAAAAAGTGCTGAAGCTTGAACCTGACAATTCCGATGCGCTGGCGAACCTGGGCTACATCGCGAGTCAACGCGGCGAGACCGTCGAAGCGGAGCGTTTGTTGCGCCGTGCGATTCAACTCGATCCGCGCGCGTTTCCTTCGTATCACGATCTGGGCCGTTTATTGGTGAAGTTGAGACGTTACGACGAGGCGTTGCCGCTTTTGCAGCGTGGGGTTGAGCTCAACGACAAGGACCCGGGCATACGTTATCAACTCTTTTTGGCCTACTCGCGGCTGAAGCGAAAGGATGAGGCTGATAAGGAACTGGCCGAGTTCAAGCGGCTCGATGAAGTTAACCGGCACGGCGCCACGCCCTTGGGCGAGACGATACCACCACTGCCGTCAATAGCTGCTGGTGATAATGCGAAGCCTCGAATACCTTAGATTGGAGCCGGAACCTTGCCACGCGCTGCTTTCGTCTCTTTCATAATCACGATCGTCTCTGTCACCAGTTTCGGGCAAACCGCGCCAACAGTCACGAAAGTCGATCCACCATCATGGTGGGCCAACCACAGAGTAAATCCAATCCGGCTTTTGATCCGTGGTAAAAACCTCGCTGATGCTCAGGTGCTTTCAGGTGATCCGAGACTTACCGTAACTAATCTTAGACAAAGCTCAAATTACTTATTCCTCGACCTTCACATCGGTCCCGCTGCAAAGCCGGGGAAATACTCTTTGGTGTTGGAGACGAAAGCCGGCCAAGCGGAAGTGCCCTTTGCCATTGAAGCGGGCCTTAACACGGAGAAAAACTTCCAGGGGATAAATAATGACGACGTGATCTACCTGATCATGATCGATCGCTTCGCGGATGGAGATCGTTCGAATAATGCGGCAGACGATTTTCAGAATTCACGCTCGTATCACGGCGGCGATCTGCGCGGCATCATCGATCGGCTGCCGTATCTGAAAGAACTCGGTGTCACCGCGCTTTGGTTGACGCCGTGGCACGACAACTGGAACGGCGTGAATCGTTGCGACAAACCGTGGTGCCCGAACACGTACTACCACGGCTATCACGCGATCGATTATTACGCGGTCGAAGATCGTTTTGGCGATCTGGCGACGTTGCGCGAGCTGGTTTATAAGGCGCACGCGCTCGGGTTGAAAGTGATTCAGGACCAGGTGGCGAATCACGTCGGCTCGCAGCATCCGTGGGTCCAGGACCCACCGTTGCCAAACTGGTTTCACGGTACGCTCGCCGATCATCAGCTCAACACTTTCCGGAACAGCGTGCTGCTTTCGCCACATTCGCATCCGCGAGACGTGCGCAACGTGCTCGATGGTTGGTTTAGCGACGACCTGCCGGACATGAACCAGGAAGAGCCGGAAGTGGCGCGCTACGAAATTCAGAACGCGCTGTGGTGGGTTGGCGTCACCGGTATTGACGGCATTCGCCAGGACACGATTCAGTACATGCCGCGGACGTTCATTCGCGATCTGTCGAACGCGCTGCATCGCCAGTACCCGAAGCTGTGGATGGTGGGCGAGGTTTTCGAGCGCGACGCAGCGCATACTGCTTTCTTCATTGGTGGCCACACCGGTTGGGACGGCATCGATACGAAGCTTGATTCCGTTTTCGATTTTGCGCTTTGGAATACTTCGCTTAGTGTTTTTACCAACAAACTTCCGCTGCGCGCACTGCGCGATCAGTTGAAGTACGACGCGCTCTATCCCGATCCGTCGAAGCTCACGGTGCTGGCGAACAATCACGACACGCCGCGCTTTCTGTCACTCCAGAACGCAACGCTCAGCGGCGCGAAGTTGCACACGGCTTTCATTTTGAGCGTTCGTGGAATTCCGCAACTCTATTATGGCGAAGAGATCGCGATGGAAGGCGGCGAAGATCCGGATAACCGCCGCGACTTTCCAGCGCGAGCTTTTGACGCGAGCGGGCGCAACGAGAATGAACGAGAGATGTTTGATTGGACGCAAGCGTGGATTCGCTTACGGCGAGAACATTCTGCGCTACGCCGCGGCCGGCTGATCGATCTCGTTTACGACGACAATGTTTACGTCTTCGCGCGGCAGGACGGCACTGAAACTGTGATCATCGGCATAAACCGGCAGGACAAGGAGCGCGAGGTTTCGCTGCCATTCAAGACGCTTACGCCCCTGCTTGGAAAAATTCGTGTAATCAGTGGTCCAAGCGTGGTTCTTCCGCCAAACTCAGCCGTCGCCTGCAAAGCATCATGAACTTTCCGCGAGCCAGTGGAATCCTGCTTCATCCGACCTCGCTGCCGGGTCGCTTTGCTATCGGCGATTTTGGACCAGAGGCATACAAGTTTGTCGATTTTCTCGTGAGCGCCGGGCAGAGTTTGTGGCAAGTGTTGCCGCTTGGGCCAACGGGTTATGGCGATTCGCCGTATGCCTGTTTCTCGGCATTTGCGGGTAACACAGCACTCATTAGTCCGGAGCGGCTGAACATAGAATTTGGTACCGATAAAAACGAGATTCTGCGTCGTGCGTATCACAACTACACCAAAACGACTGACACGAATTTACGCAGTGCTTTTGAAACCTTCGCGCAGCGTGAGTCGCATTGGCTCGACGACTATGCGCTCTTCCGCGCGTTGAAAGATGCGCACGGCGGCGTCGCGTGGAACGAATGGGAACCAGCGCTGGTGCGCCGCACGCCTGCCGCGCTCGCACGCGCTCGCGAACGGTTGCGCGAAGAGATCGAAGCGCAGATGTTCTACCAGTTTCTCTTCTTCGAGCAGTGGTTTGCGCTGAAGAGTTATGCCAACGAAAGAGGCATCAAGATCGTCGGCGACCTGCCGATCTTCGTGGCCCAGGACTCCGCCGACGTTTGGACCAATCCGGATCAGTTCAAGTTAGACAAGAACGGCCGCCCGCTCGTCGTGGCCGGTGTGCCGCCAGACTACTTCAGCAGCACGGGCCAGCTTTGGGGCAATCCGCTCTACAACTGGGAGCGTATGGAAGCAGACGGGTTCAAGTGGTGGATCGAACGCGTGCGCACCACGCTGAAGGTCGTGGACATCGCGCGCGTGGACCACTTCCGTGGCTTCGCGGCGGGCTGGGAAATTCCCGGCGGCGACAAGACAGCAGAGCGCGGGCAGTGGGTTGAAGCGCCGGGCAGGGAACTGTTCACCGCGATCCGGAAGACGCTGGGCCAGTTGCCGATCATCGCCGAAGACCTGGGCGTGATCACGCCCGATGTCGTGGCGTTGCGCGATGAATTTGGCTTTCCCGGGATGCGCATTCTTCAGTTTGGTTTTGGCGGCGACTCGAAAAACATCGACCTGCCACACAACTACGTCCCCAACGTCGTGGCCTACACCGGCACGCACGACAACGACACGACCGTGGGTTGGTTTCAAAGCGTCGCGGGTGAAGGCTCGACGCGCACCGAGAAGCAGATCGAAAGCGAGCGGCAGTTCTGTCTGGATTATCTGAACAGCGACGGCAAGGAGATTCACTGGGACTTCATTCGCGCGGTGTTTGCGTCAGTGGCGAACACGGCGATCGTGCCGTTACAGGACGTGCTTGGACTGGGCACGGAAGCGCGGATGAATCTCCCGAACAGTACGGAGGGCAACTGGTCCTGGCGCTATCGCGCGGGTTCGCTTACGGACGACATCGCAGCCCGCCTAAAAAAGTTGACCTCACTCTATGGTCGCCTTCTGGTCTGTGTTCTCTGTGTTTGTCTGTGGCCGTTAATGGCTGTGGCGCAGTCGGAGAGTCTGAAGGTCGATCCGCCAAGCTGGTGGACCAGAAGCTCGCTCAATCCCGTTCGTTTGCTGGTGCACGGTCGAAACCTGAAAAACGCGCCAATCCAAATCTCCGGTCCCGGCGTGCGCGTTGTCGGCTCACCAAGAATCAACGAACGAGGGACTTACGCTTTTGTCGACGTCGCGATCTCTCCGAACGCACGGCCCGGACAACGCACCATGACGATTGGCCCGGCGCGCGGTTCATTCGAGATCCTTTCGCCACTGAATCGACAAGGTCGTTTCCAGGGCTTCTCGCCCGCCGACGTGCTCTACCTGATCATGATCGACCGCTTCAGCGACGGCGATCAGTCAAACAACGATCCGCCGCAGTCGCGCGGCATTTACGATCCCCAGAACAAGTTCTACTACCACGGCGGCGATCTTCAGGGCGTAATCGATCGCTTGCCCTATCTGAAAGACCTCGGCATCACCGCGATCTGGTTGACGCCGTGGTACGACAACTACGATCGCCTCAATCAGATCGAGTTGAAGGAAGGGAGACCGAGCACCGGCTTTCACGGTTACAACCCGCAGGACTTTTACGCTGTCGAAGAACACTTCGGGTCGCTGGCTAAGCTGAAAGAGCTGGTTAATGGCGCGCATCGATCAGGGATCAAGATCATTCAGGATCAGGTCGTCAATCACACTGGCCCATATCATCCGTGGGTTGACGATCCGCCTACGCCGACGTGGTTCAATGGCACTAAAGCGAACCACCTCAAGAACGTTTTTCAAACGTGGGTGCTTCACGATCCGCGTCCGGTCGAACAACTCAAGCGCGAAACGATGGAAGGCTGGTTTCTCGACTTCCTGCCCGACCTCAACCAGCACGACCGTGAAGTCTCTCGTTACCTGATTCAGAACACGCTGTGGTGGATTGGCGTCACTGGTCTCGACGGCATCCGCATGGACACGTGGCAATACGTGCCAAACGAGTTCTGGCGCGATTGGAATGCGGCGCTCAAGCGTGAGTTTCCGAGTTTCAAAGTGGTCGGCGAGGTGAAGGACGGCGACGTGGTTCACACGTCGTTTTTTCAGGGCGGGCGCGTGCGGGTTGACGGTATCGATTCCGGTTTGGATTCGCTGCTTGATTTTCCGCTCTTCTATTCGATCCGCCATGCGTTCGCCGAAGGTAAGTCTCTCGACGTCGTCCCGAAAACGCTCGCGCGGGATTATCTCTACACCAACCCGGAGATTCTCGTGACATTGCTTGGCGGTCACGATGATGGGCGCTTCATGAGCGAAAAAGGCGCGACCATCGAAGGGCTGAAGCTGGCGAATGCGTTTGTGTTGACCACGCGTGGCGTGCCGCAGCTCTATTACGGCGACGAGATCGCGATGACTGGACCAGACGAGCCGACGACGCGCGGCGACTTCCCGGGCGGTCCACGTACGAAAGAACAGCGGGAGTTGTTTGAGTACATTCGACGGCTGATTGCTTTGAGACGAGAACTTGAACCGCTGAGAACGGGACGGCTGGTTAATTTGTATGTGTCGGAGCAGCAGTACGCATACGCGAGAGGTGCCGTGATCACCGTTATTAACAACGACGGCAAGCAGGCGGAGATCACTTTTGACGTGGATTTTAGGGATGGAACAGTGCTGCACGACCGGTTGGGGGTAAGCAAGGATCTTCTTATCAAGAATCGAAGAGTGACGGTGAGTTTACCTAAGAGATCGGTGGCTGTTTTTGTGGAGGACTGATGCAGAAACCACGTTTGAGCTTCTGGCAGATCTGGAACATGAGCTTTGGGTTCCTCGGCATTCAGTTTGGCTGGGGCTTACAGCTCGCCAACATGAGCCCCATCTACAAGTACCTGCACGCCGATGAGAGCCAGCTTCCGTATCTCTGGCTCGCCGGTCCAATAACCGGGCTCGTGATTCAACCGATCATCGGTTCGATGAGCGATCGCACTTGGAACCGGCTCGGCCGGCGGCGTCCTTATTTCCTGGCCGGCGCCATTCTCGCGAGCATCGCATTGTTTCTCATGCCGGATTCGTCGGCCCTCTGGATGGCCGCCGGCTTGCTCTGGATACTCGACGCCAGCATCAACATCACTATGGAACCGTTTCGCGCGTTTGTCGCAGACAAGTTGCCGGAAGAGCAGCGCACGCTCGGTTTCGTGATGCAGAGTTGGTTCATCGGCATCGGGCAGACGTTTGCCAATGCGCTACCGTATTTATTCTCGGCGCTTGGTGTGGTTGGCGTGATGGCGACGGGCATTCCGCTGTCCGTTGATTACTCGTTCAAGATCGGCGCGATTGTTTTCCTCGCGGCGGTGCTTTGGACTGTGCTGACGACGAAAGAGTATCCGCCTGAAGATATGGAGGCGTTTGAACTTCTGCGGCGTGAGCAAAAAGGCATTGCCGCTGGTTTCAAAGAGATCTTTTCCTCACTTGCCGAGATGCCGGCCACGATGAAACAACTTGCGGTGGTCCAATTCTTCACCTGGTTTGCGCTGCCGTGCATGTGGCAGTTTTTCGGGCTCGCGATCGCGCGGCATGTTTTCCGGGCGCCAAATGAGCAGTCTCCGTTGTTTGCAGAAGGGACGGAATGGGGTGGACTGTGTTTCGCCGCTTACAACGTGGTCTGCTTTCTGGTCGCGTTCACACTGCCGTGGTTGGCGAACAAGATAGGCCGCAAAGCGGTTCACATGATCGCGTTGATTTGCGGCGGCATCGGCCTGATTTCAGTTTTGTTCATCAGCAACAAATTGATGCTGTTCGCGAGCATGGCGGGTGTGGGCATCGCGTGGGCGTCGATCTTATCGATGCCGTACGTGATGTTGTCGACTGCGGTGCCGCCCGCGCGCATGGGCGTTTACATGGGGGTATTCAATCTGTTCATCGTGATTCCACAGATCGTGATGTCGCTCATCGTGTCGAATATCTTCAACAACGTTCTCGGGCGCGACCCACGCAATGCAGTCGTGCTCGGAGGGTTTAGTCTCCTGGTTGCTGCGGCGACGGTTTTGATCGTGCGCGACGTACATGAGAGGGCTGCTTGAAATTGGTTTTACGGTTTCTCTTAATTCCTGTTCTCTTAGTCGCAAGCACGGGAGCTCTCGGGCAACAGCGCCCGGTTCCCGACTGGGTGCGTGACGGAGTCATTTACGAGATCTACCCACGCGCTTTTTCACCGCAAGGAAACTTCAACGCCATCACTGCTCGGCTCGACGAGCTCAAAGATCTCGGGGTCACCATCCTGTGGCTGATGCCGATTCATCCGATCGGCCAGGAAAAGAAGAAGGGAACCATCGGCAGTCCTTACGCCGTGCGCGATTACTACGCGATCAATCCCGACTACGGGACCGGCGACGATCTGAAGCGACTCGTTCGCGAAGCACATTCACGCGGCCTGAAGGTCATCATCGACATCGTCGCCAATCACACTTCGTGGGACAGCGTGTTGATGAAACACCCGGAGTTTTACAAGCGCGACGCCAAAGGCAACATCACTTATCCCTACGATTGGTACGACATCGCCGCGTTGAACTACAACAACCGCGAACTGCGCCGCTACATGATCGACATGTTGAAGTACTGGCTTCGCGAGTTTGATCTGGATGGCTTTCGTTGCGATGTTGCGGGAGAAGTGCCGACGGATTTCTGGGAAAGCGCGCGCGTTGAGTTGGAGAAGATCAAGCCCGACATCCTGATGCTCGCCGAGGCGCACAAAGCCGAGTTGCAGGTGAGGGCGTTTGATCTCGATTATTCGTGGCCGCTCCACAGCGCGTTGACGAAGGTGTTGCAGGGACACGCACCGGCTTCTCTGTTGCGCGAGGAGTGGGAGAAGGAAGTTAAGGAGTGGCCCAAAGGCGCGTTGCACATGCGCTTCTCCGACAATCACGACGAGCGTCGCGCTATCGCGCGTTTCGGGGAACCGGCGGCACTCGCGGCTTCGGCGTTTGTGTTCACGCTCGACGGCGTGCCGATGATCTACAACGGCATGGAGGTTGGCGACACGACTGAATCGGGTGCGCCGGCATTGTTTGAGAAGTTGCCGATCTTCTGGGCCATTGGAGAACGGCGGCCGGAGTTTCGCAAGTTCTACAAAGAGATGATGGCTTTGCGACGCGCGAGCAAAGCGCTGCGCCGCGGAACCTTGGAGTGGATAAGAAACTCTGATGAGTCGCGCGTGGTGTCGTTTGTCCGGCGTGCGGAAGCCGAAGAGGTATTGGTAACGATCAACTTCTCGAGTACGCCTTTCCGCGGCACTGTCGGACCGTCTACCGTTTCGTTAGCCGCGTGGGAGGTCAGGATAAAGAACAATACACAAGGAGAGTTGGGACTGGCTGGACGTTGGCCCACTGCGGCAAAGAACGGCTTTGGTACGTCGGTCACCTTGCGTTCGAAAGTTTGGTTTACTTTGGCGAACGGTGTGATGACGGAAGTGTTCTATCCGACGATCGATAAGCCCAGGATAAAAAGACTGCAACTGTTTGTGCACACAGATACGCGCGTCGAAAGGGAACTCAACGACACGCTCCATCGAATGGAGTTGCCGAATGCCTCATCGCTGACGTTTCGCCAGGTCAATACTGCGAAGAGTGATCAGTACACCATCACGAAAACTTACGTCACCGATCCGCGGCGGAACAGTCTGCTGATCGAGGTGGAGTTTGAGGGCCGCATGCCGGGCCACGTTTCCATTCATTACGAGCCGACGCTGAGTAACAATGGCAACTCTGCGCTGATATCCGATTGCCGCGCAGATCCGCGACTCAAGTTTCGTTGCACCATTGCGGTCGGTTTTGCTGAGAACCCGACTGATGCGACTGAGGTCGCACGCAGATCGCTCGCCCGCGGATTCGCTGCCACGCGCCGTGAGTATGAAGCCGGGTGGAAGAGCTACGTCGCGGGTTTACCGCAGGTTGAGTACAGGTATCAGCCGCAGTTTGACATGGCGGCGATGGTTCTGCGTGGACTCGAGGACAAGACTTTTCGCGGCGCGGTGATCGCTTCGCCATCGGTGCCGTGGGGCGGTGGAGCAAACGCAGACGAGGCGACGATCAGTGGCTATCACGCGGTTTGGTCGCGCGATCTGTATCATGTGGCGACTGCCTTCATGGCGCTGGGTGATCGAGCGGCCGCGAAGCGTCTGCTCGATTACCTCTTTCGCGTCCAGCAGAAACCTGACGGCAGCTTCCCGCGAAATACGTGGGTCGACGGACACGTGATTGGCGACGGTTTACAGATGGACCAGGTGGCGCTGCCGCTGGTGCTGGCGTATCAGCTCAGACGCACTGATCGTTTGACTTGGCAGCAGCACGTCAAACCGGCCGCGGATTTTATCGTGCGGCGTGGGCCGCGGACCGATCAGGATCGTTGGGAAGAAAAGTCAGGATACTTTCCAGCCACTGTTGCTGCGCAGATCGCGGGCCTTGTTTGTGCTGCGGAGATTGCGCAGACGAACGGTGACCCAGCTTCAGCTAAGCGTTATCGCAACACTGCTGATGATTGGGCGCGAAAGTTAGAACTGATCGATAGCTCGCGGGTCGACGCCGGCTTTCTGGAGTTGGTTCGTTTGGGAGTAAAACCAGCAAGGGATCAAGACATCATTGGGGCGCTGAAGGTAGTGGATCAAAGCATTAAGGTCATGACTCCGGCTGGTGAGGCGTGGTATCGATACAACGATGATACTTACGGCGAAACACCAAGCGGCGGAGACTTTGATGGCCGCAACGGCGTCGGGCGGCTTTGGACGTTACTTACGGGCGAACGCGGCGAATACGAAATAGCTGCCGGCAATCTGGCTGCGGCGCGCCAGCGACTCGAAACAATGTCGCGGTTCACGAACGACGGGATGATGATCCCCGAACAGGTTTGGGATCGCAGCGACTCGCCGAGCGCTGGTTTTCGCTTTGGAGAGGGCACAGGCTCGGCAACGCCGCTCGCGTGGTCCATGGCCCAGTTCATCCGCCTCGCCGTCAATCTGAGGCATCGTCGAAACCTGGAGACGCCGGTAGTCGTCGCGCAGCGGTATCTCTCTAAGGCTTTTGTGCCACAAAGAAGCACAAGAAGCACAAGAAGTACAAAGGAATTTGCGGACAGGTTTGTGCTTTTGGTGCTTCTTTGTGGCCATGAACCGATTGCTGGCAAGTTTCTCTCGAAATGACAAACGGACCGAAAAGCCTGATATTCGCGGCGGATCTTGGTGGCACACATCTGCGCGTTGCGACTGTGGATGAGTGCGGCAAGATCCACTTTCGTTCGAAACAGAGCACGCCGCAGGGAACAGACCCGAATGAAATCGTGAGCGCTGTAGTAAATGCCGTGCGCGAGATTGGCCCAGCGAGTAACGAACTGAAAGCCGTGTCGCTGGTCGTGCCGGGAACGGTGAACGTGGAGACAGGAACGGTGGTGAAGGCGCCAAACCTGCCGTGTCTCGACGGGTTTCCGCTTACGACTGCCTTAACCAGCGCACTCGGTCTGCCCGCGTTTTTGGAGAACGATGCAAACGCAGCGGCAGTCGGCGAGATGTGGCAAGGCGCAGCTCGTGGTTGCCGGACTATCATCTGCGTGACGCTCGGCACTGGTGTCGGCGGCGGCATTATTCTCGATGGCGAATTGTGGCGCGGTGTCGACGGCGCAGCGGCGGAGATCGGGCACATGTGTGTCGATCCGTTTGGTGGTGTTGCTTGCACGTGCGGCAGTCGCGGATGTTTGGAAGTGTTTGCGTCTGCGACCGCGATCGTGCGCATGACGCGCGAAGCGAGCCCGCGTTATCCCGACTCGGTTCTGCACGCGAGCAAGAATTTGACTGCCGAATCGATCTTTGCCGCGGGGTTGGAGGGCGACGAACTGGCGCTCGAGATCTTTCGCCGCATGGGCGTTTATCTCGGCATCGGCCTGGCGAATCTCATCAACATTCTCAATCCCGAGATGATCGTGATCGCGGGCGGCGTGGTGAACGGTTGGGACCTGTTTGAGAAACACATGATGCAACAAGTTGAGGAGCGTGCCTTTCCGCTGCTCGCCGCGCGCGTGAAGATTGTGCGTGCGAAGTGTGGTGACGACGCCGGGCTACTCGGCGCTGCGCGCCGAGCAGCGATCTGACGGATGAAAAAACTGCCAATTGTTCTGCTTACGATGTTGCTGGCGCCTGGCGTAGTGGCGGCGCAGGACATTACCACGCTCCAGCCGATCGGAGATTTAGGTGCTGTTCAGAAGACTGAGAAGGCCGTCACGTTTCGGTGTGTTGACAACTCGGAAGTGCAGTTGACGATTCTGGCGCCGGATTTGATTCGCGTGCGCGCCGCGTTTGGGAAACGAATGCCAGCGCGCGATCACTCGTGGGCCATCGCGAAGGAGGATTGGACCACACCGCGTTGGACGCTCAGCGAAACATCCGAAGCGGTGACTATCGCTACCGACGAAATTGAAGTGGTGGTGCGTCGAGCGCCTTTGCTGATCGAGTTTCGCGATGCGCGCACGCACCAGCCGATCAATTCTGACGAACGGCCGATGGCCTACGACGCCAGGGGCCAGCTTGCCGGAATGATGTTTGACCCCAAAGCCGGCAACTTCATCGCCGTCTCGAAAAAACTCGGCTTCGACGAACATTTCTACGGCCTCGGCGAAAAGGCCGCCCGCCTCGACAAGCGTCGGGGTTTCTTCGTCAACTGGAACTCCGACACGCCCGGTTACACGGAAGGCAAAGATCCGATCTATCAAACCATTCCGTTCTACCTCGGGCTGCGACGGGGCAACGCGTACGGCATCTTTTTCGATAACAGCTACCGGAGCTACTTCGACTTTGGCCGCTCTTCGCAACAACGCGCGTGGTTCGGCGCCGAGGGCGGCGAACTGAACTACTACTTCTTCTACGGACCTTCGATCAAAAAGATCCTCGGGCGCTATGCGGATCTGACCGGCCACATGCCGTTGCCGCCGATGTGGGCGCTTGGCAATCAACAAAGCCGCTGGAGCTACTATCCTGACACGATGGTCGAGGAAGTTGCGCGACAGTATCGCGAACGCGATCTGCCGCTCGACGTGATTCACCTCGACATCGATTACATGCTCGGCTATCGCGTCTTCACTTTCGATCCGCAACGCTTCCCGAATCCCAAGGCACTCGCCGAAAAACTCGGCCGGCAGGGAATCAAGCTGGTGACGATCGTCGATCCCGGCGTGAAGCACCAACCACGAACCTCCGGCAGCGGAGATCGCTACTTCGTCTTCGAACAGGGCCTCGAGCGAAACTTCTTCCAACGCCGCAGCAACGGCGACCTGTTTGTGCCGCGCGTCTGGCCGGGTGAGAGCGTCTTCGTCGACTACACGCTTCCCGATGCGCGCCGCTGGTGGGGCGACCTGCATCGCGTCTACACCGATAACGGCATCGCCGGCATCTGGAACGACATGAACGAACCCTCAGACTTTGTCGACCAGACCGGCAAAAACCAGTTGGACGTTGTCAGCTACGACGAAGGCGAGAAGACAACACACGCCAAGAACCGCAACACATTTGCTTTGTTGATGGCGCGTGCGACTTACGAAGGTCTCGAACGTCTGCGTCCCGATACGCGCCCATACGTGATCACACGCGCAGCTTATGCCGGGATTCAACGCTACGCGACGATGTGGACAGGGGATACGAACAGCACCTGGGAGGCGCTAGCATTGAATATTCCGATGTTCACGACATTGGGCCTCTCCGGTGAGCCATTCGTTGGCAGCGATGTTGGTGGATTCATTGGTAGAGGAAATGGCGAACTGCTGGTGCGTTCGTATCAGGTGAGTTTTCTGGCGCCGTTTTGCCGCAATCACAAAGTGATCGATGGTTACGATCAGGAGCCGTGGCGTTTCGGTAAGTATTACGAAGACATCATTCGCAAGTATCTAAAACTGCGTTATCAACTGCTGCCGTTTCTCTACACCACTCTCGAAGAAGCGCATCGCACGGGCGTGCCGTTGTTCCGTCCTTTATTACTGAACTATCAGAGCGATTCCAGCACCTACAATCTCGACGATCAGTTCATGATTGGCGAAGACCTGCTGGTCGCGCCGATCATGAAGCCAGACGTCACGCGGCGCTTGGTTTATCTGCCTCCGGGCACGTGGTACGACTACTGGACAAACAAGAAGCACACGGGCGGAACGATGATCACTGTTGATGCGCCGCTCGACACTGTGCCGATGTTTGTACGTGCGGGCGCGATGATTCCCACTGTTCCACCGCGCAACTACGTTGGCGAACAGCCGGCGGATCCAATCACCTTTAACATCTATCCTGATGATAAGGGGCTTGCGGCCGGTCAGCTTTACGAAGACGACGGGAATAGTCCTGCTTACAAACGCGGCGTCTTTCGCCGGACGAACGTCAGCGCGCGGCGCGAAGGGCGCGGCTTTGTCGTTTCGATCGACAACGTTGAAGGTCAGTACAACCCGGGTGCCCGTAAGCTGAACTTTGTAGTGAAAGGTTCAACGGAGACGGTACGAATCAAAACATAGATGTTGCACATCGGTGACAAATTCCCGACACCTTAAAACTATTTTGCCGCGAGCGCGTCCCATTGTTTTATTAAACGTCCCCCCTCAAGTGCCCCTACCGTGCGGAAACGATTTCGACGTTCCAGGGAAAAGTAATGTACAGACCAAGTGTTACACTCACTGCGAGTGTGATTTTTCTAATTACACTCGTTTCATCAGTTCGGGCCGATTCGGTTCACTCTTCAAAAGCGCTGCAGGGAGGACTGAATCTCGTGGAGTTTCAAACGCTGGAACTCTCGAGTTTCTCCAAAACAGACGTTCGGGATTTCCTGGCTGAGCACTTCGATACCGCGGAGTTCGGCGGATTTCTTGAACGTTTCGAGAGCCACAACGGTTTACATCCTGGATTGTTCAAAAACGGAAAGCAGTTTGGATCAACCGACGACAACGACACGTCTTCCGGAGCAGCCGGTAACAACGGCAAGCATCGGGGATTTAGTGTGGCGTCGATTAACCCCGGGATGAAGTTTACGGTTGTGGATCCCCGCCGCCCAATGCCGTCGGTGAGCAAAAATCCGGAGCCAACAGCACTGCTTCTGTTAGGAACCGGTTTGGCAGGCGTGGCGGCTTTAGCGCGCAGAAGAGTCCGGCGTCGCAGGAGCAAAGCGAACCCTAAACAGGTCCTTAACTGACGGAAATAAAGAATCACCCGATATCAGGCGACAGGGTCTTACTATCTCTGGCACCAGCGCTTGATGTCGAGGATGACTGCGTCTGCGTCGCCACCTTTTTGAATGGCCTGGCGGGCGTAGGTGGCCAGGTGCGCCGCATCCACGTTGCGGTCGACGATGTCTCCGGGCTTCGAAGACCACACCACCTTGTAAACGTAGACCGAACTGTCTTCCTTCACCGCTTCCGCCAGCATCCGGTTAAGCCACCCAACAGCGTAATCGCGTTTGCCTTGTTGTAAATAAACCAGCGCCAGATAGAATTCGGCATCCGCGAGGAGTCCGGGTGTGTTGGTCTGTTGGGCGAACTTGGTGATGAAGTCGTAATACTGCCCCTTTTGAACTGAGTTTGGTAACACGTCCGCTTAACTGAGTTTAGTAACCAGGCCTGTTTTGTGCTTCCTGTGCTTCTTTGTGGCTCATCCTTTTCCGTAATGACTCGCAAGGTGGTATCTTGTTGAGCCGCGTTCAGTTCAAAGTGGGGAGTAAGACAACAATGCATCAGATTCGATCTCGGGAGTGGCTCCCGTCTCTGCTGATTCTTTTCGTCGCACTCTTCTTCGCTCCGCCGGCCCGTGGGCAACAGGCGTGCTTCACGTCCGCCGAACGCGCGCGCGCCGAGCAGACCGCCAAAGTCTATCGAACGCCCGATCCGGGTTACGATCCGGTGCTTGGTTACAATCCGGCCAACGGGCCACGCCGCGGCGCGCCGCCGGTCGATCAGAGCGGCCGTGCGAAGCCGATCAATTGCGTAGCAAACAAGGATGAAACACCCGGCGCGGGCACGACGCCGAAGTTTCATTGCTCGGTGCAGGGAGTGACGGACGGAGACGGCCAGTTGGTCCGTTACAAAGTCAAACCGCACTTCAAAGGGCAGTCGGCAGCCAAAAGAAACGGCGAAATTTACGGCGAGTTTTTGTCGTCGCGCTTTTCCCAGGCGCTCGGTTTTTTCGCTGACGACGCGTGGGTCGCGGACGTTACGTGCCCTGATTGCGAGAAGAGTTTGACTCGCAGTTTTCAAGGCGCGAGTTTCTCGTCGTTCCAACCGGCCGCAGGCATCGAGCTTCCGCTCGCAAAGGGAATCGATGTGAACTGCAATAACAAGGATTCGGGTTCGCTCGCCGAATCGCTTCAGAAGCTGCCCAGGAACTCGCGCGCAGAGGTCGATGCGTTGAAACTGTGGCTCGGGTTCATCGATCACGGTGACACTAAGACTGACAATCACAAGTTCGCGTGTCTTAAGTCACGCAGGGAAGGCGAGACGCGTGTTTGTGAACCGGGTCAGGCTGTGTTCTATGTCAGCGACATGGGATCGACTTTCGGTTTCTCGAGCTCCAGCGAGAAAAAGGCGCGACTGGACGTTTGGCGTAAGAAAGATCCGATCGCTATTGCCGGTAATGGAGCTTGTACGGCAACCGCAAAGAGTGTCGGCGACACGAGTATTTCCGAAGCCGGGCGCAAGTTGCTGGCCGGCAATCTTCAGCGTTTACTCGACGCTGAAAAACAGAACGGAACCATCGCTAAAGTTTTCGCAGCTTCACGCAATGCGGAGCGCGATCGGCCGGCGCCGGAGTGGACCGCGGAGTTTGTGCGCAAGGCGCGGATGATCATCGACGCCCGCTGCTCAGATATACTTGTACACTAAAACACCTCAAGAACAGTGAGCCACAAAGAGGCACAAAAACATGGTGAGGGGCTGCTCAACTCACTTCAGTGTCAGGGCTGTTCAACTGACTTCAATGAGAGCGCTACTCAATTCGTTTTGTGCCTTTTGTGCCTCTTTGTGGCTAAACCCAGGGTCAGAAAGTAAATGCAATCCGAACTACCTCGAACCAAGCCAAACCGTTTTCTTGCCTGGTCGGTGCTCAACCGGGATCTCTGCCAGTTGGAATTCTTCCGGCGTGTGCTCGAAGAAGCGACTGACAAGTCCACACCGGTACTCGAGCGGCTGAAGTTTCTCTCGGTGTTCTCCTCCAATCTCGACGAATTCTTCATGGTGCGCGTGTCGGGCATCAAGGAGATGCTGCCCATCGAAGACATTGGCCCAATGCCGGGCGAGTTGACGCCGCCAGAGCAACTCGCAGTGATTCGCAAACGAGTGCTCCCCCTCGTCGAGGAACAAACACGCTGTCTTCGCGACGACGTGTTGCCGCAGCTCGCCGTGAACGGCGTGGTCATCGCGCCGTACAAGACGCTTTCAGAGGATGAAAGACGCAGCCTCTCGCAGTACTTCATGAAAAACATTTTTCTGGTGCTGACTCCGCAGGCTGTCGATCCGGCGCGCCCGTTTCCCTACATCTCGAATCTCAGTCTGAACATCGGGCTCACGGTTGAAGGTAATCCGGGCGACACACTCGCCGGATCGCCAATCGGTACTGAAGCGCGCTTCGTGCGCATCAAGGTGCCGCCCGTCGTGCCGCGTTTGATTCCGGTGAATCCAGGTGAATTGAAGTTTGCGCTGGTTGAAGAGGTGATCGAAGCAAACATTCATTCGCTTTTTCCGAGCATGCATTTGAGCAAGGGCCACCTCTTTCGCGTCACGCGCGATGCTGATGTTGAGATTCGCGACGACAAGGCCGCGGACCTGCTCGCGTTAATCAAGGAGTCGTTGCGTGAACGGCGTTTTGGTTTGCCGGTGCGGCTGGAAGTTGCGTCATCTATGCCGGGCGAGATGGTTGAGTACCTGACAAACTCACTCCGAATCGAACCGGACGACGTCTACAAGATCGACGGGCTGCTCGACGTGCCCCACTTGATGGAGCTTTACAGTATCGACAAGCCGGAACTGAAGGACAAACCGCTGAAAGCGATTGCCCCGGCTGCAATGAAAAAGAACGAGTCGGTTTTCGCCGCGATTCAAAAGCAGGATGTACTCGTTCATCATCCTTACACGACTTTCGCGACGATCGTCGATTTCATTCAGAGTGCGGCGCACGATCCGGATGTCGTGGCAATCAAGATGTGTCTCTACAGAACGGGTAAGAAGTCGCCGATTCCGCAGGCGCTCATCGAAGCAAGCGAACGTGGCAAACAGGTCACTGCGGTAGTCGAGATAAAGGCCCGCTTTGACGAAGAGCACAACATCGAGTGGGCCAAGCGGCTCGCCGAGTCCGGTGTGCACGTGGTCTACGGCCAGGTGGGACTGAAGACTCACAGCAAAGTCACTCTCGTCGTGAGACGTGAAGAGAACGGTTTGCAAACGTACACCCACATCGCCACCGGCAACTACAACCCGACTACTTCGCGGCTTTACACCGATCTCGGCTTGCTAACCAGTGATTCGGTAATCGGCGACGATGCCACGGATTTGTTCAACTTCCTGACCGGTTTCTCGATTCAAAAAGAGTTTAGCCGTTTGCTGGTGGCGCCACTGAACCTGCGCAAACGCATGATGGAGTTGATCAAACGTGAGACCGCTCATGCGCGTAACGGCCGGCCCGCACACATCATGGCGAAGATCAATCGCCTGACGGATCTCCCGACCATCGAAGCGCTTTATGAAGCGTCGCAGGCGGGCGTGAAGATCGATCTGGTCGTGCGTGGTGCGTGTATGATTCGTCCCGGCGAGCCGGGACTTTCGCAAACTGTCCACGTCCGCAGCATCGTCGGCAGCTTCCTCGAGCACAGCCGTATCTTCTACTTCGCGAACGGAGGCGAGGAAGAGCTTTACATCGGTTCGGCCGACTGGATGGCGCGCAATCTCGATCGCCGTGTGGAAGTGGTCGTGCCGGTGCTCGATCCGCACGCGAAGAAGTATCTGAAAGACACCGTCTTAGCTGCATACCTGCGTGATAACGTGAAAGCCAGAGTCATGAACTCTGATGGTACCTACGAACAACCGCCGATGGACGCCGGCGAAGAGCCATTCAACAGCCAATTGTTTTTCGAGGGCCCAAACAGTTCACCGCCTGCCGGCAGCGTTCACCCGTTGAAGCGACAGCGGCTGTGGGCCAAGCAATAATCGCAGTTAGATCTTAGTAATCTCTCTGTCTCAGTGTCTCGGTGGTTGTTTCTACCACAGAGACACTGAGAGACAGAATTGATCAGAAAGGACTACGACTATGAACCGTTTGACACTTGCGGTTCTGGCGACGTTTGTCGTCATTCTGCTGGGTAGTGGACTGGCCGCCTATTTCTTGCGCGATCGTCCGGGAACAACCAGCGTCGCGACACCTTCCGCTCCTTCGGGCGCAGCAACTCCCGCACTTCCCGAGAGTGAAAAGCCGTTGTTGGGAGAGTTGTTTGGACCAGACGTCACTGGCATGTCGCCTGCGAGCTTCGCCAGTTGGGAAACAACGTCGGCCCGTATTGCGTTACGTTTCGCCCTCGCGGCGTTTCTCGCCTCGTTGCTGGCGTTTCGTCCGCGGCGTGGTGTTTCGGTGGCACGCCGCAATCCGTACGTGGCCCAGACGCAGATTCTGATGGCGGTGGTGGCGGGCGGGATGATGATGGTTGTTGGCGACAGCGCCGCGCGAGCGTTTGGTATTTTCGCCGCCGCTTCGCTGGTCCGTTTCCGCACTAACATTCGCGATCCGAAGGAGACTACCGTGCTGTTGGTCTGTCTCGGCGTGGGGCTGGCGGCGGGCGTCGGGCGTTGGGATATGGCGATTATCCTGACCGTGTTTGTGCTGCTTTCGTTGTCGATTCTGGAGTACTTCGAACAGTACCAGGTGTTTCGCTCGATGGAAGTTTTGGTGCAGACGCGCGACGTCGACAAGACAAATGACCTACTTAAGCGAATTTTTGCGCGTCATCAATATGATTACGAATTGCGCGAACTCAATCGACAGGACCCGGATGAGCCGATGGGCAGGATCGTTTACCTTGTGAATCTCGATCCGGTGGTCAGCACGAGCAAGTTGAGCGACGAGATACTTTCGTCTGACCCGGAGAACATCGACAGCGTCGAGTGGGATCAGAAAGAGAGCAAGACGTACCTCTATCGATAGCTTACAATAGCTTTCTGAACTCGCGCTGAATAACGCCTCGGAGGTCTGGATGAGTCGCACAATTGTAGTGGGAGACATTCACGGTTGTTACGACGAGCTGATGGACTTGCTCGAGAAGGTTGCGCTCGGGGAGGACGACCGTGTTGTTTCCGTCGGCGACTTGATCACGAAGGGGCCGAAGAGCAGGGAAGTGCTCGAGTTGTTTATGACCGATGCGCGCTTCACGACCGTAATCGGCAATCACGATTTGGCTTTGCGGCGAAAGTGGAACGGTGAAGACATCGAGTTAAAGCCGGCGCAGAAGGAAACGCACAAAGAGTTGAAAGGCGAGAAAGACGCTTACGCAAGTTTCTTGAATCGCCTGCCGTTTACGATCGATCTCGACACGCACTTGGTGGTGCACGCCGGTTTGCGTCCAAACGTCGAACTCTACTCGCAAACAACGGGAGACCTGACGCGTCTGCGAACACTCGGCGGCGATCGGGAAAGTGATGACGGCACGCCGTGGTATCACGTCTACTACGGCGAGAAGGTGGTGTTGTTTGGCCACTGGCCCGCGCCCGAGCCACGCCGGGGCAAGAAAGCAATCGGACTCGATACGGGTTGTGTCTACGGCTACAACCTCACGGCTTACATCATTGAGACTGATGAGTTTGTAACAGTGCGCGCAAAGCGCGCGTACGACGAGTCGTGAACGGAACACATCGATTCCAGAACCCAATCCAGCACTGTTCCGACTACTAACAGTAGAAGGCGTTGCTATTTACCTGCCAAGCACTCTGGTTTCAGAACGGTTTCGCGTAGTAACTTAACAACACCTGCATCAGTAACAGATTGTCCGGTCGATCGTTTCAACTCCTTCCGAATAGCCGAGACAACGTTATCGGAACAGAGTACTTTCGCTAATGACTTCGGTGATGTTGCTCTCTTCGCCTGCCACAACGCATCAATCTGTCGGCGCTTCAGCGACTCTTTTGTTAAGTAGTAAAGCTGATTTGACTTCTGAGTTACGGTATCTTCACCTAGGAGATCGACGTCAAGTGCCAAGTCTACAACGATGGGTAGCCCTCCCGTTATGTGGTAAACTTGCCAGACCACTCCACTTGTAAGAATCACCCACTCAACGCCTTCGTTAACTGCGTAGCTTTCAACTTGTCGCAGGTGTTTTGCTGCGAGCTTGGTGGTCACTCGCTTCACTTCAAGAAACGCAATGAGATCTTTGTCGATTCGAATTCCGTAATCCGCAAACTCACCTTTGACGCGGTATTCAGTGGTCAGTTCCGAATACTTGTCGAACCCAAAACCTTCACAAAGCATATCGGTCACGAGTAGGCGTGTATCACCCTCGTTTGCGTCTCGTGCGACGAGGTCATTCAAGGGCTTATTGAATTTCTTGATCGCTGCTTTCATCCTTTCGCGGGCGAGTATTTCCCATTTTGGGGCGGACGTTGACGACTTCTTTGTTGGACTGTCTAACGTCGGTTGGGTTTCATTTGTAATAACGGCAACGGTATCGGTGTTGAGTGTCTCAGTCATAGAGGAATACCTTTCAAGAGTAAGTTCGACAGGCTCTGAGGAAGTGAGAAGAGTACGTTATAAATCGTCTCGGTGAATGCACTGAGGTTCGGCGTTCTCCGAGCGTGCGTGAGTATCCTCTTTGCTCTGACTACCTGTCAACAGATGTTTAGGCCTAACTCGTCGTTCTCGAACGGAGTTTCAAAGCCGATCTAAGAGTTCGCCCGGGATTAAAGCCGACGTTGCATTGCCAAAGCATCATTGCTTCGGCTCTGCCGCCGGATGTGAGGCGAGGCTACGCCTCGCCGGTTGCCGCAGAGAAATATTGGGCTTCGCCCCTGGGTTTGGGCTATGCCCTGCGTTGATCGGCCAGAGGCCATACCAGGAGCACAGCCCTGCTTCTTTCTCAAACCGCCGGCGAGGCAGAGCCTCGCCTCACATCCGGCGGCGGAGCCGTAATACGGTAGTTTTTGCATCGGCCTGGTCTAACTAATGTATCAGTGCTTTGGATACGGCTGATGTATCAGTGGCCAATGGAGATTGCCTAAAAGAAAAGGGGCCGCTCGAATTGAGCGGCCCAGTGTTTGGAACATTTGTCCGAGGATTACTTCTTGCCGGTTTCAGCAATAGCAGAGATGTTGTGCGCCTGGAATTGCTGCCAGTAGTCTTTCACGAAGTCCTTCTGCTTGCCGTGACCGAAGCCGGAACCGAAATCGTAGTCGTTCATCTCAGCCATGACCTGATCGAGGTTCCACTTGTCGACGTTGAATCTATAAACGGCGCCAACCACGCCCGTGCGATGACGTCCTCCGGCGCAGTGCGCGAAGAATTTGCCGGTTTCGGCATCGTTGACCACCTTCAGAAACTCATTAACCTGGTCCATGCTCGGATAGCTCTTGTCGACCATCGGAATGTTTACATAGCGCAGTCCGGCGGCTTCAACAGCGGGTTGCTCGTACTCGCGTGAGTTATCGGTCAGGTCGATGATAGTTTTCACGCCGAGTGCCGCGAGTGCCTGGAGGTCTTCGGCCTTGGGTCGAGCGCCGCGAAAGAAACGCTCATCCATCTGGCCAAAATTCTTGATTTTAACGTTTGCAAATTGACTGTTCTTTTTCTGGGCAAGTGCCGCCGGCGCAAGCGCGAAAACGAGCGCGAGCATTGCGACAACGGCTGGAGAAAACGTTCTAATACGGTTCATTCAAAACTCCTCGTAAAATCCTCTTTTT
>Ga0187894_10002404_pt1 | contig 22419 bp, 22 predicted proteins | sample GBC1701081metaG_FD_136650 | JGI IMG/M metagenome (GOLD analysis project Ga0187894, IMG submission 136650) | White microbial mat communities from a lava cave in the Kipuka Kanohina Cave System on the Island of Hawaii, USA - GBC170108-1 metaG ... | reverse complement strand
GGGGCCGATGCCGCGGACGCCTACCGCGTCCGGGGCCGGAGCTTGCCCATCCGGCGCTCGTTCAGCCGCGCGACCATGTCTTCGATGTGCGGCACGGCATCGGAACGTGCACCGGCACGCAGCCCGACGATCGTGTTGGCGCCCTGCGTGATCACGTACCGCTGCCAGATGGCATCGCTTCCGTCCGGCGCCGGCACCTGATCGATGGTGTCGATCCGGAACGGGATTTCGAGGAGCGCGTCGACCGCTGCCTTTCGTTTGTCGGCATCGCTCTTCATCGTCCGCCGTTCCGTTGTCCGCTGTCAGCCGCGCTGCACACGGCTAGCGGGCCGCGCTTACCCTGCGCTGCTGTTCCTCGTGCACTTCCTGTACCGAGAGCGCCGTGTGCGATGCGATGACACGCACCAGTTTGTGAGTCGTCGAGCGCGGCAGGTCCAGACCGTGCAGCTCTTCCCAAAGCCTGATCCGTTCCTCCGGCGTGTGCTGCGGCGACGCCTGCTGCGCGATCCGCAGCTGGCGATCGCGAGTTCGCTCCTCGAGCTGCCGCTGCACCTGCGCCCGCCGGTCTGCGGCGCTCGCAGCGCCGCCGGCGATCTCGAACGGTGGAAGGCTTCGGTGATTCGATGACATGGCTACTCCTGCGCAACGCCGAAGCGGCTGGCGCTTCGGGCACCTGCGCGAGGCTTACCAGCGACGCGGTCCGCCGCCGCCGCCGCCGCGGGGCTTGTCCTGCGCTTCGTTGACCTTGAGCGGACGCCCGCCCATGTCCTGGCCGTTGAGGCTCTGGATCGCCCGTGCCGCATCGGTGCGCGACATTTCCACGAAGCCGAAGCCGCGCGGACGGCCGGTCTCGCGATCGGTGATCAGGGATACCGACTCGACCGTGCCGTGCTGTGCAAACAGCGCGCGAACGGCTTCTTCGGTAGCGGTGAACGGCAGGTTGCCAACGTAGATCTTGCTCATGCGTCGAGACTCTCTTTCAGGGCATGCACCGTCGGGCGCACGCGCAATGAGTGAAAGGCAGCGTAATGCGCTACCACCTTGGTTCGAGACCGATTCGGCTTGGCTGAGTTGGCTGAGCGCGGGAATGCGCGAGCCAAGAGAGACGAAGGAGAAAGGTTACGAGCCGCCGGACACTATACACAGGAGCGGGCGGCGGCGCCCGTCAATCGGTTGCTAAGGGCATGGAAGGACGCAAAAAACGCAGGCGGAAGCCTTGCAGCCTCCGCCTGCGCCCGTGGCTACCGCGGGCCCACGCCAGGGTCGGGCCCGCGTCGAGTCGGGCCCGTACACCTGCGAGCCCCAGCCACTTCCGGACCCGGGCTACATCAGGAAGTCTTCCCGATGCAGCTCGGCAGTGCTGACGCCGCGCAGCGTGATCTGCTGCCCGTTGAGGTCGAGCACCGTGTTGCCGTCGACGTCGCTCGCGTGCGCCATCAGCCATTCGAAGCTGACGTCGAACGCGCTCAGGTCGAGCCGGTCTTCCGTGCCCGCTCCGGCGACGAAGCCCTGGATCTCGATGTCGTTGCCGGCACCGCCGATGATGATGTCGTCGCCGTCGCCGCCATCGAGCACGTCGTCGCCGTCGCCGCCGATCAGCACGTCGTCGCCCGCCCCGCCGAGCAGCACGTCATTGCCATCACCGCCGATCAGGACGTCGTCGCCCGCGCCGCCGTCGAGGACCAGCTGCATCGCGTTTGCGGCGACGCCGGAGGCCTCGATGACGTCGTCGCCCGCGAGACCCTGGATCACGATCCGGTCGTTGGCGCTCTCCGCGCCGGTGACGTTGATCTGCGCCGCCAGGCCGAGCACCGTGAGCTCGCCTGCCGAACCCTGGACGATAGTGACGTCGTCGCCGTTGGTGGCCACCGCGGTGACGGTGTCCGCCTGCGCATCGCCGACGGTGCCACCCAGCGTGGAGCCGAGATTGATGTCGACGTCGGTCACGTCGGTGCCGGACAGGTCGTGGACCACGATGTTGTCCGCGCCGCCCAGTGCGTTGAACTCGATGCGCTCGACGTCGTTCGAGTCCATGACGACGTTGGCGACGTTGCGCGTGAAGAGCACGCGTCCGCCGTTGGCGAAGATATCGACCTGCTCGGCGACGTTCGCGCCGTTGAAGACCAGCGAATCGAAGCCGTCCTGGCCCTCGAGCGTGTCGTTGTCGTCGCCCGGGTTCCAGACGAAGGTGTCGTCGCCGGCGCCCATCAGCGCGGTGTCGTCGCCGTCGCCGCCGTTGATGAGGTCGTTGCCTTCGCTGCCGATGAACACGTCCTCGCCCAGGCCGCCGTTCATCGTCAGCTGGATGCCGTCCGCTGCGAGGCTCGAGGCATTGATGACGTCGTCGCCGCCGAGCCCGTTGAGCGTGAGCCGGTCGTTGCTGCTCTCGGCGAACGAAATCTCGATCCCCGCCTGCAGGCCGAAGACGGTGACGCCGTTGGCATCGCCGGCGACACCGAAGACGTCGTCGCCCTGAGTGCCGTTCGCGGTGATGCTGTCGGCGGCGCCGTCGCCGTTGCCGTTGCCGTTCGGGCCGCGCAGGTCGAGAGCGATGCTGGTGACGTCCGTGCCGCTGAGATCGCCGATCACGATGTTGTCGGCACCGCCGAGCGCGCGGAAGTCGATGTTCTCGACGTCGTTGAGGTCCATCGTGACGTTGGCGACGTTGCGCAGGAAGAGCGCGCGCCCGCCGTTGGCGACGATGTCGACGTTCTCGGCAGCGTTGGAGCCGAAGAACAGCATCGTGTCGTCGCCGTCCTGGCCTTCGACGGTGTCGTTGCCGTCACCCGGATCCCACTGGAACACGTCGTTGCCCGCACCCAGGAAGGCCACGTCGTTGCCCTGCTGGCCGTCGATGAAGTCTTCGCCCTCGCCGCCGAGCAGCAGGTCGATGCCGTTGCTGCCCAGGATCGTGTCGTTGCCCGCGCCGCCGTCCACGGTGACGCCGATGAGCGGGGCGAGGTTGCCGGTGGCGGAGAACGAGTCGTTACCGCCTCCCATGTTCAGCTCGAGCCGTTCGGTCGTGCCGATGTCGATGGAGAACGGCGCCGGATCCAGGCGATCGAAGCGCACGCGCGTGCCGTTGGCCGTAAGCGTGAACACCTCACCGCCGCCGCCGCCGTTGACCTCCGCGACGTCCGTGCCCGCGCCGCCTTCGAACAGGTCGGTGTCGTCGCCCGGATTCCAGATCAGGCGGTCGTTGCCGCCCTCGCCGAACATCTGGTCGTCGGCGTCGCCGCCGGTGAGCGTGTCGTTGCCGGCGCCACCGAACAGGAAGTCGTTGCCGCCGCGCCCGTTGAGTGTGTCGTTGTCGGCTTGGCCGAAGATCTGGTCGGCGCCCGAGCCGCCGGTCAGGATGTCGTTGCCCGCGCCGCCGAAGAGGTTGGCGGGCGGCATCGGCCCGTTGGCCTCGTCGATGGTAATCGTGTCGTTGCCGCCGAAGCCGAACGCCAGGATGAGGTTCGTGTTCGCAACGGTCGGTGTACCGCCTTCTATAGACACGGCGCCGCCGTTGATCTGGATCGTGCCGGTCGGCGTGCGACCGATGACGATCGAGTTCGCGAGGTTGTCGCCCTGCACCGTGAGGATGCCGGTGGCAGGCGAGAACACGCCGCACAGCGACTGGCTCGACAGCGCGCTGACCGGCGAAGTCGCCGCGCTCTCAGCGACACCGGCGGCATTGACAGGGCTGGTCAGCGCGCTCTCGAGACTCGCAGCCTCGAAGCCGGTGTTGGCGTTGGCACCGCCGTTGCCGACGGGGAAGAACGGGCTGATCGGCCCGGTCGAATCGCCGCCGCGGAACGGGTCGATCGACGGATCGGGGAAAACGATGCCGTCCGGCGGAAGGAACGTGTTCTTGCCTCTTGTGGGCTTGCTCATGCAATGACTCCTGTGGATGAAGAGGTCGGGGTGGTTTGCGCGGCGGGTAGTCGCGAGACTCAGGGCTCGCGCATCGCGCGGCTGGCGAAAACGGTGAGCGGCTTCGCGAGGTACTGGAACAGCGTGCGTTCGGGAGTGGCGACGAAGAGCTCGGCCGGCATGCCGGCCTGCAGACGGATCTCCGGGTGCTGCCCCAGAGCCGCGGCGTCCACCTCGACCGTTGCGACAAACCACGACTCGCCGGTCTCCGGCGCCGTCACGCGGTCGGCCGAGACGAATGCGACACGCCCCGGCAGCAGCGGCGTGGTGCGCGCGTCGAGCGCGCTCAGGCGCACTTGCGCGCGGGATTCCTCGCGCACGTGATCGATGTCCTGCGGGCGAATGCGTGCCTCGACCACGAGCTTCTCGCGTGCCGGAACGATGTCGAGCAGCGGATCGCGCGGGCCGATGACTTCGCCGACCGCAGACACGCGCAGCGCCATCACCGTGCCGTCGACCGGCGCACGCACGTATTGACGCTCCGCCTGGTCGCGCGACGGTCGCAGGCGGTCGGAGAATTCGCGGATGCGTGCCGCCGATTCCTTTGCCTCGTCCGCGGCCTGCTGCTGATACTGGTTGCGCGCGAGCGCGATCGCGGCCCGCAACTCCCCGCCGCGCTGGCGCGCCAGCGCGAGGTCGCTCTGACTTTCCGAGAGTCGGCTGCGGTAGTCGGACTCCTCACGCTGCAGCTGCAGCACGCGCGCGCGCGACACGTAGCCGCTGCCGACGAGCTTCTCGTTGACCTGGCGCTCCTCGCCGGCGAGGCGCGCCGACGTTTCCGTCGCCTCGATCTGCCGCGTGAGGGCGGTCACCTGCGAACCGGCCTCGGCAATCTGCGCGGTGAGCGACGCGACCCGCTCGTCCAGCGTGCGGCGGCGCGCGTCGAACAACGCCTGCTCGCGCGCCAGGTGCTCGGCCGCGCGCGGCGCGCTGCCGACGTCGGACGGGAGCGCGGACGACGCGGGAAATTGCCTGGCCAGCGTCGCTTCGGCCGCGGCACGCGCGTTGCGGATGCGCTCGGCAGCGAGCTGGTCTTCGAGCAGGCTGAGCTCGGCGTCGTTGCGCACGTCGCCGATCACGATCAGCGGCTCGCCCGCGCGCACCTGCTGGCCGTCGCGGACCAGGATGCTGCGCACGATCCCGCCTTCCTGGTGCTGCACCGTCTTGCGGTTCAGCTCCACCTTGAGCTTGCCCATCGCGACGATCGCGCCGGAGAGCGGCGCCGCGACGGACCACACCGTCAGGAGACCGGCCGCCACGGCGAGCGGAATGAGTGCAAGTCGCCGATGGCGGCGCAAGCCTGTCGGCGCGTCGGCATCCACCTCGCTCGAGGCCAGGAGCGAAGCGAAGGTCTTGCGGGGCGCGGCGCTCATGCGGTCACCTCGGCATTGCGCGCCGGGAACGGCACGACCGCAGGTCCTGCCGCCGTCGCACGCATGCGCGCGAGTACCGCGGCGCTCGGTCCGAACATCTCGATGCTGCCGCTCCTGAGCACCGCAACCTTGTCGAGCGCGGCCATCAGCGACGGCTTGTGGCTGACCATGACGACGGTCGCGCCACGCGCCTTGAGGTCGGCCAGCGCCGCGAGCAGCGCCGCCTCGCCGGCAGCGTCCAGACTGGCGTTGGGTTCGTCGAGCATTACCAGCCGCGGCTCACCGTGCAGCGCGCGCGCCAGCGCAATCCGTTGCCGCTGGCCACCGGACAGTGCCACGCCGCCTTCGCCGATCTGCGTGTCATAGCCGTCGGGAAGCTGCAGGATCAATTCGTGGGCATGCGCGAGCTGCGCCGCGCGCACCACGCGTGCAGAAGCTTCCGGCCCGGTGCTGTCGCCCAGCCGCGCGATGTTCTGCGCAATCGTGCCCGCGAACAGGTCCACGTCCTGCGGGAGGTAGCCGACGTGCTCGCCCAGCGAGTCGCGGTCCCAGCGCGAGATGTCGGCGCCGTCGAGGCGCACATTGCCGATCTGCGGCCGCCACAGGCCGAGCAACAGGCGCATGAGGGTCGTCTTGCCGCTGGCGCTGGCGCCGAGAACACCCAGGCTTTCGCCCGCGGCCAGGGAAAAGCTCACGTTCCTGATCAGCGGCGGACGCCCGGCGGAGAACGAGTAGGCGATGCGTTCCACATCGAGCCGGCCGAGCGGTGCCGGCAGCAACACGCCAGCCGCGCCGTCGTCGCCGGCCTCGCGCTCCTGCAGGCGACGCCATGCGCTGCCCGCCTCGACCATCACACGCCAGCCGCCGATGAGTTGCTCCACCGGCTGCAGCGCGCGAGCGAGGAGGATGGTTGCGGCAATCATCACCCCCGCCGACGCCTGCAGGTCGATGACCAGCCAGGCGCCGATGCCGAGCATCGCCACCTGCAGAACCTGGCGCAGCGCGCGCGCGAGCGCCGCCAGGGCGGAGGCACGCTGCGTCTGCCGTTCCTGACCGTCGAGGACGCGGTCGTGCTGCGCGTTCCAGCGCGCCAGCGCACGGCCCGTCATGCCCATGCCGACGATCGCCTCGGCGTTGCGCGCGAGCTTTTCGGCCAGCTTCATCGAGGCACGCGAGTCGCGCACCACCTCCTGCGCGATGCCGGACGTGAGGCGATCGGTCAGCACGCCGAGCAGGATGAGCAAGCCCGCGCCGATCGCCGCGGCGAGTCCGAGGGTCGGATGCATGAGCGCGATGAACAGCAGATAGACGGGAAGCCACGGCGAATCGAAGAGTGCCAGCACGCCCGGGCCGCTGAGGAACGCGCGCAGCTGCGCGATGTCGCGCAGCGCGTCGGTGTCGACGCGACCCGGACCGGACGCCGACTGCCACAAGGAGCTGCGGATCGCGGCGGGCGCGAGCGCGCGGTCGAGCGAGCGGCCGCACCACGCGAGCGCGCGGGCGCGCGCGGTGTCGAGGAAGTAGCCGAGAGCGAGAAACAGCAGCGTCACGATGCCGAGCATGGCGAGCGTTTCGATGCTGCCGCTGGCGAACACGCGATCGAACACCTGCATCATGTAGACGGCAGGCATCAGCAGCGTGACGTTGAGCACCAGGCTCGCGAGTCCCGCGAGCACCACGAACGATCTGAGTCGTCTGACGAACAGCCAGCCCATCTGCGCCCCCTGTTTCTTTCCTGGCGTGGGCGTAACTCTGCGCACGACGCGCTCGCGCCGTAACCGTCGGGCGGGGGCCGCAACGACTGACCAAGCGTGGCCGGCGCGACTCACGAAAGTGAGGCAGGGGTGCAGCGCGAAAGACCGTTGCCCGGTCCGGTTGTCCGGTACGATTGCCCCGCGCCTCGCGCCGCCGGGGACGAACGCCGTGTGGCACTACCAGATGCGAACCAGGGCGCTCCACGCAGGACTTCGCACATGCGCCACCGTTGTTCCAGGCCTTTCTCGATTCTGCTCGCCGCGCCGGTCGCGCTCGCCGCACTGGCGACGATCGCCACGTCGGCGGTGCTCACCTCCTCTGCGCGCGCCGCGGAACAGCAACGTCCTCGCGCCCGGGATCTCGGGATTGCGCCAGGGGTCCTGCAGCCAGGACCACTGAACGCGATCACCGATGTGGCCGGCGTGCGAGTCGGGCACGTCACGCTGACCTCGGGCGAGCGCGTTCGCACGGGCGTCACGTCGGTGCTGCCGCACGGCGGCAACCTGTTCCAGGAAAAAGTCCCTGGCGCGGTATTCGTGGGCAATGCGTTCGGCAAGCTCGCAGGATCGACGCAGGTGCGCGAGCTGGGCACGATCGAGGCCCCGATCGTATTGACGAACACGCTTGCGGTCGGAACCGCCATGCGCGGTGTCGTTTCCTGGACGCTCGCGCAAGCCGGGAACGAACAGGTCCGCTCGGTGAATGCGCTGGTCGGCGAGACCAACGACGGTGCGCTCAACGACATTCGCGGCGGCCACGTCGACGAGCGCCACGTCGTCGAGGCGATCCGATCAGCCGCCGGCGGCAGCGTGCCGGAAGGTGCGGTGGGAGCCGGCGCTGGCACCATCGCGTTCGGTTGGAAAGGCGGCATCGGCACGTCCTCGCGTCGCGTGCCCGTCGGCAACCAGACCTGGACGGTGGGCGTGCTCGTGCAGTCGAATTACGGCGGCCGCCTGACGATGGCAGGTGTGCCCGTCTGGCGCGAGCTGGATCCGAACCCGAACCGGAATGCGGCTACCCTGTCGGACTCGAAGGTGTACGCCGACGGCTCGTGCATGATCGTCGTGGCGACCGATGCGCCGCTCGACGCGCGCGACCTGGAACGCCTGGCCGCGCGCGCGGTCTTCGCGATGGCGCGCACGGGCTCGACCTACTCGAACGGCAGCGGCGACTACGCCATCGCTTTCTCGACACACGCAGCGCTGCGCGTGACGGCCGCTGAAACCGCGCAGGTGCGCATGGTTCTGCCGACCGATGGCACGTCGGCCCTGTTCGAGGCCGCGCTCGATGCCACGGAAGAGGCCCTCTACAACTCGATGCTGCGGGCCAGCGACGTGACGGGCAACGGTCGCACGGTACGCGCGATTCCGATCGAGTCCCTGCGCGAGGTGCTCGGCCGCTACGGGCGCTGACGGCAACCGCACCTCGGTCAGGTCGGTGGCCTGACGTCCAGGGGTTTGACCGGTGCCGGCACACCGACAGCATTCGGCATGGATGAACACAGCGATGACCCGAACCCTTTCCGCAAGCACGGCGCGTGACGCTGTCGACGTCGTCGGTGCGCCCGCGCGGCGCGCGTGGGTGGACGTCTTCCGTGGCCTGCTGATCGCGCACATGGCGCTGGACCACGCGTCCCTCATGTTCAACGCGGGCCGCGGCGCCGAGGAGCTCGCTGCCGGCGCGGCACCCGTCGCCGACAACCTCGCGCAATTCCTGACGCGTTTCACCGGCGTACCGGTGGCGCCCGCATTCTTCTTCATGGCGGGATTCATGGTCGCGCTCACGAGCCTCGGCCGCGAAAGCCGCGGCGTCGCAGCGAGCGAGGTCACGCGCCGGTTGATCGTCCGCGGCCTGGTGCTGATCGGGGTCGACGCCGTCATCATGGGTCTGCCGCGCGCCGCGATGGGCTTCTACTCTTTCATGGTGCTCTCGTGCATCGGCGTCGGCGTCATCGCGCTGGCGCTGCTGCGCAACCTGCCCGCGAAGTACCTGCTGGGCGGTGCCCTCGCGATCCTCGTTCTGCATCCACTCCTCGACGTCTCGTCGTTGCCCGTGGCGCTGCAAGCAATCCTCTACGAGCCGGTGCGCACCGGCGCGTTCCGCTCGATGTATCCCGTGATTCCGTGGATCGCGATCATGACGGTCGGCTTCGTGGCCGGCCGTCACGTCATGGAACGCGGCTCGGCCGGCCACGCCTTGCCTCGCCGGCTCTGGATCGTGCTGGCGCTCGCGAGCTCGACCTCGTTCCTGGTAGTCCGCCTCGCGGGCGGCTACGGCAATGCCTACAGCTACGAGAGCGGCGCGAGCATGCAGTTCTGGACGTTCGCGAAGTACCCGCCGGACCTCGCGTTCCTCAGTTTTTCGTTCGCCTGCATCTTTCTCGCGCTCGCCGTGCTACCGGCACTGGCGAACAGTGCGACACCGCGCCTGCTGCGGCCCTTCGAGCTCTTCGGCCGCGTGCCGTTCTTCTTCTACGTCGTGCACTTCTACGTGCTCGGCATCGCGGCTGCCATCCTGCGCACGCGCTTCGGCCTGCCGGAGACTTACTTCATCTGGCTGCTGCTGCTCCTGGCGATGACGTGGCCGTGCGCCTGGTACTACCGTCTCAAGCGCGGACGTCCGAACTTCGTCACGCGCTACTTCTGAGCGCCGCGCGGACGGCCACTCGCGGGCCGCGGACGGTGCGATTGAACGGTCGCAGGCTCGCGGCTATTGTCGCCGCGCAGGGAGTTTCCTGCGCGCAGGGAGCAGAACATGAGGGAGTTCTTTCTGGGCGCGACGCTGTTGCTGTGCGGCGCGCTCGCCTCGGCCGCAATGCCGCTCGAGGGTTACTACGTCGGCGCCGGCGTCGGGCAAGCGACGCTCGAGCTGGAAGGCGCGAATGCGGATGAGAGCTTCAAGGGCGACGACACCTCTTTCAGGGTGATCGCCGGCTACCGGATCTTCAGGTACCTCGGCGTCGAAGCGTTCTTCAACGACTATGGAACGGCCGAGGACGAGGTGTTCGGGCTGAACGTCGGCGGCGAGTTCCGTGCGTTCGGAATCGCCGCGGTCGGGCTCATCCCGTTCGACACCATCGACCTGTTCGGCAAGATCGGCATCGCGCGCTGGGACGGCAAGCTCATCGACAGCGACGTCGACGAGCAGTTCTTCCAGGAGGAGAACTTCGATCCCATGCTCGGAATCGGTGTGCAGGTGCGGCTGGGCCAGGTTGCGCTGCGCGCGGAAGTCGAGGCGCAGCTGCTGAGCTTCGACGACGACGGCGACGCGCTCGCCGACGGCGATGACTGGCTCACGATGTTCTCGGTCGCCGCGACCTGGACGTTCTAGGCGGTACCGCCCGGGCGCGTCCTGGCGGCGCGTCCGGGCGTCTTCAGTCGAGCAGCTCGACCTGCGGCGAATACTTCGTCGGCAGCAACGTGCGATCCTGGATCTCGCCGACCATCTGGCCGTGCACGCGCGTCGCCCTCTTGATGTCGGACCATTCCTGGTCGGCCATGAACTTCGCCCAGCGGTCCTCCATGGTCGCCCGATCCGGCCATTGCAGCAGGTAGGCGAACTCCGTGCGCTCACCCGAGCGCGTCTCCCACATCGCGACGATGCGAAAGTCGTAGCGCTTCATGATCCGCATCGCGTGATCGCGAAAGCGGTCGTGGAATGCCTGCTTGTTGTTCTCGAAGATCTCGTAGATGCGCAGCTGATGGATCGGACCCGCGTTGCGCGTTGCCGGTGCGGACGTCGCGCTCGCCGGTTTCGCCGGTGCCGGTGTTTGTATCCGTGTCGGTGTTTGTGTCGGTGCCGGTGTTTGTGTCGGCGTTGCCGCGGTGCCTGCAGCCGCGGCCGTGCCGATTGCAAAAAAGAAAACGACGAGAGCGAAGCTAGCGGTGTTCATCTCCCGATACTAGCAGCGGGCGTTGCTGCTGTGGCGCGGCGCGTGCGGCTTGCGGAGCGACGCGACCGGCGTGCTCGCGGGCGAGACTTCCCGCGATCGCAAACGCCCCGCCGCACAAGGCGGTCGCGACGAACAGGCTGGTCCACTCCCGCCAGTTGCCGATGTCCGCAGCCGTGCGCGGAACGTGCAGGATGAGCACCCAGCTGCCGAACATGATGCCGAGCAACGTCACGGCGAGGCGATTCAATACGCCCGTCAGCAAAGCGACGCCCGCCGCGGCATGCGCAACGCCAGTGGCATACGCCCAGAACAACGGATACGGAATCCAGGTCGGAATCACGCTGGCCACGTAGTCGTGATAGATGAAGTGCAGCACGCCGAATCCGGGCAGCGTCACGGCGAACAATGCCCGGCCGAGTGGCGCCAGCGCGTCGCATCGCGCGTTCGACCGTGCCGGGAACCGCGGCTCGTGCGCGCTGACGGCGATCGCCACGAGCAATGCGCCGAAGAGCGCGAGGATTTCGAGCATCGGTGTCCATGCGGCGCCCTTGTCGAAGTGGATGACGACGCGCGGCAGGTGCAGGAACACGATCCACACCAGCAGGAAGCCGGCCAGGCCGCCGGCGATGAGCCGCGAACGCGTGCCGGACAGAAGAAGCGCACCGCCGCCGATGAGCAGGACGGCGGTGAAGGCAGCGAACGCCGGCCGCGCCGGCATCCAGAGCGGCAGGGGCTGAAGCTCCATCACCAGGTCGAGCCGCATGAGGTTCTCGATGCCGAGCGCGGCGAGGCCGCAGGCGAGCAGCGTCCGGCCCAGGAGTTGGAACGATGTTGCAGAGCTCATGATGGCGTCGCTCGCGGTATTTGCCGTGAAGATGAGCGAGCGTAGACAGCACGTTTGCTGCCGCTCAAGCGCAGCGGTGCGGCCCGTTACGACGGTGACGCAGGACGTTTCGGCCCGCAGGACGTTTTGGCCCGCAGGACGCCTTCGTCCCGGCAGGCCGGCGGGCCGGCGCGACGTCCTCAGCCGCGTTCGAGCGAATCGAGCGCCGCGCGGTACGTGCGGCTGAGACGCAGGCGCTCGCCGTTGCGCAGGACGATCGTGCAATCCCCGCCCGCGAGGGGCCGGATCTCCTTGACGGCCGCGCGGTTGACGATCAGCGAGCGATGGATGCGCACGAACTCCGTCGGATCGAGTTGCGTTTCGAGGACGCGCAGCCGCTCGCGGTGCAGATAGGTTTCCCTGCCCGTGTGAACCTCGATGTAGTTACCGGAGGCCTCGAGCCAGTCGATCTGCGCCACGTTCACGAACTGGACACGTCCGATCGAGCGGATCACGAGGCGCTGCGCGTAGGGCCCCGAGGCGCCACGACGCGGCGTACTCGCGAGCACCTGCTCGACGCGACGCAGCGCGGCCTGGAAACGCTGATCGTCGAAGGGCTTGAGCAGATAGTCGACCGCCTGCACTTCGAAAGCCTCGACGGCGTGCTGCTCGAACGCCGTCGTAAAGACCACCAGCGGACGCGGCTCGCGATTCTGCAGCAGGCGCGCCAGCGAGATGCCGTCGGTTCCGGGCAGGCGGATGTCGAGGAACAGCACGTCCGGAACGCCGGTAGCCATGGCAGTGTGCAGCGCGCCCGCGCTGTCACACTCGCCGACCACGCTCCAGTTAGGCTCGCTGCGCAGGAGCGCCCGCAGGCCGTCGCGTGCGTGCTGTTCGTCGTCAACCAGCAATGCGCGGATCATCCGTTCTCGCCTTCAGGCCGCCGTGCAGGTGCCTCACGCCACCCGCGGCAAGGAAGCTCGTGGCAGCGAAACGCGCACGCGATAGCGGAGCGCATCGTGCGGGCCGGCGTCCAGACGGAAGGCATCGCCGTAGAGCCGTTCGAGGCGCTGCCGCGTGTTGCGCAGTCCGACGCGCGTCGTGCCCTCGCTGGCCGCCGCGTCCGCATGCCAGGTGTTGTCGACTTCCACGCTGAGACTCTCGTCATCGAGCCCGATGCGCACGTCGACGCGCGTCGGCTCGCTGGAACACGCGGCACCGTGCACCACTGCGTTCTCGATCAGCGGCTGCAGCAACAGCGGCGGAATGTCGCAACTCGCCGCGCTCGGCGGCTGGTGTATCGCGAACGCCAGGCGCGAGCCATAGCGCAGCTGCTGCAGGTCGAGGTAGTTGCGGACGAACTGCAGTTCCCAGTCGAGCGGCACGCGCGGCTGCTGGCTGGCCTCGATCACGTAGCGCAGCAGCTCGCTCAGGCGTGCGAGCGCGGTGGTCGCGAGCTCGGGCTGCCCGGCGCGGATCAGGCTGGCCGCGGTGTTGAGGGCGTTGAAGAGAAAGTGCGGCTCGAGTTGCGCGCGCAGCAGCTCCAGCTCGGCGCGCGCGAGGCGCGTGCGCAGCTCCGCCTGCTCGCGCTCCTGTTGCTGTGCACGCCGGGTGAGCAGGACCGTGTAGCACGCGAGGCAGGCGATGCCGAAGATCACGCCGTCCCAGATGAACGTCGTCGCCGCGATGCGTCCGAACCGCTCGGGAATGGTCGTGAAGTCGCCGCTGCGCATCAGTACGTACGCGACGGCGTGTGTCACGGTGTACAGCGGCAACAGCAACAGGCCGGCCGCCACGAAACGCCAGACGATGCGCCGCGTCGTCCAGCCTTGCTGCACGGCGCGGGACATCAGGACGTAGATCACCGCGCACAGCGGCACCCAGATCGAATCGGCGATCAGTCGTTCCGCGAGCAGCGACGTCAGTTCCGACTCGCGGCCGGCACGCAGGGCATCGAGATGATTGGCGACGCCTTCGAGTCCCGCGAGCAGCAGCCAGCCCGACAGGCAGATGATCCAGAACCTTCGGTTGCGCAGCACGGACATGAACGCAGCTTATCACCGTCGGCTGCGCATTCCGTCGCCGCAACGGCGGTTCGTCACGCGGACATGACGCCCCGCCCCAGTGCCGTTGTCGCCCTGCCCGGCCCGCCCCTACCGTACTTGCGCAACGCGGTAGCGCAGGAACAACCGCGACGATGACTGAAGCTACATTCGAACAGCTCGCCGATGAACTGGAGAACGAGCGCAGGCGACGGGAGCGCGCGGAGGCCGCCGCCAGCGAGGACCGCGCTCGCGCGCTGCGTGCGCAGCTCAATCCCCATTTTCTGTTCAACGCCCTCACCGGAATCGTAGCCACGCTCGACGCGCGCGCGGCGGCGCAGCGCGACCACGTGCTGCGGCTCAGCGAGCTGCTCCGCGAAACGCTGCGCGCCAGCGAACGATCGGAACACGAGCTGTGCGAGGAGTTTGCACTGGTCTGCGCGTATCTGCGGATCGAGGAAAGCCGCCGCCCGGCGCACATCGCCTGGAGCCTGCGGCTCGAGCCGGGATGCGAAGCAGCGGCAATCCCCTCCCTGCTCCTGCTGCCGCTGGTCGAGAACGCCACGACGCACGGCGGCCCGGGAACTGCCGGAAGATTGCAGATCGACATCGCTGCCGTTCGCGCACGCGGCGGACTGCTCGTCACACTCACGAACAGCTGCGAGGCTTCCGCGAACGACAGCGCGGGAACCGGTCTCGGCCTGCGCAACGTCCGCGAGCGCCTGGCGACTCACTACCGCGACGATGCAGCGCTGCGCGTGCGCAAGAGCGACGGCCGTTTCGAGGCGGAGATCGAATTTCCGTGGAGCCGGCGACTCGCTTCACGCAGCGCGAGCGCGTGAATACCTCGGGTACCCTTGCAGCAACTCAGGGCAGCAACGGCCCGGCGGCGACCGGCGCCGCACCGTCGTCGGCGCCCGGTTCCGGACGACTCGCCAGCGCCGCACGCAGGTCGCGCCGGCGCGGGGGCTTGCCGAGCACGCAGTCGACGTTCGGCGGAAGATCGACGTCGAGCACCATGCGCTGCCCCCAGCCCGTCATCAGAATGACGATCGTGCCCGGGGCGCTGTCCTTGACGCGCCTGCAGACTTCGCGGCCGTCGACGTAGGGCATACCGAGGTCGCTCAGCACCACCTGAAACGCTTCGCGGCGAGACTGCGCAAGCAGGAATGCGTCGATGCCCTCACGCCCGCCGCCGACGAGCACGACTGTGTGGCCGTCCCTGACCAGCGTGTCGCGCACCGCGGCGCCGACCAGCGGATCGTCGTCGATGACCAGGATGCGCAGCGGCGGTACGGTGTTCGGCGCGGGTGCAGCGATCTCCACGGCATGCGCGGATGGCACCGGGAACGTGAAACGCATCGTCGTGCCTTCGCCCGGTGCGCTCTCGATCTCGATGTCCGAACCGTGCCGCTGCATCGTGCCGTAGACCATTGCCAACCCCAGGCCGGTGCCGCGCTCGCCCTTCGTGGTGAAGAAGGGCTCGACGCAGCGCTGTCGCGTGTCCTCATCCATGCCCACGCCTGCGTCCGCGACCTCCAGTTGCACGAATCTCTCCAGGGGTTGTCCCACGCTCGCGGCAACCCGGGTCGCGCAGGTGCGCAGAGTCAGCGGACCGCCTTCGGGCATGGCGTCGACGGCATTGAAGATGAGGTTCACCAGCGCATCGCGCAGCTCGCTTTCGACGCCGAGGATCGGCGGCAGCTGCGCTGCGAGGTCCGTCTGCAGATCGATCACGACACCACGCTCCTGGGCCATGTCGCTCCAGCGCGCCTGCGTGAGCCGGATCACCTGTCGCGTCAGCTCGTTCAGGTCGACAGGCAGCAACGTCGCCTGCGGCTCGCGTTCGCGCGAGAACTCGCGCAAGCGGGCGATGGTGTGCGCCACGTCGTCGATGGCGCGCTGGATCGTTTCGAGGCTGCGGCGTCCTTCGGCGCTGAGGGCGCGCTCCTCGTCCAGCAATGTTTCCAGGTAGAGCGTGACCGGCGAAATGGCGTTGTTCACGTCGTGAGCGATGCCGCTGGCCATCTGGCCGAGAGCACGCAGCCGCTCCTGTTGCAGCGTGGTTTCCTTGATCGCGAGGTCGCGCTGCCGCCGGCGCGCGTAGCGCACCGAATGGCGGGCCGCGAGCACGCTGATGAGCGCACCGGTCACGAACAGGATGGACCACTGCGCGATATCGACCGGCTCCTCGAAGAAGCGCTCGCGGCCCGGCAGCAGCAGGTAGATGCTCGAGGCAGCGGCCAGCAGCGTTGCGAACAGGCCCGCGCCGGGTCCGCCGAAATGCGCCGCCAGGATTATGGGGACCACGAACAGGAGAAGATCGGGGCGCGTCCCGTGCCACGCCTGGAGCAGGAGCACGAGTCCGTTGGCCGCGACTATTGCCAGCGCGGCCCAGCCATAGGACGCCCATCGTGCGCTGCCGTTGCGCACCTTGTGCCTGGACGTCGGCGTCCGGCCTGCCCCCGTACGCTCGATCACAGCTTCACTACTCCCTGTGTCGTGCGGAACTGTACCCCGATTGGCGAGGCGCGCAATCAGCAGCGATGCGCAGATCGTCCGGCAGCGATCCAAAAGACAACAAGTGGATTCAACGCCGCGGAAAAATGCCGCGTCCGCCGCTGCAACCTGTCCGACAAGCGAGGAAAAAGCGGCCGAATCCTCAATGTTTCCGGTGTACTCGCCGACACGGTTGCCATGGAAGACTGCAACGGCACGGCTCGCGTCATCGGCGTTCTCCTCGTCGACGATCACGGCGTCGTCAGGGAAGGCCTGGCGGTCCTGCTCCAACAGGATCCGCGCATCAAGATCATCGGGACCGCGACGACTGGCCGCGAAGCTGTCGAAGCTGCCCGCCGGCTGAATCCCGACGTGGTCGTGATGGACCTGGTGCTGCCGGAACTGAGCGGCATCGATGCCACGCAGCGGATCAGGACGGAGCTCCCGAACACTTCCGTGGTCATCCTCTCGGCTTGCGACAGCTCGGAACACATCGCCTGTGCGCTGCGTGCGGGTGCGTCGGGCTACGTCCTGAAGGGTTCGGTGGCAGCCGACCAGGCGGCTCTCATCCGTTTCGCGATCCAGCACGCACTGATTCCCGCCGCCGTACGTGGGATGCGCCTCACAAAATGAGCAATGCCACGGCTGCTTTGCGCGCGGTGTCAAGGTTTCCCTACGGCGCCCCCCGAACCTGACGCGATACAACCAGCGCTCGCGCTCATGTACACAGGACGTATGCGATGAACGAAGAGCTGCGAGTCCTCATTGTCGACGACCACCAGGCCGACGTGCTGCTGGCGCAGCATGCGCTGGAACGGGACGGGCTGGCCGTCGACTGTCGTGCGGTTGCCAGCGAGAACGCGCTGCGCACGGAGCTGCAGGACTTCCAGCCCGACGTCGTCCTCTGCGACTACTCCATCCCCGGCTTCTCGGGACTGCACGCGCTCGACACCGTGCAGACCCTGCGCCCGTCCACGCCCGTACTGGTGATCTCGGGCTCGATACCCGAGGACACTGCGATCGCCTGCCTCGAGCATGGCGCGACGGACTACCTGCTGAAGTCGAACCTGCGTCGTCTGGGTCCGGCCGTTCGCCGCGCGGTGACGGACACACGCCAGCGACGCGCGCTCGAAGAACGGATCGAGCAGCTCTCGCACTACGACACGTTGACGGGTCTGCCGAACCTGAGGCGCGTGAGCGAGCTGGTGACGCGTTCGATCGAACGCTCCCGCGCCACGCACACACTCGCGGCGCTGGTGTGCCTGAACCTCGATCGCTTCCGCTTCATCGACGAGTCCTTCGGCCGCACGCTCGCCGACGACGTGTTGCGCGAGGTGAGCTGCGCGCTCAAGGCAGCCGCGCGCGAACGCGACGCCGTAGCACGGGTCAGCGGCGACGAGTTCCTGGTGGTGCTCTCGGAGATCGGCGACGCGCTGCAGGTCGGCGTGCTGGCACAGGGACTGCTGGCGGCTGTCGCCGCGCCCCGCGTGATCGCGGGGACCGAGATCCATCTCACGGCGAGCGCAGGCATCGCTCTCTATCCGGATGACGGCGCCGACTTCGAAACGCTCCTCGGCAAGGCCGCCGCGGCGATGCACGAAGCGAAGGCGGCGACGCTGCAGGGCGGCATGCAGTTCCATTCCAGCGACGTGGTGCGCCACGCGCAGGAACGGCGCACGCTGGAGACCGGCCTGCGCGACGCGCTGCGCCGCAACGAGCTGACGCTGCACTTTCAGCCGCAGTACTAGGTGCGTACCGGTCGACTGTGCGGCGTCGAGGCTCTGACCCGATGGTTCCGACCCGGCCGCGATCCAGTTCCGCCGTCAGTGTTCGTACCGCTCGCGGAACAGACCGGCTTGATCGCGCCGCTCGGCAACTGGGCGCTGCGCGAGGCGTGCAAGTCGCTCGTCGGCTGGGTCAACCGCGGCGGACCCTCGTGCACTCTTGCGGTCAACGTATCGAGTCCGCAGATCTGTCCGCAATTCACGCGCGATATCGCCGCGGCACTGGCAGCGACCGGCCTGCCGCCCGCGCAGCTCGAGCTCGAGATCACGGAGAGCGTCCTCATCGGCAACGCCGACGCGGCGCTCGACTGCATCGCCGAGTGGAAGCGGCTCGGCGTGCAGGTCGCGGTCGACGATTTCGGCACCGGCTATTCGAGCCTGAGCTACCTGTCGCGGCTGCCCGTCGATCGACTCAAGATGGACAAGGCGCTGATCCGCGGTATGACGATGGATTCCAGGGACGCCACCATCGTGCGCGCCGTCATCTCGCTCGGCCGCGAGCTCGGTTTCACCGTGCTGGCCGAAGGCGTCGAGACGGAAGAACAGCTCGACATGCTGGCCGCGCTCGGCTGTCAGCAGGCCCAGGGTTACCTGTTCGCCGTACCTGCCGCGGCCAACGAAGCGCTTGCGGTAATGGGCAGGCGCTGGGGCGCACGCAAGGCTGCCTAGCGGGCGCGCGTGCTTGCGCCGTGGCAGCCCAAGAGCAGAGATGAAAGAGACGAAAGAGATGAAATGGAGATGAGGGAGATGCAAGGGAACGAGAGGGAGTCATGATCGACGTCAACGATTCGGCAATTGTGCGAGTAGCAGCGGTAGCGCCCTGCAACGTCATGGTGGTCGACGACGACGAGCTGACGCGCGCCAAGCTCGCGTCCCTGCTCAGGCTCGCCGGCTACGAAGTACAGGTCGCGAGCTCCGGCGAGGAAGCGTTGCGCGTGCTCGGCGTCCGACCGTGCCACATCGTCATCACCGATTGGGAGATGCCGGGCATGAACGGGCTGGCGCTGTGCCGCGCGCTTCGCCTGCGCGACGGCGAGCGCTACACCTACGTGCTGATGCTCACCGTCCACGGCGACAAGAACGACATCCTGGTGGGGCTCGGCGCCGGCGCCGACGACTATCTCGTCAAGGGCGCGCAGGTCGAAGAGCTCCTGGCGCGCGTCGAAGTCGGACGGCGGATCACCCGTCTCGAGCATTCGCTGCGCGTCACCGGCGAGGAGAACCGCCGCCTTTCGGTGACCGACCCGCTCACCGGCGCGCAGAATCGTCGCTTCCTCATGAAGTACCTGCCGCGCGAGCTCGAGCGCTCGCGTCGCTACGAGCATCCCCTGGCGATCCTCAGCTGCGACATCGACGATTTCAAGCGCATCAACGACGGCTTCGGTCACGAGGCCGGCGACGAGGTGCTGCAGCACTTCATGACGCGCGCATCGAGTTGCCTGCGAGAGGCCATCGACTGGATCGCGCGCTCGGGCGGCGAGGAATTCGTGGTAGTGCTGCCGGAGACCAAGCTCGTGGGAGCGAGCTGCGTGGCGGAGAAGATCCGGCTGGCTCTGACAGGGCAACCGATTCCGACCAGCGCCGGACCGCTCAGCGTCACGGTGAGCATCGGCGTCACAGCGCTCGAGACGGTTCACGAGCTGGCCACCATCTCGGTCGTCGAACTGCTGCGCGCGGCCGATCACTGCCTCTACGCGAGCAAGAATCTCGGCCGGGATCGCTCGACGTGCATGCGACCCGAGCTCGCCGCCTCGATGTTGTCGGCAGCACCCGCGGGAGCGCGCAATGAAGTCAACTGAACGTGCGTCCTGCACGGCGATTCCGGCGGCAGCGTACGACGAGCAGTTTCAGGAGCTGCGCGGCGTGTTCTGCGCCCGCCTGCGCAGCGATCGGCGCCGCCTCGCAGTGCTGAGCGCGGAGCTGGCGCGTGCCGAGACCAACGCTACGCCGGTATACACGGACATCCGGGCGATGGCGCACCACCTCGGCGGAGCTGCCGCGGTATTCGAGATCCCGGACGTCGCGGAGCTGGCCTACTCGCTCGAGCAGGCGGCACGCGCCGCCGCGATCGTGCATGCCGACAACGCGGACCCGGCGGTATGGAGCGCTCTCGAGTCGCTCGTCGATCTGCTCAATGCGATGAATGGTGAGATGGCGAACGGCGAGCGCTACGCGCAGTCGGCCGCCTGAAGTTCCCACCCGCAGAGGCAAGCCAACCGTCCTCTGCTTTTCGAGCCCTCGTGCGGTGTCTCACGGAGGAGACGGTCTCAAGGAACGAGACCCGCCGGGGGCGTATTCGAGATGCCGGATCTCCCGCCCGTCCGCGCGCTGACGAGACGTGCGCGCGCTTCTTCGGGAGATCCGGGAGCACGGTGGGGACCGATGCCATCAGGCGCCGCTGGTTGCTTCGCCCTCCCTGGCTCCGACGAGCGGTGTGCCCGATTCAAGCTCCGCGATTGCCGTGACCGGTGCGGCCGGGTCAGTACAGGAAGTACGGGTCGAGCACGCGCACTTCTGAAATGTCGTCGACCGGCAACTCGTTGGCCCTGGCGACGACGCGCACGGCTTCGGGCGACGGCGCGTCGTAGATGCAGTAGCTCTTGCGGCGGTCCGGCGTGACGTACGAGTGGATCCACGTCACCCCGTCGCGCAGGTTTCGGGAGATGATGCCGGAGGCCGCACGCGCGCCCGCCGGGCTGATCGGCAATCCGAGACCTTCCGGAAAGTTACGTTCCACCAGATAGCGCGGCATCGTTCGTTTGCTCCCATCGTGACCCGATGGCAGCACGATACGCAGGCGCCGTCGCCCGCATAACGGTCGAACTACCTATATTTCCGCAAGAGAGGCCCGGGGTCGGGCGGAACTGCGCACGCGACTCCTGGCGCAGGGCGGACTTTGCGGCATCCGGGCGGACTTGCGGTACGATCGGTCGCGATGTCTGCGCACGACTGGATCCGCCGGCTGCCCAAGGCCGAGCTGCACCTGCACCTGGAGGGCACGCTCGAACCCGAGATGATGCTCTCGCTCGCGCGCCGCAATCGCGTCGAGCTGCGGTTCGGCTCGGTCGAGGCGATCCGCGCCGCTTACCAGTTCGCAAAGCTCGACGACTTCCTCGCCATCTACTACCAGGGCATGTCCGTGCTGCACACGCCCGAGGACTTCCGGGATCTCACCAGCGCGTACCTGCGGCGCGCGAATGCCGACGGCGTGGTACACGCCGAAGTCTTCTTCGATCCTCAAGGCCACACCCGCCGCGGCGTCCAACTCAGAAGCGTCATCGAAGGGATTGTCGCAGGACTGAAGGAGGGCGAGGCCGTCGGCGTGACGTCGCGTCTCATCATGTGCTTCCTGCGCGACCTGCCGGAGAGCGAGGCATTCGCAACACTTGAGAGCGCGCAACCCTGGCTGGAGCACCTCGCCGGCGTCGGCCTCGATTCGTCCGAGGTGGGCCATCCGCCCGCGAAGTTTGCGCGCGTCTTCGCCGCGGCACGCGAGCGCGGCCTGCGGCTGGTGGCGCACGCCGGCGAAGAAGGTCCGCCGGAGTACGTACGCGAAGCACTCGACGTTCTGCACATCGAGCGCCTCGATCACGGCAATCGCTCGCTCGAAGACGCGCAGCTCGTCGCACGCCTGCGCGAGTCGCAGATGACGCTCACGGTCTGTCCGCTCTCCAATCAGCGGCTCGGCTCCGTGCGCGATCTGCGCCGTCATCCGCTCAAGCGCATGCTCGACCTGGGCCTGCGCGCGACAGTGAACTCGGACGACCCCGCGTACTTCGGCGGCTACGTACACGACAACTTCGTCGCCGCGGTCGACAACCTGCAGCTCACGGACGACGAAGTCGTCGAACTCGTGAAGAACAGCTTCCGCGGCTCGTTCCTCGAACGCAGCGCCGCCGACAGGCACCTTGCAGAAGTGGATCGCGCGCGCAACGGCAAGTAACCCCGACCCGGAGCAAGATTCTGTTAGCAGCGCGCTGCGCGCCGCGACAGGATCGCAGCATGAACGCTCGAACATCCCTCGGTCTGGTCGCCGGCAGCTGCGCAACTCTCCTGTTGGCCTTCCCCGAGACGCTTCCGGCACAGCAGCCGCCGGCGGCCTGTACCGCGCCCGAGCATCGGCAGTTCGATTTCTGGGTCGGCGTCTGGGAAGTATCGATGGGCTCGCAGGTGGCCGGTACGAACACCATTACGCGCGAGTACAACGGCTGCGTGATCGTCGAGCGCTGGACCGGCGCGAAGGGACTGACCGGAACGAGCGTGAACGTGTATCACGCGCCGACGAAGCGCTGGCACCAGACGTGGGTCGACAGTGCGGGCTCGCTGCTGCTGC
>Ga0187894_10002401_pt1 | contig 22443 bp, 16 predicted proteins | sample GBC1701081metaG_FD_136650 | JGI IMG/M metagenome (GOLD analysis project Ga0187894, IMG submission 136650) | White microbial mat communities from a lava cave in the Kipuka Kanohina Cave System on the Island of Hawaii, USA - GBC170108-1 metaG ... | reverse complement strand
TAATGAATGCCTATGGAGTCAGCGAAGCGACGATTACGTCTACTTTGTATAGTCACAAGGTAGACCACGTCAGTGGCGCAAAATCTTTGCCAATCGGCCGTCCCATCGCGAACATGCAGACTTATGTGCTCGACCGGAATTTAAACCCAGTGCCGATCGGTGTTGTCGGCGAGTTGTACCTGGCGGGCGAAAACCTGGCGCGTAGTTATCACGGCCGCGCCGGTCTGACTGCCGAGAAGTTCATTCCGCATCCCTTCAGCACCACGCCCGGGACGAGAATGTACCGTACGGGCGACCTGGCGCGTTATCGCGCCGACGGCAACATCGAATTTATCGGGCGCGTAGACGAACAGATCAAGCTCCGCGGCTATCGTATCGAACTGGGTGAAATTGAGGCGATGCTGAACTCCGCACCGAGTGTAAGACACGCCGCGGTGCTGCTGCGCGCAGGTTTATCAGGCGATCCGGCTCTGGTCGCTTACGTCACGCCAAAGCCGATCGACGAAAGCACTGCTACCGAGCTGTCTGTGCTCGAAGCCGAGCAACTCGCGCAGTGGCGCACGGTCCACGACGACGAAGTCTTTAATGAGAACGATCTGGTCCACGATCCCACTTTCAACATCAGCGGTTGGAACAGCAGCTACACCGGCGAGCCGATCGCCGCGGAGGAGATGCGCGAATGGGTAGACGACGCCGTCCAACGCATTCTTTCGCAACAACCTCGGCGCGTATTGGAAATCGGATGCGGCACAGGGTTGTTGCTGTTCCGAATTGCGCCGCACTGCGAGCGCTATCTGGGCACGGATTTTTCACCTGCCGCGCTGAACTATATTCGCGATCAGTTGCAGCAGCCGGGTAGCGCGTTACCGCAGGTGTCGCTGTCAGAACAGAACGCGGACGACTTTACGAACATTGAGCCTGCGTCATTCGACGCGGTGATCATCAACTCGGTGGTGCAGTATTTTCCCGGCGTTGACTACCTCATGCGCGTTTTGCGTGGTGCGGTCGAGGCGTTGGCGCCCGGTGGCTTTATCGTCATTGGTGACGTTCGCAGTTTGCCCTTGCTGAAGGCTCTGCACGAGTCGGTCGAGCACCACAAAGCTGAGGCTGGAATCTCACTGGAGCAGTTGCAGCAGCGCATTGAGCGGCGCATCGAACAAGAAGAAGAGTTGCTTATCGATCCCGCCTTCTTCATTGCCCTTAAACAGCACCTGACGAAGATTAGTCAGGTCGCAGTCGAGCCTAAGCGCGGACGTTATCACAACGAACTCACCCGGTTTCGGTATCAAGTAATGATCCGTATCGGCAATGTCTCGGGAGACCAGTCCCTGCAAGACTTCCTTGGCGTCTTTGCGCCTTTGCGGGAAATAGATCTTATCTCCCGCCAAGGCGCAAAGGCGCAAAGGGAAGTGCTTAATGAGATATCCTGGATCGATTGGCGCGATGAACGTTGGGATCTAACGGAGCTTCGACGCCGACTCGTTCAAGACAAATCGGAGACGCTGGCTTTGGCAAACGTCGCGAATGCACGGCTTGGTGAGGGCATCGATCCCGAAGAGTTGTACCGGTTGAAAGATGGGTTGCCGTATCAGGTCCATCTCAGTTGGGCGAGGCACGGTGCGGATGGAAGCTTCGACGTAGTCTTCACGCAAAGATCCGAGACGGAATTTCAGTTTCCGTTCGTGCCCAACGCGGCGAAGCCGCTTAGCGACTACGTGAACCACCCGCTGCGTGGAAAACAGGCGCGACAGCTTGGACCACAATTACGAAACTTCTTGAAAGCACGGCTGCCGGAACACATGGCGCCCGCATCGTTCGTGATTCTCGACGAGTTGCCGTTGTTGCCGAATGGCAAGATCGACCGCCGCGCACTGCCGGCGCCGGAAGCAGTCAGACCCGACTTGCCGCATGCTTTCATTGCCCCGCGCACGGGCATTGAACGGTCGCTCGCGGGCCTCTGGTCAGATTTGCTCGGCCTGCCGCAGGTCGGCATCCACGACAATTTCTTCGATCTTGGTGGTCACTCGTTGCTCACGACCCAACTCATCTCTCGCGTGCGCGAGCTGTTCCAGGTGGAACTTCCGCTGCGCCAGGTGTTCCAACAACCAACTATTGCCGCGCTCGCAATCGTGATCGAACAAATACAGAACAATAGCGCGCCGGGCGAAATGCCGAAGATTGTTCGCGTAGATCGAGCAGCGCGACGTTTGGCGCGACCCACGGGATCCATTCAATGACTTCCGCTGTTCCTTCTCACGAATTCTTCGTTTTTCCTCTTTCCTTCGCCCAGCAGCGTTTGTGGTTCCTGCATCAGATCGACCCGTTGAGCGCGGCCTATAACATGCCGCTTGCTCTCCGGCTATCAGGGCAGCTCGAGTTAGACGCTTTGCAATGGTCTCTCGACGAAATCGTCCGCCGGCACGAGATCTTGCGCACCACGTTCGACGTGGTGAACGAAAACCCCGTGCAATTGATCGCCGCCGCTGGAGAGCTGACGTTAGCCGTGACGGATTTGAGTTTGCTTCCACCATCGCTCACAGAAGCGGAAGCCGAGATGCTGGCGACCGAAGAGGCGCAACGGCCATTCGATTTGGCACGCGGTCCGCTTATCCGGGCCGTTTTGATGCGGCTGAAGGCTAATGAGCACGTGCTGCTCGTGACGATGCATCACATCATCAGCGACGGATGGTCACAAACGATCCTGATGAACGAGTTGGGTGCGCTTTACGAAGCCGCCGCTGCTGGCCGAAGCTCACCGTTGCCGGAATTGCCGATCCAGTACGCTGACTTTGCCGAGTGGCAGCGCGAGTGGCTGCAGGGCGAAAGGTTGGAACAACAGCTCGAGTACTGGCGAAAACATCTTGCCGGAGCTCCACCGTCGCTGGAACTGCCAACAAATCGGCCACGACCCGCAGTGCAAAGCTTCAACGGCGCGCGAGAATCGTTTGTGCTTTCGCGTGACCTATCGGTGCGTTTGGTGGAGTTGAGCCGCCGTGAAAATGCGACTCTTTTCATGACCCTCCTGGCAGCGTTTTATGTACTGCTTTACCGTCACACGGGCGAGCCTGACATCGTGATTGGCACTCCGGTCGCAAACCGCAACCGCCACGAACTCGAGTCGCTGATTGGCTTCTTCGTCAACACGCTGGCATTGCGCGCGGATCTCTCGGGCGAGCCGACGTTCCGTGAATTATTGGCGCAGGTGCGCGAGGTTTCGCTTGGCGCTTACGCGCATCAGGATCTGCCCTTCGAGATGCTGGTCGAGGAGTTGAGTCCAATTAGAGACTGGAGCCGTAATCCGTTGTTTCAGGTGATGTTTGCGCTCCAGAACATGCCGGAGGCTGCTTCACAGTCGATCGGGCTCGACATCGGTTCCGTCGACGTAAAGACACCGCGGGCGCAGTTTGATCTGATCCTCGACGTGACCGAATTCGGAGGGCGACTCCATGCGACTTTTGTTTACAACACCGACCTGTTCGACTCGTCGACGATCCAGCGAATGGCCGCGCACTTCAAAGTGTTGCTCGCGGGCGTGGTTGCTAACCCCGGCCAACCGATCGGAACGCTGCCACTGTTGACCGCAGCAGAGTTACAACAGTTGCTGGTCCTGCCTGACGAAACCATCAAGTTTATCGGGCGCCGGGGCGAGCAGTTAAAGGATCGCATCACGCCTCGCGGCAAGACGGTGACGCAGTCTGAACGCGATGATAAGCGCGTTGGTCCACGTGACCTGTTGGAAATGCAACTGGCGCGCATCTGGGAAGAACTGCTGCACATAAAACCAGGCCTGCGCGATGACTTCTTCGAATCAGGAGGCCATTCACTGCTACTCCTCTCGTTGCTGGCGCGGGTCGAACGGATTACCGGTAAGAGGTTGGCAGTGGCGTCTGTTTTGAGTGCGCCGACGATTGAATCGCTCGCGATGCTGCTGCGCCGCGAAGTGGATCCGTCTGCGTCCGCGCCACTCATTGCGATGCAAACGCAGGGATCGTTACCGCCGCTGCTTTTTGTACACCCGGCGGGCGGTAGCGTGACAGCTTATTTTGCTTTGGCGCGCGCGCTCGGGACGGAGCGCCCTTTTTATGCTTTTGAAGGAACGCAGCGCGATTTTGAAGGACGAGAACTCGAGTCGATGGCAACAAGCTATGTGGCAGTTATTCGGACCGTCCAGCCGGATGGTCCATATCTGTTGGGCGGGTGGTCCACCGGCGGTGTCGTCGCTTTTGAGATGGCCCGACAACTTCACACGAGCGGTGCGGATGTCGCGCTGGTCGTGTTACTCGACTCCGTTGCGCCGGGAGATGACAATTGCGATTGGGACGATGACGTGTCGATCCTGGCAGGGTTTGCCGTGAACCTGGGTGTTCCGCTCGATCTCGCTCCGGCGGTGTATGAGGAAATCCTGCAGTCGGGAACGGAGGCGCAACTGGAATGGATGTTGGACCATGCGCGCCGGGCCGAGGCGCTACCACCTGATGTTGACGTCGACGATCTTCGCCGCCGGTTCCAGCTTTATCTGGCCGACGTTGCAGCTGTCAAGAACTATCGTCCCTCGCCAGCCTCAATCCCGCTCGTGCTGCTGCGCGCCATCGACGAGCCGGAAGATTTGGAGACGATCGCACGCTGGCGCCGTCTGTCCGCCAACAAACTCGAAATTCACAACGTTCCCGGCGATCACCTAACAATGATGCGTGCCCCGCACGTGTCCACGCTCGCCAAAGTGCTCCGCGAACGCTTTGGCTAATCCTCAGAACGGCCCCCCAACTACTAAGCGCGGGAAGTCGTAAGTGACTAATGCAAACTAGCGTTGCGTTTTGCAAACACAGCGAACGCCGAGGTTCCGCAGAGAGTTGAATGTGAAAGAATTTGAAGGGGCGTCAATCTGTGCGCGGCGTTTGCCGCGATTATTGACGACTCGGCGGCGGTTCCCAAAGTTCGCAGATTGATTGAGATCTCGTCGCCATCATTTGCAATCAGTTTTCTTTGATGGAATTCCGAGTTGTGAGGTAACTTCCTCTATAGCTCCAGTACTGAGGGGAGTGGCTTCGCCGTCACCAATTACTATTAAGATGGAAACGCGGTCTCTCTCCGCGCCCTTGTTGCGAGTTGTTCTGTTCGATACTGCTTCCAGAAGCGGTTACCGTGAAACGCAAAAGAGACAATCCAGCAACTTAAGAAAAGAACGGGCATCCAAATCGAAATGTGGGAGTCCACAGAAAAATCCGGACGCATATGAGGAGGTCACACATGGATTGAGTGAGCGTCGGGCCTGCGCGGCGGTCGGTCTAGACCGAACGGTCTATCACTATCAGCCGCGTCCAAATCGTGATGGACCGATTATCAAACTACTGCTGCAGCTGGCCTGGCAACGGCCAGAGCAAGACCTCGGCAAGTTGTTCAGGCGTTTGCAACGGATGGGCCACGGCTGGAAGGCGTGGGAAGGAAGCGGGCGCGCCGGTTCAAGTCGAGCAATAAGACCGGTGTTGGATCGACAAATCACTGGAGAACAGTACGACATGCTGCAATCTGAGCCATCGCGCGCAGGTTATTTCGATTTATCGCATTTGTTGCTCCAATAGTGCTGACCCAGTCAGTCTTGGCGAACCTTTCAAAACCGGAGTCGATACCCGAACTGTTGAGCGGAAAGAACAATTTAAGCTTGGGGAGTTCAATTGTTACTGAATAGTTCCCACCATCGTAGTTATCTGCCGTATTAATTGCCTTGATCGCATCAAGTAATGCCTGGCTGCTCCATTCCGAATCCATAGAAGCAACCAATCCGCTTATAGCAATCAAAGCTCTTGCCTTGACTGATTTGTCATTAATTCTTGCCGCTGTATTATTAGCAAGTTGTAGGTAATCGGAGGCGAGATCTTTTTTTCGATTCTTTATAGCCGTCTCTGTTCCCTCAAGAAGAAGAAAGGTTTGCAGTTGCGGATCGTTTATTCGATTTGATTGATTAGCGACATCTTGCCACTTGCGTTTACGTATTGCGATCCTTCCAATTCGAAAGTGCAGATAATCCATAATCTGGTTTCGAACAGCTTCGTTTTCCAGGTCTCCAATTCGCTTTTCCGCTTCGGCGAATTTCTCAGCCTCGATTAGCTCGTGTATCCCCTGAACCAACAAGGATAGTTTCTCGTTGCTGTCTTTCGAAACTTTTGCCTTCTCAAACGCTGAAGCCCCATCGTCGAACTGGAAGATACTGCCCTCAGCCGCCTGCCGCGCGGCCAGCTGCGCTATGCTAGCTAAAGCGTCGTTAGTGAGGCTGGCGCGTTGGCTCATAAGTTCGTAGTTTCTGCTTAACTGTGCCCCTCTAGCGCCGTCATTGAGATTCAAGCGGACTGCATATTCGTTCAACTTCCTAATTAAGAAATAACATTGGATCAAATATTCCTGATCCAATTCTGTTTGCGGTTGCAGTATAACGAGTCTTTCCTCCAGGAATCTGTAGGCAGAAATCAAGTACGCCTTTGCTATCTCAACATTAAATCTTCCTGGCGGCGGCGAAAGGTTAGTTGCGAATGAGCCAAATTCAATGTGCGGTGCGCTCCTGCTATTGGACCGGACTTGAATAACGAGCAGTTTCTCTCTGAAGGCATAGGCCGAAAGAATTGTGGCATGAATGGGAGTGTAGATCCGGTTCCCCGCAAGTTGTGACAGTGCTGCATGATAAAGTCTTGCAGCAGAATCTTGATCCTGAGCTTCTAATTGATAGAGATATTCGGGGAACGCCATCGGTACGCCGGCGTTAAGCAGTCGGGCGGCAAGCTGCGCAGACTGTTTCGGATCGATCCCAAGACTCGACTGGGCTATTTCCAGTCGGTCTCTTAGCGATAGGTTTTCGTTCTGACTCACGTCTTCCCTAAGTTTTTCGTAACACTCTAGTGCTTTAGTCGCACTAAGCGAATCATGTTTTGCTAGACGTGAGATGAGGATCTTTATACCGGAAGCTACTCTGCTTCTTTGTTTGCTAACAATGGTTTTAGACGAATACTCCAGAAAAAACCGATCCAAAATTTTCTGGAAACTGGAACGCGCGTACGATGTCTCGTGTTCCCAAAGCAGATCAAGTGCGCTTGATATCAGCACTGCTTGTGATTCAAGATCATCGAATTCTTCGGCACGGTCAGTTATGTCATGCAAGACTGAGACTGCCTGAATTCTTCGATTTTCCCGTTCAAGATCGTCATTGGCTGGTTTCTGTATTGATTTCTGCGCGGTCTGCTCGTTGGGTGCCTGAGCAACCAGGGTCGATTCCCTTGTCTGCGTTGGGTAACCGTAGCTGGTAGGCAGGCCTACAGAAACTTGCAGCAAGAGAGAAATCGCGGTAAGAGTAAAACGCAAATCGTAAAAACCCTCAGGTTTGGAGTGAGCAAGAGAAACTCGTAGAAAGCGTTTCCCGATCGCAGGAAAATCCGATTACCAATTCAAGTGTTTTGCCACATTGTGACCTGAGCCGGTTGTCGTGCTTTGAGCGCGCCACCCTTTCGGGAACGCTGCCGACTGCCCGGAAACTGCTCAGGGTTTTGTTACTCTAACTCCAACTGTGACGAAAAACATGTGCCACAGCCACCGCTGCCGTTTGGAACAAAGCAGCCATTGCATCCAGTCTTTGCACAGGAACAATTCTGACCGGACCTATCACAAGCAGCGCTAGTGTCGCATCCTTCTTCGGCCCTAGCCTGTTGCTGAAGAGGCCCAGTTCCGAGGGACAGGATGAAATAAAGGGCAGTGGCAATTGCTAAACACCTCGAGAACCACCACAACTTCTTCATCAGATTCTCCTCCTCGTAGAACATTCCAATAACTCAATCCGGGTCTTGCAATATTGTGGGAAGCCGGAGGCGGGTTTTCCCTGAGTGGCGCCGCGCCCTTTAGCCCGGTAATACCACTGAATTTACAGAAACTGCTCAGGGGGCTTGTTACTCTATTTCCATCTCTGACTTAGCACAGGTGCCACAGCCTGAACCGCCGTTTGGAATAAAACAGCCGTTGCAACCAGGGTTATTACAAGTACAAGCACCACCTTGCGGAACAGCACTACTGCAATTACTGGGGTTGCATCCGGTCTCTTCTGCTTTGGCCGGTTGCTGCATAGAGCCGCTGTCGAGCGCCAAAACGAGATATAAGCCAGTTGCGATCGCCAAAATCCTTGAAAACCACCACAACTTTTTCATAAGCATTCTCTTTCCGTTGTCTGGAGTTCATTTCACTCTGCGAACACCTTAAGCGCAATCGGTCTGCTGGGAACCTCCAATGGGGATAGTGAACCGGCATGAAACTCTTTCCCGGAAACAAAATCAGGCGCATACACCTTGTCGCTGACAAATAAATAATTATTCCTTCCCGGATGCATGTACTTCAAATCAACGCCCAAGAAATTCATTTGCTGATCGTATACATCCACAACCTGCCGATTGTCTTTGCTCCGCTTACCCGTCCACACAAGGAGCCTCTTCTTGTTAGTGAAATTCAAATGAAAGATCGGCGGGTATTCTTGCAAGGTTTCGCCGAGGCCTCCGATCGTCACCTTCCGAATGGGCAATCTCGCGTCTTCCTTTTTAATGAGAACTGCATTAAAGGGTCGAGTGAAGGTTTTGACCAAAGAACCGTCACTTAATGAGAACAAAAAAACCTTGTATTCTCGAATATCAGAAACGTAGACATATTTTGACCCCAAAGTGAAATCAAAGGCTCCAGCCGTATACGTTGGATTGAAAGGAACCGGTTCCTTGAGATGAAAAATCTCCTTGGCTTTAAGCGTCGGTAGGTTAACTTTGTACAGCCTCTGTGATAATGGAGACTCCTCGTAAACCTGCACATAAAGCTCGCCGCGCTGGCGGTCAAGCGCCAGCTTCAGCACTATGGAGTTCTTGGAAACAACTCCATCAAGCGACAGGTCCCGGATTTTGTCAAGAGAAGAAGTGTAAACAGACAGCCCCGAGTTGCTTTGGACATACATCTGTCCATTGTCGTCAATGCAAAAAGGTACTCTGAAATCACTCGGCAGCAGGTTCGAACTAAGGAGCTTACCCTGCGGGTCGTAAATCAGTAGTGAGTTAACGTCAATAAGATAAATATTTCCTTTGCTGTCAACGTCAAAAACATTCACAAATCTTTTTTGCGCATCATCCACAGTAGTTTGAGGCTCAATAGTCAATAAAGGCTTATTCTCGTCAAATACATCAATCGTCTTTTCAGGTTCAACGATATTGGTTGCATTCGAGGCAGACAGTGTCGCCGAGGGTTGGTAGGGAACGCCGAGGGCGTAGAAGACGTCCTTTTCCTGATCTTCGGTCAGTCGGCCGACCCATGAATTCAACACCTTGCCGGCGCTATCGACCAAAACGAGGGTCGGGGTTAGGGTTATCTTCAGACTGGAAAAATCGACTGATGATACCGCAGTAACGGGCAGGTTCTTCTGTTCGACAAAACGGTTAACCAAGTCGCGTTCTTTATCAAGGAAGATGGCGACTATTTGAAATGAATTATTGTTTTCTCGCTGAGCGTTAGTAAGGCCTTGATAAAACGGAAGACTGGAAATACAGAATCGGCAAGAAACACTCAACGCAAGGATTAGGGTTTTTGGAGATTGACTGTAACTTACGTTTGAAAATGTTGGGAAAACCGCGCCAACTTGTATTCTGTTTTTACTCTCTCGGGGCCCTTTTGATCCAAAATACTGTCTGACTCCAACACCAACTGCCGCAACGACCACTAAGACGACAGCTATATTGGTAATAAATTCGAGGTGACGTTTTACTCTAGTTAGGCTCAAGACTTACCCCGAAAGCGCCCTTTCACCACAAATATGGGCCTTCTATCATCACCGTTCTTACGCTGTCAACAATTTTTCAGTGATTCAAAGTACGGCGTTTTTTATGTCAGAAGAGTCTAGTTTGTCCTGCAGTTTGTGGCATTTTTCCTCAGCTTTTTTGATAATCAAACTTAACAGCACCTCATCGAGTGCAGCCAGAAAGAAGTGTTCCCTGAAATAGGAAGTGCCAATTAGAAGCTTTTTCTCCTCACCAAACCCCATCAATAAAGGAGAGATGCTGCTGCTAGATGCAGTCTAAAAGATACCGGCGAGAATTACGAAGGAACTCAAGGGACTTGTACTTTTCGAAAATTGGAACAAATAAATTTGCCGGGCGTTTTTGGAACCATTAGGTTGCCGCGAGTGCGTCTAGAATAGCGGGTAACAATTTACGACGGGATTTAAGGTAGTTTGTACTTTTTTGAAGAGTTGGAAAAAATTGGAACCAATTAATTGCCGGGTGCTATTGGAACCATTAAGTTGCCGGAGCGGCAAATTAATGGTTCAAGTTACATGAACAGCCTCTGAACAGTTGAGCCGTTGCCGGGCCATACGGGACAATCTTCGCAACTTTTTCCTGTCGACCCCACCGGCAGAAATGCTCAGTTTCCTGCAACAATTGGGAGGGAGTGCTTTAGTCCGCCAAAGTGGACCGACCTTAGGACAATAACCTATCTCCCGGCGTTTCTGAAGCATACACCTGAAAACTTCGGGCACTTTCTGCCGCGTTCGGCGTTCTTGGAATCACATACGAAGTTCGACCCGGAGGAGAAATTCAACCATGAACGAGAAACTAAATCTTTTCCTGCTCTCTGCATTTGCGCTATTCGTTGGGCTGCTTTTAGGTTCACAGCTTGTCGAACGAGCGGCCAGCGCTCAAAGAACAAATCCGGCTCCCAGGGAGGGCGCATGGGAATACTGCGTTGCGCAAGTTACCGAGGTCTACGCGACGGGAGACAAGAAGACCATCGGCACAGGCTCAATTTGTTACCTCAAGTCGTCTGGAGCCAAGTGTGAACGATTCCAAACAACGGTCGAAGGAACACTTCGAACAAGTGCCGCTACAGCCAGGGCTGACAGTGTGGCGAAAATTATCAGCAAACTTGGAGACGAAGGGTGGCAAATGCTCGGAGAAGGTCCCTGGATTGTAGTCAATAGCGAAGATAAGCCGTTGTATTTCAGGCGGCCAAAGGTAGATTAGGCTTATCTTGACTTCGCGTCTTTCGTGGCTAGTATCGGCTCTGCAATAGCTGCAATAGAAAGCCCGCGCAGGAGCTGGCTTTCGAACTGTTCCGCAATCGACACTGCCTGCCAGAAATCGTTACGCCCAAGCAGCTTGAATCCCGGGAAAAAGTCTCCCTTTGCGGTTCCAACAGGAATCACCTTTCCTGATTTCCGGCTCAGATAAATCAGTCTCATCTCAGGTCCGGCGGCGTTGAAATCCTTTGCTTTATTTGCGACCTTTACAGCCGAGTTCATCAATTCAAAAGAAATAACCGGATCGAAGACAGCATAGGATGATGCGAGCCATAGATACGCACGGCTATTAGCCGGTGAGCCAGTGTCCTTCTCCAGCGTTTTCCGCGTGTCTTCAAGAACAGTTCTAGTCAGGTCCGGTTCTTTTTTGCGTCCACTCTTTGCGAACGAAACTACGGCCTCCACCCTAACCTCCGGATCTTCGATTCGTTCTATTACTCTTGACGCACTAAGCAGTTCCCCTCGTTTGATTAGTTCCTCAGCTTCTTGCCGATTGATGTATGTGAGTACTACCCCCCTCTTGTCCAGATTATCGGCTCGACCCGCGATCTCTCTTGCCCGAATATACTTCCCGTCCTTTGCCAGCATTAGGGCGGCTTCCAGATATAGCGCATCGCGATCTTCCTCGTTTTTCGCTTCTGACGCGCGCGCGATCTTTTCTTCGATCGTATCGGCCGTTGGCTCCTTTGGCAGTATCTCATCTCGCGCCACATCGGAAGACGTACCCGCCAGTTCTCGAATAAGCGTCTCCAGTTCGTTAGACTTCTCAGGCCAGTACAATTTGTAGAACGGATATAGGTGGCGTGAAGTGACCATCAGGGCGCCACCTATCATTTCATCCCTGGGTTGCGCATTCCGGTTCGCCAACCACACCCGATTCATTCGTTCGAATGCACCATTGAGGAAGCGCCTCACAAGCTGTGTATCTGGTTCTGGTTGCGGAGTAAGGCGCAGATATGAGCTGAGGATTACCGCATCATAAAGATTGGTCGAATCTTCAGCCACAAACACATCTGTCGCCCTCGTAAACAACTTGGTCGCCGAGGGACGGTTACTGACTATGAACGCTTTGAACAGCTCGCCAAACTCTTCCGGTACTCCGTATCCAAGACTACGAACTGCATAATCGATTGCTTTCTCGGGATCTGAACTCACTTCCTTGAGCGCCATCGAAACGAGTGCGCGCTTTTGCAGACTACTACTCCCAAAGACCTCGGGCTGGTTGTGGAGTTCCGCTATTCTTTTGGGATCCTCTTTAATACTCCCAAGAAGCTCTTGAAAGAGATCAGGATCGTGTTTGTGGGCAACTGAGAATACTTCTGAACGAAGCGACTCACGCAACGCACTTGTACGCAAATTCAACGAAGCCGAGTCTTCACCTTCGCGAGCCTCTGCTTTCACGCTTGTGACCAACTCGTAGACATCACGAAGCAATTGCTTGGCTTTCTGAGGGTTAGTACTCCACATAATGTCCGCGATTCGTGATGAGACAATTATCCGATCCTTTTCTTGATTGTATGACTTGGTTCGGCCCAGCTCCTTATCAAGCAACCCAAGTGCTTGTTGCCTGAGTAATTCAGCCTCTTCATTCTTTTTAGGCAACTGCTGCGCGATTGCCGAAGAGAGAGAGGTACTTGCAAGAGCCGCAAGTACTACGAGTAACCCCATCCTCAACTGCTTCATGTTGGCACCTTCACGCTGGCGAGACGCTTATCAATTCATCGCTTTTTGCACTTGTGCATAGCTGCTGTAGAAGGAAACTATGCACAAATGCTCAGTTGGTATTTACTAACTCGTTGTCTAGAAATACCCACGGTTAGCTTCTTAATACCCAAGGTTAGCCGGTTCTTTTGGACACTGAATAATACAAGAGCACGTACCTTGACTCTCGTTGACCGTGCAGTCGCATCTCGGTACTCCATCAGGATCTATTGAGGCCCTGCCCACTCTAGTACAGGCGGCATGGGCGACAAAACCCTGAGGCGCAAAATAAGCGGGAGCGGCGGTGATCAACGCGCCGGCCAGGAGAACCAACCCTAAAGCATTGCGCGTGAACACTGCTGGTTTGAAAGTCCTCATAATGTCTCCTTTTCTCAGAGCTTACCGAATAAAGATTCAATCGGCTGCCGTTTGTTTCAACTAACTAATCGCTAATTTGCACCGGGGCGGCTCGATTCAATATTCATAGAATGGTTTGGGACACGGGGATGGAACAGTGCACCTGCAATTGAATCCCGCTGTAACAGTACAGTCGCAGACCAGTGTCCCATCCGTTGTCGTTGCCGATTTACCTTGCTTTGACTCAGAACACTGGGCGTAAACCACCTGGGAGTTACTGAATGTTCCCAGCAATGAGCCGCCCATAGCGAAAGTGAACAGTAGTAGAGTCAATGTCATTCGTTTCATGCCTAAGTTCTCCCTTCCTTTTGTCAAAGCCACCGATAGGTGGTCAAGTTACTAGTCACTCGCCACAAGTACGAAGCGTGGCGCGCACCTTCTTTCCAAATTCCGCTTGCTCGCTCGCCTTTGGATTAGGCCCTTCCGCCAATAAAACCTTGTCCCTACAGATTAATGCCTTAAATGGTGTCTCCCTCGGTATCAATGGCTGGTGCTTTAACTGGTCTGACTCGTCGAAATAAACTGACATACCTACATTCAAGAATTCTAAGAATGGTTTGGTCTCCTGCGCAGAGGTATGTACAAGAATTGGAATCACCCGCAGATGGGAAGGGTCATACGATTTTGCGAGGTCGTCCCATAGGGTCCTTTCTTTCAAACAATTCGGGCAATCTCCTGATGAAAGAAAGATGAGCAAGGTATTACAGGATGAGCGTAGCGATATTTGTTCTCGATGTCCCGAACGGAGATTAAGAAGTGTGATGCCTTCCAGGACCGATAAATCGATTGCTGATGATGAGCCATCGGCACCGGATATTATTACGCTATACGTATTCTTTCGCGCGCTTCGAAAATAAGACGCACCTACCAAGCCAGCCAAAAGACACAATCCAACGGCTGACAAGATCGTTTTGGTTGAAATGACTTTAGAGCTGAGGCGTGGATTGAAGTATTTCATATTGCGACTGGCCTCTGTTCTCAAGGTTGCCAAGAAAATAGATATATCCGTCACCACCGCGGGTTAGCATCAGATGATTTGTTTTAACGCTCCCGGTGATCTTTCCTTCGGCCAGTGACCAAACATCAATGGTGTAACGTAGCTTGTCGAATGTTTGATATTGGACCAGCAGATGATCGCCAATCCGAGCTAGCGCAAGTATCGGTGTCCATCCGAGCCGCCAGGTCTGCACGTAATTGTATGCATCCTCTGGTGCAATAGTTTCGGTTTCCAATTTATTTGTGGGTTCCTTAAAAGACGTATTCGCGCCTTGGAACAGCGTCTTCATCTCTCCTGATTTATCGAGCCGATAAACCGTGTAGTCAAACGGTAGCGCAATGTACAAAACGCCATCACTAACATCGATCGCGGGAGAGTTGAAGGAATAGAGATCTAGCCTCTTTGCTTTTTCGGGGAAAGGAAAATAGGAAGCTATGAATTGGCCGTTCGAGGCGTACTTATGCAACAGGTCGGCACCTAATATTTCACCATTCCCGTTTGTCTGCCACCGATTACCGAATAGAAAGAACCAATCGTTGGCAGCATCATAGACCATTCTTTGCGCCGAGAAATTTTGCGGAGTATAGATGAATGAAGAATTAAACTGCCCATCCTTCGAAAATGTGTTGACCCGGTGTCCTTGAAAGTCTGATACCGCCACCGATTGATTTGCCACTTCAATAACGTCAGAAGGCCAAAGTTGCTTCCCAGGTCCATTTCCGACTTCGCCGATTGTGCCGGTGTAGGCTCCTAATGGATCGTACGCCTCGGCGACTCTCCGTTCGTTGTCTAGCACGAGTAATGTACTGTCCTGCTTAACGCGCAGTATGCTCAGGCTCTTAATATTTTGACCGCTCAATGAAAGACGGGCCTTGACTTTGACGATACTCTCCAGTTCGTCGCTAGAAGCATTGTCCTTTGCCTGTTGTAGCGCGAGGCCGTAGGCGTTCGATTGTGGACTGTGCCCGTCTTTTTGCGGGCCGCTTTGTTTCGCGGAGTTACATCCTACCGCTAAGACCATTTGAACTATAAGGAGAATTACCGACGGTTCCCGCCAACTCAAACGCAGAACGTTTAACGCCCTGTGGTTACGTGCTTGATTAGGTATTAACATAGGGAATTGAGGAATCATTGGATAAGTCGTCCTCCTTCTTGACATTGAGCGCTCGCAAGATAGGTCTCGCTCAAATAGGGAGTCAGTGCACTAATGTCACTCGTTTTCCGCTTTAAGTTGAGACTCTAATAGCTGGCTAAACCAGCAACTTTGGTGGTTGGTTTGCTCCGCAAAACCATTGACACGGACAAGAGCGATTATGAGACGTAAGGACAATGGTTGAGCGGAGGCACATCGGGAATCTCCTTTTGAGGAATGAGATGAGGGGAGACATCTCGCAGTTGATGGCTTAGTATAAACCAGAATACGGGGGAACACGATAGTATTTTAATGGGCCGACTTATCTGGGCGGTCGGGTAGCGTCGGCCCTTCTCGCCACGCTCTCTCATGACCGTGGCGATCATTGGAGAGCCTTTCTTACGCGCCCACGCGTTACTTGGCTCCTCCGCGAAAGTTGCTTCATTTGTCACCGCCTTGCCTCTTCTAGTTCGCACAACTCTTAAACGGGCCAACAGTCATGGGACTCCTGTCCGCCCCCCTAACCACGTGCGCGGGCGATAACGTGGTTCCAATTACCCGCGACCGACTCCGCGCCGCTCGCTGTCCCGCCGCGCGAAGATCAACGCTGCCAGGTTCGAATGCCCCCCAGGACCACTGGCAACCGGCTCACGCACCGCTCCACGTGCCGAGTGGTCCTGCTCTGGAAGATGTCACGCCCCTTCACCCACCAGCATCTTCCAGCGGTTCCGTACCAACCGACGCAGACCATTCGCAAAAGCGTTTGCGACGGCGGCGAATGGCCCTGCTGATCTTCCACGTTCGAACTCTTCAACTTCCTTACCGCTCTTGTGCGCGCTCCTCAAGAAACCGATTGATCGTTTCTACGAGCGACGTTACGTCTTGTGGCTTCCGTAAGAAAACATCTGCTCCCGCGTCGCGGGCGGCAGCCTCTACCGGACTCGCCGCCAGCACTACCATTGGCATGGCACAGCGATGGTCCAGTTCACGAGCGCGCGTTATGATCTCTAATCCGTTAGCACCCGGAAGGTCGTAGTCCACAAGCAGCAAGTCGTAAGCATCTTCCCCGACAATCTTCTCGAGTGCCACATTTCCATTCGCGCACGTCTCAACTTGCCAGCCTTCACTCTCAAGCATCTCCTTGACCATACCCGCCACAAATTCATCATCCTCGACGTGGAGAATCCTTACGGTATGGATTTCATTTGAAAAACCTTCCCCTTGAGCCAGGTTGGAATCTGCATCCTTGCTAAGAGAGGTTTCGGGCTGTCCAGCTTTAATTGCGGCTATGATCCTGCGGAGGTCTTTATGTTCACCCTTGAGGAGCTTTTGGAGCCGTTGGTGACTTAGTTCCAGCAGACGCGCAGCTTGCCTAATTACTCCACCAGCTTCTTCGAGTGCTCGACGAATCAGCCGCGCCTCATGTCGATGCACTGATTCTTCCAATGAGGCAGGCAAGTTGGGCCAAAGAATACGAGGCACAAAGCTCCGGAAACAGTTCTTAATTCGGCGCAGCAAGTCCGAGTTCTGGGTGTTTGCAAGGCGGTCGTCAGCCTGCTCCAAAATGGTGAATAGCTCGTCATCAGAAAGGCACTCTGGTAACTGCTCAACGAATGCCAGCGCCGCTAGGCCCGCACTCTCCAAATCATCCGCCTGCTCTGCCATTTGGATTGCCCGTTCGAAGGCAGCGCGGGCCTGATTTTTATGCTGAAGCCGAGACAATGCAATTCCATGAGTCGTCAACGCCTCTGCCAGCAGGAAACGTTCATCACCGTTTTCCAGCAGTTGCACCGCCATTCGAGCAAACCTCTCGGCCTGCACAAGGTTTCCTTCACCAAGTAGAACTCGCGCTCGCGTTTCTGCGACCTGCGCCTGATGCACAACATCCCTGAGCGTAGTGAAAAGCACTTGAGCCCGGTCGAGATGCTCATGCGCTTCGGCAAGCCGGTTGGCTTTGAAGAAGAGCATTGCAAGATTGTTTTCAACACACGCTTGGTATCGATCATGACCGGCTTGTTCAAAGTGAAAGCTTGCAGCGGCGAATTCGATAAGGGCGAGATCGATGTAATCCTCGCGACTTTCGGCGGCACCCAAATTCTTGAGGACGGTAGCGAGTTCGTTATGAAACCTTCCTTTCAGCGAATGATTATTGCTGGCTGCAAACAGCGAACTCCCGGTTTTGAGAATATGCAGCGCTTCGTTTAGTCGATTCGCTACCTTTTCTAGAACAGCGCTACGCAACACTGCCACGGCTTTTAAGTCTCCATCCTGATCCTCAAACCGACTCAACGCTTCTGCAAACATGGCGCGGGCATCGTCAAGGCCACCTTCACGCTCATAGCAGAGGGCTATTTCTGTCTTTGCTTCAGCTATCTTCTTGATGTCGCCAAGTGACTCAAAAATGGCAATGCTTCGGGTGATAAGATTCTTCGCTGTTTCCTGTGCGCCTTGGATCTGGCTGGTGCTACCAATCCAGCCCGTCAGCGTACCAACCCGCAGCAACACCTCTGCTGCGATCCGCTGATCAAGCTGCTCAAATTCTCCTTGCTTCCAAACCTTATCCCACAGTTCTCCCATTGCTTCGCGCGCCGCTTCGTAGTTGCCGATTTCCTCGTAGTGTTTCGCCAATCGGCAGCGGGCTAAGGCACGCTGTTCAATCGTCAGATTGCGATCATCGATTTGGTGAAACAGAAGGTGAAGGAGTTCTTTAGTGGGATTCATTATGAGATTTTGCCTTCTGTACGACCTCAAAGGTACGCCGCGAAGATAGCCCCGGCCCATGCGCCCACGATGCTAAGATGCCGACCTCAAAAATCTGAGTCAGGGGACGGCCTGGTCTTAGCTACGACCTTCGCTGTTCCTACAACCATTAACTCTGCCTTTCAGGAGAAACTTTATGAAAAAGATCCGTGACTTTTGTGCGGCAACGACGCTGCTCATCGTGCTGTCAGTTTCGGTTGTGGCCGGAGACATAAGTACGAACGCGGTTCCTCCGCCACCGCCACCGGCATCAGTCACGACTACCGAGCCGGGGAACATTACAAACGATGAAACACAGAACGCGATTGAATCGGAAACCTTGATCAGTGAAATCACTTTGAGCCTGTTGCAATTGCTCGCGGTGTTCTAGCTTTCCGTTCCGCTCAAGCTGCGAACATCTTTCGCCGTGCGCTGGGTCGGCGCGGCGAGCAAGCATATGTGTGTTCAGCGAAAGCCCTTGGGAGGAGGGCTAGATTGAGCGGCGTGAGAGTAAACCTGCTATTGACGCTAATGCAATAGTTTTCCGAGAAAAAATCTTTTGAGAAACTGCAAAAATAAAGGGCTTTTTGCAGGTGGCAACTCTCGTTGCCGATCTTGCCCCTTCAAACCGGCTAAATGATCCCGTTCCAACCTCACGCGAGTCCCGAGAATTGAGTGCTGGCGCGGCATATTGCCACAGCGGTTCGAGGATAATCTTCGGACAATTTTTTCCGTGAACCCCTCACTGAAATTGGCCCCAATCGGGAACTTTTGACGAATGCTGTTAGCTCCTCTTCTGATTCCCAATTACGACTCAAAAAAACTTTCCAATTGTTGCGATACTCTGCGAGGTCTTTCGGGTGAATCCCCGGCATCTTTTTATAGTCCGCAAACCACTTCCCAAACTTGGCAGGATCGGAGCGAAGATCACACCCCGGCACGATGTAATAATCGGGCGGAACGTCCGGCTTGTTTAGCACCACAAAGACGTAATAACAGGCATCCTGGATGCGCTCCAAATCGATCAGAAAGTAGTTCGGACTTCGGAGTGCTTTTACTTGGATCGTAAACGTCTTTTTGTTGTCATTAATCGCGAACAAATCTATTGACTTTGCATTGCCCAAAGTAAGAGAAGTTTGCAATCCTCGTTTGAGAAGTTCAGCAGCAACGAAAAACTCACCGGCCAGACCCGACTTTTGACCGTCGGCGCGTTGCTTCGATACGGGCTTTATAGGTTCCTGTTTATTAGGGGCATCCTTCTGATCCATCACGACTCTCTCCCGTTCGTAACCTAATGTACTTCACAATCAGGTAATCGCCACCACCGCGCAGCCCCCTCACATCCTACAAGTTAGGCCAAGCGTTTTTTTCGCAAACGCTCAGACGCCGCATGGCTCACATAAGACCGTCTAAACTCACGTTCAGCAAGAACCCCACGAACTCTAATCGAGAAGCAAAACAACTAAAAGGTGCTGCGCACCTGAAGAATTTAGACACGACACCCCCGCTTGGGGGCTGTCGCGTGCACGTTCGTTGACGCGCCATGTCTGCGTTTGTGTACGTCAATTGCAGGAAGCGTTTACGCGTTTACGACGTTAACGCGTAAACAAAACTATATTTTTTGCCCGAACGCGAGGAAAAACCGCTCATGACGGAAGTTAAAAGAATCAAATTCATTACTTTTCGCGTAACGCCTGACGAATACTCGCAGATCGAACGTGCTGCTTCTGAGTCAGATCTTGAGCCCAATAACTGGTGCCGCGACCTCGCTCTTAGTGTTGCAAATGGAGGTCAGAGGTTCACTATTAACGAGCGAATACTCCATACCGAAATCTCACAGTTGCGCTTTCTGGTTGTGCATGGATTCAGCGGAATATTTGGTCGCAACACTGCCGAGGCATCAACCTGGGACAAGCTGGTGACGCAAGCTGTTCAAAGCACGAAGGAGATCGTTATCGAGTTGCAGTCAGGGTCTAAGAGAGGTTAGAGATAACTTATCGCTGTCACAACTTGATCCAGTGCCAATCAAAACAGTAGGCCCACCAGGGTTAATAACCCTGTTTGCGCGTTTCGAGCAGGGTTAAAAACCCTGCTGCTTTTTCAGACTGCGGTCCCCTTTAGCGGGATTGTCAGTCGGCAGCCCGCCCGCACAACTCTCCGCTTTCGCTCCGAGTCCGCCGCTTCGCTTCGGCCTCCGGTGTGCGGTCAGGCACCCAGCCGACTGTAATTGTCGCTAAGGGGAAAATAGCTAATTGTCGCGTTTTACGCGCCATTTTGCAGACCGCAAGATTTCTTGGCCCTCGCAAATTACTGTTAAACGCGCAGGATCTCTTGGCACTCCGCAGGTTTCCTTTCCACTTTTAGACCCTCACTCGCTGGTCCAACCACAAGCAAGCAAACTTACACCCGCTTGAATTTCCTAGATACTTGCGAGGTTTCCGAACGCGAGCTCTGCAAAGATATTCTTTGGCACAACCCTTGCCACTTACCACACCCGTTAATAGTTGCGGCCCTACAACCGCAAGCTGCTTTTTGAAGAATCGATCATCAGTGGCCCATCATTGGACCACTCGATTCAACGGAAGTCGGAGTTTCGATCTTGTAACCATGACTCCGATAGACCACGCGAGAGTCTAGTCTTGCCCCTCTGATTCCCACCCTCGCGTCACGAACAAAACCATAGCTTGGAAGGAACCTCGTTCGCGGAACGCGGCAGAATTCTGTCTCTTGAAGACCGCAGAAATTCAACCCGGATTTTTCCGCCGAAAACGATCCCGAAGCGAGGGCACAACTGAAACCAAAACAGCGACTCGAACGAGCACGCTTATGACCTTCTAGGAGTTGAATTTTTATGTTGACTATCAGCCGCGCAATTTCCGCCGGGCAAGCGTCGAACTACTACAAGCAGGACTTCACCAATTCCCAGGACAATTACTACCGCGAAGCAGGCGAAGTTCAGGGCCGCTGGTGCGGCACCCTGGCCGAGGAATGGAACCTGAAAGGCGAGATTACTAGCGAGCAATACGAGCGCTTAGTTGCCGGTCAAGATCCGCACACCGGAGAGCAACTAATCCGGATAGTTTCAGCCCGCGAAACGGTTAACAAGTTCGGCGATGAAATCACCACCAGCGAACACCGCGCCGCTTGGGACCTGACCATCAGTGCCCCGAAATCCGCTTCCTTAGCCCTGCTTGTCGGAAAGGACGGGCGTGTCCTAGACGCCCACCTTGAAAGCGGCGATGAAGCAGTGAAAGCGGTTGAAAAATATCTGCAAGCACGTGGCGGCGGCGACAAGCCAGCCATCACTACGGGCAAGATGATAGCCGCCCAATTTGTGCATACATCCTCACGGCCCGACCACGCAACCGGCTACGCCGCGCCGCAGCTTCACACGCACGTTGTCTTCTTCAACATGACCCAATGTGAGGACGGCAAAGTGCGCTCCGTGGACCCGGATCAGTTGTACAAGAGCCAGACATTTGGGACCGCTGTTTACCGCGCTCATTTTGCCGAAAAACTGCAAGCACTTGGTTACGAAATTCGCGTTGATCCACGCACCGGCGCACCCGAGATCAAAGGCTTCACAGAAGAATATTTGCAAGACAGTAGCCCCCGCCGCAAGGAAGTCTTGAAGGAAGAAGAAAAGATGAGAGGACGCATGGAGAGCGAAGGAAAAACGGTCTCCGACAACGCGAGATTGAAACAAGCCGCCGCCCGGAATAATCGCCGCAGCAAAATCTTTGACCACGGCAAAATGCAGGAACGCTCTCTCGAAATGGACGCCAAGCACGACAATCAGGCACGCCGCATCGTGGCCCAAGCGCGGGCCAGATTGCCGCGCCGCGTGTCACAAAACGAGATTGAAAAACGCGCTCAGGAAGCCGTGACTTTTGCTCGCGATAATGCCGTCAAATCTGAAGCCGTGGCCGATATGCGCACCGTGCGGATCGACGCGTTGCGCCGCAATCTCGGACTAACAAACGTCGCCGCCGTTGCTGCCGAATTGCAGCACCGACAGGAGAGTGGCGAGCTCAAACCAATCAACCGCCCAAAACACCAACCCGAAACTACTACAAAGAGCATGGTGGCAATGGAAAAGGAAAATATTCAGACCATGCTCAACGGCAAAGAGAACCGCCCGCCGATGGTCGAAGCAGAGCGTGTCAAGGAGATTGTGACCGCCATAGCCGAAAGCCAGCAGCGCACCCTAAACACGAAACAGAGATCGGCGATTGAACAAATTCTTTGTAGCAGAGATCAGATTATTGGCTTGCAAGGCGGGGCCGGAACCGGAAAGACAACGGCGCTTTCCGTGCTACGCGACGCAGCCGAAAAAGAAGGCTATCAGGTGCGCGGGTTTGCACCCTCCGCACGCGCCGC
>Ga0187894_10002399_pt1 | contig 22452 bp, 19 predicted proteins | sample GBC1701081metaG_FD_136650 | JGI IMG/M metagenome (GOLD analysis project Ga0187894, IMG submission 136650) | White microbial mat communities from a lava cave in the Kipuka Kanohina Cave System on the Island of Hawaii, USA - GBC170108-1 metaG ... | reverse complement strand
GTTTTTGCGATGGTAAACACTTTCTGAGATACTTCCACTCTGCGTCAGAAAGGTCTCATGGATATATCTTTTTGTTCATCAATCCAGATCACCAGACTGACGCAGACTTTTCAGACACGCTCTAAGCAGTGAAGGGAAGAGGGGCGACGATGTTTTCGGAACACGCGGACGCTGGGCATCTCTTGCGGGAAAAATCGAAAATGAAGAAATTACAATCGCAATCCTTGACCATCAGAAGAATCCAAACTATCCCACATATTGGTTTGCGTGCGGTTACGGCTTATTTGCTGCGAATCCGTTTGGTCAAAGGTCGTATAGCAAGGAACGGAAAGAAACCGTATTAAAGGAAAAATCGAATTTCACATTGCCTTCAAAAAAATCCGTGACATTCCGCTATCGTATTCTTATTATGTCTGGCATAACGGCAACAACAAAAGAAATAGAGAATCAACAAAAGCTTTTTACAAAAGTAAGCAGATAGCTTTTTTCATGGAGGGAACTTTTAATGCAGTATCGTCAATTTGGACGGATGGGCTGGATGGTCAGCGATGTTGGTTACGGTATGTGGGGCATGGCAGGTTGGACAGGCTCTGATGATGAGGAATCGCTAAAGTCCATGCAGTATGCGGTAGATAATGGTTGTAGCTTTTTTGATACAGCTTGGGCTTATGGTGAAGGAAGAAGCGAAGGTCTCTTGGGGAAACTCGTTCGCAACAATCCCGATAAGAAACTCTACACGGCTACGAAAATTCCGCCCAAGAATATGAAATGGCCAAGCCGCGCTGAATTTACTCTGGATGATACGTTTCCGCCCGATTACATTGAGCAAAGAGTAAACGAAAGTCTGAAACACTCCGGATTGGACAGTTTTGACCTCATACAGTTTCACGTTTGGGAAGACGCTTGGGTTGATGATGACCGTTGGGTCAGAAAAATGGACGACCTGAAGAATCAAGGATTGTTCAAAGCTGTAGGCATCAGCATCAACCGTTGGGAACCTGAAAACGCAATCAAGACTGTGCGTAGCGGATTGATTGATGCCGTTCAGGTTATCTACAACATTTTTGACCAAAATCCCGAAGACGAACTTTTCCCTGCCTGTGCCGAAATGAACGTAGCAGTGATTGCCCGCGTGCCATTTGACGAAGGCACATTGACGGGCACGCTCACAAAAGAGAGTAAGTGGGACGAAGGCGATTGGCGCAATATCTATTTTGTTCCAGAAAACTTAATCCCTAGCGTCGAACGCGCAGATGCGCTCAAACCACTTGTACCTTCGGATATGACAATGGCTGAAATGGCTTTGCGTTTTATTCTGAGTAATCCTAATGTAAGTACCATCATTCCCGGCATGAGAAAAATAAAGAACGTCGAAAGCAATACTGCGGCAAGTGATAAAGGCGCACTGCCCGAAGCCTTGCACAAACAATTGCGTCCGCATCGGTGGGAGAGACGACCGACGAAGTGGTCGCAATAAACCAAAAAAATCAAAACAATTTGGAGGTGAGATAATGACCTTGATTAAGTTGAAAAAGTCTTACCTGAATTATTCGGCAGCATTAACGAGCTTAATCGTGGCTCTTTTGGCGTTGTCGTCGGAGTTTGCAACCGAACCTAATCATGCAGCACAAAATCGTGTGGTCGGCGAGATAACCGCGATTGAAAAGGACGCAAAACGAATTGTTGTGAAAACGGATAATGGCGTTGAGACAACAATGATATTTGACGAAAAGACCGTTTATCTGCGAGTTCCGCCCGGCGAAGTGACATTGGATAAAGCCACCAAAATCTCACTTGAAGATATAAGCATAGGCGACCGTGTGCTTGTTTTTGGAAATGTGGCAAGCGGAAAGCCCGTTCCAATCCGGCAGCTTGTCTTGATGAGCAAAGCCTCAATTGCTCAACAACAAGAGAATGCGCGGCGCGGTGTTGTCGGGCGTGTTATTACTATTGATTCCGATAAGAAAGAAATCACAGCGATTGTTAGCTCACGCTAGGGAGTAAAAACGGTTATCATCAACGCCTCGGGTAATGTAAAGTTTCTGCGGTACGCGCCCGATTCCGTGAAACGTAATGACGCGGTTGAGAGTTCGTTCGCTGAAATAAAAGTAGGAGATTTGCTTCGTGTACAAGGCGAAAAGAGCGATGACAGAACACACATCACCGCCGAGGAAATTACGGCAGGTTCGTTTCTGAGGGCGGGCGGAACGGTCACTGCTGTCAACACATCAACAGGCGAAGTCACAATCAAAAACGGACAAACAGGACAGCCTCTTATAATTAGAACGCGCAAGCGTTCAATGCTTCGCCGCATACCGCCCGACATTGCGGAATTGCTTGAGAAAAGACAATCAAGCAGCAAGAATTTACAGGAAAGAATTGAAAATTCACCCGCGATTACCGTAGCGGATTTGAAAAAAGGCGACATGGTTTTGGTGTCTGCTACTGTGGGGACAGACCCTTCAAGAGCCACGGCGGTAATGCTTCTCACAGGCGAAAAGGCTTTTATGGCTCGCCTTTTGCAAACTCAGCAACGAAATCTTCAGGAGATGAATCCGGGTTTGCCGGGCGATATACTCGGCGGCGGTTCGGGATTTCAAGACCCTCCGTAATCGAAATATAAGAACTACAAGAGTCAATGATTTAGCCTTTTATCTGTTTTCAAACCTGATTCAACCGATAAGGACAAAAGTCATGTGAAAAAATCAAAAGAGGGTTTTGAGAGTGGTCTTTGCAACACTTACGTTTATCTTCATTTGTTCAGTCAATGTTTTCACACAACAATCTTCGGGAATACTTCGCGGCCAGGTGGCTGACGAATTTGGTGGTTTAATAATCGGTGCAACAGTTACGTTGGTTGACGCGCAGGGCGTAATTAAAACTGCGACAACCAACGACGAGGGCAATTATGCTTTCACAGGGCTTGCGCCCGGTCTGTACACTTTGCGTATCAGCGCGTCCGGCTTTGCCGAATATGAAAACGCCGCCGTCGAAGTTGTGGTTGGAAAGAATGACCCGTTAAAAATCACTCTGACCGTTGCGGTTGAACAGACCGAAGTAAACGTAACCGTTGAATCTACAATAAACACCGAACCCGATAATAATGCGGGTGCAGTTGTCATACGCGGCGAAGACCTTGATACACTACCGGATGACCCTGAAGAACTTGCAGAAGCATTACAGGCATTGGCAGGACCATCTTCAGGGTTAAACGGCGGTGATCTTCTCATAGATGGTTTTTCGGGCGGACGCATTCCGTCTAAGGAATCAATACGCGAGATTCGCATTAACTCAAATCCTTTCTCGGCAGAGTATGACAGGCTTGGCTTTGGACGGACTGAAATTTTCACAAAACCGGGAACAGATAAAATTCGCGGTCAATCATCATTTAGCTTTAACGATGAAAGTCTGAATTCGAGAAACCCTTTTGCGCCGAATCGCGCCTCGTATCAATCACGCCGTTACGGGGGGAATATCAGTGGACCCATAAAAGCAAAACGTGCGTCTTTCTTTGTTGATTTAGAGCGACGCGAAGTTGATGACAACGAGGTTATAAGAGCCAGTATCCTCGACCATCAACTCAACATCGTTCCGTTCAGCCAAACTGTGTTGACCTCGGTGCGCGGAACAGATTTTGGTTCTCGCCTTGATTATCAGTTAAATGAAACCAACACGCTCATCGCCCGTTACACTTACGAAAAATCAAGCACGTTGAATTCAGGTGTCGGAGACTTTTCGCTTCTGTCACGTGCTTACGATACATCGAACACCGAACACCGTATTCAGCTTACGGAAACAGCCATCATCAAACAGAGATACATAAACGAGACTCGCTTTCAGTATGTTAGGCAAGGTCGTCAGCAAGAAGGTGATAACTCAATACCGACAATACGTGTGTTGGACGCATTCACGGGCGGGGGTGCACAGGTAGGTCTGTCGTTTAACAATCAGGACAGATGGGAACTTCAAAACTTCACATCGTGGTCGGTGGGACAACATAGGCTCAAAGCAGGGATGTGTTTACGCGGCGTTCGTATTAAAGATGTTTCGCCGCAAAATTTTGGCGGGACATTTACGTTTAGCGGTGGCAATGTTCCGCAGTTGGATGCCAACAATCAGATTGTTACAGACCCAAGCGGGCAACCTGTTCTTCTTGCCTTAACCAGCATTGAACGCTATCGCCGCACATTGCTCTTACAGCAGGCGGGTTTTTCGCCAACAGACATACGAACACGAGGCGGCGGTGCAACACAATTTTCTATCGCGGGCGGCAATCCGCAAGCAGACGTTACACAAATAGATTTCAGCCCGTTTATACAAGATGATTGGCGGGCGCATCCGAATTTAACTCTGAGTTTCGGTCTGCGTTATGAAACGCAGACAAACATATCCGACAGAACAGATTTTGCACCCCGCATTGCATTTGCTTACGCGCCGAAATGGTGGAGCAGCGGGAACAATCGCCAACAGCAAACAGTCATACGCGGCGGCTTAGGTATTTTTTACGAACGCTTTAGCGAAAATCTTACACTTCAATCGAGACGTTTCAACGGAAGCAATCAGCAACAATTTGTCGTTACAACCAACAGCACAAACGGCGCAACTGTTTTGAATCTGTTTCCGGCTGTGCCTTCTGTTTCGCAACTTTCCGTATTTGCTATTCAGCAAACGACAAGACAGGTCGCGCCGGATTTGGATGCGCCCTATACAATGCAGGCGACCATTAGTATCGAGCGACAACTGCCGCACAGAACAACACTTTCGGCTACGTTTATCAACGCATGCACATTGAATGTCTTGCGGGTGCGAAATATAAACGCGCCGTTGCCGGGAACAACCGTGCGTCCTTTCGGAAATATCGGAAACATCTTTCAGTATGAATCAAGCGGACGTTTCAATCAGAATCAACTTGTAATCAACCTTAATACCCGTTTCAGTCAGAGAGTTACTTTCTTTGGAACATACGTTCTGAACAGCGCAAAAAGCGATACGGACGGAACAAACTCTTTCCCCGCAAATCAATATGATTTAAGCGGAGAATACGGACGGTCAACTCTTGATATACGACACCGTTTTACTTTAGGCGGGTCAATGAATTTGCCTTGGGAAATACGTTTGAATCCGATGGTCACTCTAAATTCCGGTCGCCCTTTCAATATCACAACAGGACGTGACACAAACGGCGACACCCTTTTTACTGAGCGTCCCGCATTTGCTACGGATTTAGCAAAGGCAGGCGTTAAAGTTACGTCATTCGGGGCGTTTGACCCCAACCCTGTGGCGGGACAACAAATCATTCCGCGAAACTACGGAACCGGATCATCTTTCTTTAGCATCAACTTGCGTATAAGCAGAACATTCGGTTTCGGTAAAGTAAAAAGCAGTAACACTGGCAGAGCAAACACTGGTTCGGGCGGCGGTGGTCGCAATGCTGGCGGTGGCGGACGCGGAGGAGGAGGTGGTGGAGGTGGTGGCAGAGGTGGTTTGGGCGGTGGCGGAGCATCAAATGAAGTCCCAAGCCGTTATAATTTGAATGTTTCGATTAGCATTCAAAATCTTTTGAATCACACAAACTTAGGTTCGCCAATCGGAAACCTTAGTTCACCGCTTTTCGGTCAACCAAACACAAGCGCGGGGCGTTTCGGTTTCGGCGGAAATCAATCGGCGGGAAATCGTCGCGTAGAGCTACAACTACGGTTTAGTTTTTGAATTTATAAGCGGATAGTAAAAACTAACATGGTATTAAGAACTCGTAAGAATAGCCTTGCTCTTTCGAGCCTTCAATTGATTGTTGGAATTGATTTCAAAAATACCTGATAACATTTTTCTACCTGTTTATTTTGGTAGCGAGGCTTTGCACAGAAACTAAGTTTTGTAATGGGTTAGTTACGTTGGGATAAAGGATAACAGGCTGCCAGCCTGTTATCCATAGCATTGATTTTGTTAAGAAAATCAGCAACAGGCTGATCAGCAACAGGCTGGCAGCCTGTTATACAAATTGTCCGTCAATGCTCACCTAACTGACACATTACTTCCTCAATTAAAAAAATCTTACATATCAAATTCACTTGTAATAATTTCAGCGTAAGCTTTTCTAACTCTAACTACCAAAGCAAAATTCTACGATAAAATTTTCTTGCATTTGATTACTGAGTGAGATAATTTCAAATGCCAAACCAACATAGGTTACTCAGGAGGCTCATATATGGATTATCGAATACAAACGCTTGTTGATTTTGTGCGTCAAAACCATCATCGAAAAATATCACCCGAAGAAGTGGCACAATTAGTTAATCTTTCCACATCGCGTGTACAACATTTATTCAAAAAAGAAACGGGGCTAAGCATTATCGCCTATCAAAAGAAATTACAGATTGAGAAAGCAAGAGCATTGTTATCTCAAACCGTTTTGAGTGTAAAAGAAGTGTGTACAGCCATAGGAGCGCAACACCCAAACCGCTTCAGTAAAGAATTCAAACAAGTAATCGGGACTACTCCCACACAATATCGCAAAGCTTTATTACAAGACAGCGTTGTTGGAAAAGCAAGCAAGCAAGCAAGCAAGCAAGCAAGCAAGCAAGCAAGCAAGCAAGCAAGCAAGCAAGCAACAATACTTTGTTACAACGCAGAAGCTATGGGTGAATAGCAGAATTAGCATATAAATAGCAGAAATTGGATATGGAAAATTCTTGAAGTTGGCTATTTATTACTGTACTCTCACAACAGCTCTAAACACACTTTAGTCACTGAGGGGTATATGAAAAGAGTATTGACCTTAACCGTATTGTTACTTTTTCTTATTGCATGGCAGAGCATATATTTGCTTAACAGCAAACCTATTCTGGCACAAGAGCAACCGATTACAGAGAGAATAGAAAAAACACCGCAAAATAAAAAAACACACAAAACCATAGAAAGTAGTTTTCAACCAGCACGCAAATTACTTTTGAAAAAGATAGTTCCGTTTAATCCTGATTTACTATTGGAGCCTGATTGGAAATTCAAGCTTGAGCCTGTCTTTTCCCGAATGAGAGAATTTCAGAATGTTGAACGACTAGGCAACAAAATTGAAGGAGTACATATAGCCGATACTTTTTACTTGCCCGAAAAAGTAGAGGTTACTAAAGATTTAGTTATTATCGCCCGGCGGTTAATCTTTGAGGGTAAAGATGCAACGCTAAAAGGCCCGCATAATATTTATGTGTTTCCAATGGAGGTTATTGGCTCTCTTGAAATGTCTCTTGAAGCGGCTGTGCAAGAACAAGGCATACAAATTTCACAAGAAGGGATTTCTCCCGAATCTCTAAAAAGTTTTACTCCACGCATAAAAAAATATGGAATCAATATTGACGCAAGTGGACACGGATATAAAGAATGGTTAGAGAAATGGAAATCATGTGAGACTGCAGGAAATTGTAATGGAGATAGGGGACCCAAACCACAAGGAGATATAGGCCCCACAGGAGCATCTGGCACAAATGGTTCTCCCAATCCGGCTAATCCTGGTGAGCATGGAGTCTGTAATATTTTATATCCTGACCCCGATGGTAAAAAGGGGGATAATGGTGAAAACGGCGGAACAGGTGGAACTGGAGGCGAAGGATTAGAAGGAGAGGATGGTCAAGAGGGAGCGACTGTAAATTGTACTATACCAACTTCTAATGGAAGCTATACGATTAGTAGTAATGGGGGACAAGGCGCACAAGGTGGTAAAGGCGGACCAGGCGGACAAGGTGGAACAGGCGCACAAGGTGGTCGAGGTGGCGATGGAAAAGATTGTAGCTGTCAACAAGGTGGTGCCGGAAGTGCCGGAAGAGGAGGTGACAGTGGACGTGGCGGTAAAGGTGGAGATGGAGGACAGGGAGGACCAGGCAAAACAGGTGGCGAGGGTGGAACGATTTACATAAACAGACCAAGCAATTTTCAAGGATCAACTGTTATATCTAACACGGGTGGTGTCGGTGGTCTTCAGGGACCTGCGGGTGATCAAGGCCCGCCCGGTGTTTCTTCGAATGGAGGTCAAAAGGGAACAAGAGGCACTAATTACAATTGTAAAGGTACTGAAGGCTCACTTGGTGTGGATGGTGGTTCACTAACCAACCTTGGTTTTGGTGCAATTGGTAAACTCGGTAAATCGGGTAAAAAGGGAGATGATGGCCCTCCCGCCGGGATAACCACAGGTCCATGTGCGCCGCCGGAAGGCGGATGTAGCGGTGGCAAAGGGACTTGGGACAAAGCCAATTGTCAGTGTATTTATGCCAATGAAATTGGATTTGTTAACCAAAGCCATTATTTTGATAAATGGTATGTGAATGTCTCTGGTCTTCTTACGCTAAGAGTTCAGTGAAAATAAGTAAGTTCTATTAGGAACTTGGCTTGTGATAACTGAAATAAGCAATGTGCGATGAAAGTTCAAACTTCAATTTGTTCGTTTGGGTTAACAAGTTGAAGTTTGAACTTTCATTGTTTAGACCCAAAATTATTTGTTTAGAGAAATTGTCTCAAAAGCTTTTCGTGTTGCTTCAACTGTTAGGTCAATGATTTCTTCTGTGTGTGCAAGTCCGACAAAACCTGCTTCAAATTGCGAGGGCGCAAGATAAACTCCTTCGTTGAGCATTGCATGAAAGAATTTTCCGAATGTTTCACGGTTGCTCTTTGAAGCAGTCATCCAATCGGTTACAGGTTCGTTTGTAAAAAACATTGTGAACATAGAGCCTACGCGGTTTGTCATAGTTTCAAAACCAAATTCTTTAGCAGCATTACCCATCCCTTCGCACAATCTTTTTGTCGTTTGTTCTAACCGTTCATAGACGCTCTTGTCGCGCAATCTTTTCAAAGTTATCAAGCCTGCTGTCATGGCAAGAGGATTTCCCGATAGTGTGCCGGCTTGATAGATTGAACCTGCCGGCGCGATGTGTCGCATGATTTCTTTTGTGCCTCCGTAAGCACCTACCGGCAGACCTCCACCGATAATTTTTCCGAGCGTGGTTATATCCGGCATGACGTTATAAAGTTCTTGCGCCCCGCCACGCGAAAGACGAAAGCCCGTCATCACTTCATCGAAAATCAAAAGCGAGTCATGTTTTTTTGTTACTCTTAGGACGTTCTGCAAGTAATTTTCATTGGGCGGAACGCAACCCATGTTTCCGACGACAGGTTCAATAATAACGGCGGCAATATCGTTATGTTGACTGAAAATTTCTTCAAGTGCGACAACATCATTAAAGGGAACCGTGAGAGTATTTTCGGCAACTGCGGAAGTGACGCCCGGACTATCGGGCAAACCGAGCGTAGCAACGCCTGAACCCGCTTTTACTAAAAACGAATCGCCGTGTCCGTGATAACAACCTTCAAATTTTACAATTTTGTTTTTTCCAGTATAACCGCGTGCAAGACGAATCGCCGCCATTGTTGCTTCTGTTCCGCTGTTGACCATGCGAACCATTTCAACCGAAGGCACAGCATCAATGACTTCTTCAGCCATTTCGATTTCGAGTTCGGTTGGCGCACCGTAACTTGTGCCGTTCGTTACGGCTTGGCGTAGTGCTTCCAACACCTCATCGTCGGCGTGTCCCAAAATCATGGGACCCCACGAACCCACATAATCAATGTAAGTTTTGCCGTCAACATCGGTCATCGTCGCGCCTTTCGCCTCTCGGATAAAACGCGGCGTCCCCCCAACACCGCGAAAAGCACGAACGGGCGAATTTACGCCGCCCGGAATAATTTCATTTGCTCGCTCGAAAAGTTTTGCTGAAGTATCGGTTGAATTTTGTACGGCTTTTGTCATATTCAAATCTTACGTTGGTATTTTAATTTCGGTTTTAAGGACAAACCGCAGATAAACCCAAATCAATGACCGATTGATTATTAACAATCCGTCAGTGTTTGCGTCAATCTGCGGCTTATGTAAAACGCGTTGATTTTTAGGAATTACGCACCGGCTTCTCTTGCCGTGTCATCAGCGGGGATTTCCAATTCCCAGCCTACCTGAATCATATCAGGGTCTTTAATTCTGTCTTTGTTCGCGTAGTAGATTCTCATGTATTCATCACCGTTACCGTAAAACTTCTTGCTGATTTTCCAGAGCGAATCGCCCGAGACAACAGTGTATGTTTGTGTCGGTGTTGCAGCAGGAGCTTCTTCTACGGTTAACTCAACAGCAACATCAGGGTAACCCGCGTCAATCTCTTTAATTTTGTCCCAGACGTGATTTACAGCATCTTGCGATGGTGCGACGCCTCGAATAACGAGTTTGTCGTTTTCAACGTGAAAGTTGGTCAAACGAATATTCTCGTTATTGATTGTGTCCAAAACCGGATTGTATTTAGCTTTTAGCTCGTCGAATTTGTTCAGCGCATTCGGAGCGGCTTGAGCCAAAGTCGCACCCTTTCCGAACATTTTATCCCAAAGTCCCATTTGCTTATTCTCCTTACGGTTTAATTTTCTGCTGAAATCGTGGGCGCATTATTTCCCCAAGAAACGAGAACAATCAACCCACACTCAACACAAAATGTTTAATTCAAGACGGATGATAGAAAATGCGGAAACAAAATGCACGAAAAAATTTCGTTAACTAAAAATAAAGTGATTTTACTCATATAAAACTTTTCTTTTGCATTTCGTTTTACGCTTATGTTAAGTTGCTTTTGGTAGCTTTTTACGAAAGTTGCCACAGCTTCACATCCGACCCCCCGAAGCTTAATCCGGCTTGCCCGAATAATTTGTCCCTATAAAGTTAAGATTAGGAAGAAATCTGTTCTGTAAAAATGAAGGATAAACAACCCGCACGTTTTTATTTAGATTGGTGGACGATAGATAAACGGACGATTTACGGTTCAATCGCTCTGGTTATACTTATCTGTTCTGCCGCCGGTGCAGGATATTATGTCTGGGCGTATGGCAATCCATTCAGCAAAAACGTAAAAGCACAGGACAACGCCGCCGGTGCCAGGTTTATATCTTTTGAGGGAGATGTTCGCGTTGTTCGCGCCGCCACAAGAGAAACATTAACCGTAACCGCAGAAACACGGCTTTTTCCGGGCGACACTGTTCAAACACAGAGCGACGGACGCGTGCGTATCAGCATGGTTGACGGTTCGGTTTTGGTAGTGCGTCCAAACTCTACGGTTATTATTCGTGATAACGGAAGTTCGGATAACGGTTTGAAAACCAATGTTCGCGTTGCTCTCGACGGCGGGCAAATCAATGTTAAGACCGAATCGCAAAACGAAAACACAACAAACGTAGTCGAAACACGTCAGACAAAGAACAGATTGAATTCTCAGACTGACGCCTCTTTCGGAGTTAATCCCGAAACCCGTACGGATGAAATCAGGATTGCATCAGGTAGTGTTAACACTACGACAAGCAATGGTGAAACGACTACGGTAAATGGCGGCGAATATGTAGCAGTAAATTCGGCAGGAACTGTTTCCAAACGTGAGAAACTTCTGAACGTCCCGCAACCTAATACTCCAAGAGATTTGGCAAAAATCTTTGTAAACTCAACTAATATGGCGAATGTTACGTTGACTTGGAATCGTCCGCCAACAGGTACAGTCGCTTTTTACAGGGTTGAGGTTGCTTCATCACCATTCTTTGTTAATGCAGGGCGCGTAACCGAACGAGACAAACTTGAATCGCAATCTTTCGGTGTTACAGACCTAAAGCCCGGAACTTACTTCTGGCGTATTCGCGCAACCGCCGCATCCGGTCAGGCGAGCGAATGGAGTGACCCGCAAAAGTTCATCGTTGCAATTCGAGGAGCAGGTGATATTGTTGGGGTCATCGAATGGCAGGTTGATTATCTTGGCGGAAATATCTATGTGGTGTCCGGACGCGCATCGCCCGGCACACATATACACATCCTCGGACGTCATACCCCGGCAGGCAACGATGGAAAGTTTCAACTTCAAATATCAGTCCCCGATGGAGCGCAGGAAGTAGGAGTCGAAGCGCGGGATTCAGACGGCAATAACAGCCGTTATTCACTGAACCTAGATTCGGGAAAGGCAAAGCAAAAGACATGAAGTGATAAGTGATGAGTTATTAGAAATAATACTTTTAACTCGTCGCTCATCACCCATCGCTTTTAAGATAATGAGTGGGCAAGTTGTTTTATTAACGGACGCCTATCAGCCGCCGACTATGCGGCTTGTGGGACATTTGCGTTCGGCGGGAGTTGCTACTTTATTTGAAGGACTTCACGACTCTGAAGTTGTGATGTCGAACTCCGCTGAAAGAAAAATCGTTACAAATGGCGATTATTCAAACAAACCCTTTGCAGTTTTGTTTGAAGTTGATACCGTTATGGAAGCAGAAGATTTGCATTCGGTGGCACGTCATGCGGCAAATGTCTATCCTGAAATTCCTCTTATTGCTTGCCGAAGAGTCTCCGAAGAGTTTGCTTTTACAAGTCTTCGTCCATTAGACCAACCATTGTTGAGACGTTTGGGCTTCAAAATTATTGTTGATTCGCCTACGCAACTACCGGAAGTTTTAGACGACCTTAAAACAACAACACAGAATGAATCGGTATTAAAAGCGGATACCCGACAAGAAGACGAATGGGCATTGGGAAATCTTCTTCTTCCCAAAAATCTGACAAAGAAAGAACTTCGTGCCGCATTTGAGCTTGTTTCTTCTCTACATTTTGCAAGTGACCAAAAGAGCGCGGCTTTGACAGCTTTGGCGGGGCTCGGACATTTAATGCAGGCAGACCGATGGACAGTTTATCTAAACGGAGAACTAGAAGAAGAAAAGATTAGTCTTGAACCGTTGGCAGTTCGCGGTTTAACCCAAAGCGAGCAGGAAGTAGCTTCAACAGACTGGCAGAGTGCATTAACCAACGAAGAGTTAAGATTTGAAGGCAAGGAATCGAAGGCGGCAATGGAAGCCATCAAGAAAAATGAAACCGTTAGAAGAAAAGAAAATAACCGTTTTGTCGTCGCGGTTCCGTTGATCAGCGGAGAGAAAGTTTTTGGCGTGATGGAAGGTATAAGAGAAGGGGATGCCATAAAGAATTTCAGGAAAACCGAAATCGCCCTGCTCAATGCTCTGGTTGTTCCAGTTGCCGCTTCAATTGCAAACGCCGTCAGAATTGCAGACGCTGAAAGACTTTCGCAAACGGATGATTTAACAAAACTTCATAACGCACGCTTTTTGAAACAGTGCATCACAATTGAAATTCGTCGTGCGCGGCGTCTCGGACAAAAAGTTTCCGCTTTGTTTTTAGATATAGACAATTTCAAAAGTATAAATGACGTTCACGGTCACCTTGTAGGCTCACACATCCTCTTGGAAATGGCTGGTGTTTTGAGAACGTCCGTCAGAACAACCGACATAGTTACGCGATACGGCGGCGACGAATTCGTTGCCATCTTACCCAACACTGACTTGGAACTTGCCGCTATTGTCGCAGAAAGAATTAGAGAACGCCTGTCAAAACACAGATTCACAGGCGGTCAAGGGCTAAAGCTGAAAATAACTGCCAGCTTTGGCGTAGCAGTATTCCCCGAACACGCATCGTCCCCCCAACAATTGATGGCAGCAGCAGATGCGGCTATGTACGAAGCAAAAGCCGCACAAAAAGACTGCATCAGATTCGCAAATGTCTCTCTTGTGATTTTTTCTGAGAAAAATTAATGTTTGCTGGTAGCAAAACGAAAAAAATCGTTGTATGCTTTGCAACTTAATTTGATTCGGTGAAAAGCTCCCCCTTTAAGTTGAGTAACATTTATCGAAACGTGAGGGGTAGTGTGCTTCGCCGCCCTCTCAGGACTAAAAAATTAAATAAAGTAGAGATTTGGAATAGAATTACATGGCGTTTTATAAATCGCTTTTCAGTTTGTTTTCGAGTGATTTGGCAATAGACCTCGGAACAGCCAATACCTTAGTGTACGCAAAGGGACGAGGTATTGTTGTTTCAGAGCCGTCAATCGTCGCAATCAACAAAGTGACCGGACAGGTCGAAGCAGTCGGACGTGACGCAAAAGAAATGTTGGGAAGAACACCCGGCAACATCGTTGCAATCCGTCCGATGAAAGACGGTGTTATCGCTAATTTTGAGGTGACTGAAAAGATGTTACAGCACTTCATACGCAAAGCGCACAACGGCAAGACTTGGGTCAGCCCGCGTGTTGTTATCGGTATTCCTTCGGAAATCACGCAGGTCGAACGCAGGGCTGTAGAAGATTCGGCTTATCGCGCAAAGGCTTCGGAAGTCTATCTTGTGGAAGAAGCAATGGCAGCGGCAATCGGTGCAGGACTTCCTATAACAGAACCGCACGGTAACATGGTTGTTGACATCGGTGGCGGGACAACCGACATCGCAGTAATAAGTTTGAGCGGTATTGTTTATTCGCGTGCTGTGCGCGTGGCAGGTAACGAGATGGACGATGCAATCACTCAATACATCAAACGCAAATACAATTTGCTTATTGGTGAACGGACTGCTGAAGCTATCAAGATTGAACTCGGTTCGGCGTTTCCCCTTGATGAGTCGCTTTCGATGGATGTACGCGGGCGCAATCTTATTGAAGGTATTCCGAAAACCATTTCAATCAGCGATGAAGAGGTGCGCGAAGCTCTTGCGGATTCAATAGCAACAATCGTCAACGCGGTTCGCGTTGCCCTTGAAAGAACTCCGCCGGAATTATCTGCTGATATTGTCGAACGCGGAATAGTCCTAACGGGTGGCGGCGCGCTGCTTAAAAATCTTGATAAACGTTTGATGATTGAAACAGGTTTGCCCGTTTCAATCGCAGAAGACCCGCTCTCCTCAGTTGTGCTTGGCACGGGCAAAATGCTTTCTGACTTTGACCTTCTCAAGCGCGTAAAATGGGACAATAATTTAGTGACAGGAAACTGAAAAATTGCCAATTTTCGACTGTCGGTTGCCGATTGATTTTCAATTAAACGTATTTGTGGATTTCAATCGGCAATCAGCAATCAGCAATTGAAAATTTTATGATGCTTGCACGCACACAATCTGAAATGAAGCAACGTGCCCCTTGGCTCCTCGTGGGACTATTGTTTCTCAACATTATTCTGATGGGCGTTGATGCCAATCGGAAAGGCGGGGGATTGGTTGTCAGAGTGTTTATTCAAGCAGTTGTTTCACCTGTTCAGCGCGTTGTTTCTACAATAACCGGAACAATTGGCGGCGTGGTTTATGGCATTGGCAATGCACGTTCGGCAACAAGTGAAAATGAACAACTTCGTCAACGGGTGGCTCAGCTTGAAACCGAGTCAAACGAAATGCGATTGACAAAGGCAGAGAACGAGCGATTGAAAGCCCTGCTTGATTTCAAAAACTCCAAGCAGTTTGAAACCGTTCCGGCACAGGTAATATCACGCGATACGACAGCTTGGTTCAATGCCGTCGTTATAAATCGCGGCTCTTCATCGGGAATAAAAGACGGAATGCCGGTTGTAACACCTGAAGGTATTGTCGGTCGTGTTATTGCAACGAGTCCTTGGACTTCACAAATCATGTTGCTGACAGATGAAAAGAGTGCGGCTGGCGGCGTCATCGGACAACTCGGCATTTCAGAATCGTTTGGCGCGATTCGCGGTTTGGGAAGCGATAAGGGGTTAATTGAGATGAAATATGTCTCAGGTTTGACGACTGTAAACGTGGGCGATGTCGTTACAACAACGGGACAAGACAGAATCTATCCGCCGGGTTTGAAAATCGGTGAGGTCATCGAAGTCATACAAGGTTCAGCTTCGATGGCACACACAATTCGGATAAAACCGGGCGCGAAAATAAATTCCTTGTCAGAAGTGGCTGTTTTGATTTATCGTGCGCCTGAGCAACCTCAGATGCAGCAAACGCTGAACGAGCAAGAAAAAGAAAAGCGTTAATGGCGTAAGGACAAAAGCTTAGAGTTGAAAGCTTGGAATTTGAAAAGATTTTATGCCCTCTTGGAAATAAATCTTCGCGTTTTGGTAATTAGCTGTTAGAAGTGAATTTGAAGAATGCGGCAATTCAAAATCTTCGTTGCAGTTGCATTAGCAATAATCCTGCAAACAAACTTACAAACTGTTTGGGACCCTCTGAAGTTCGTTAATCTACCACTTATCGTGGTGGTCTATTTCGCTCTGCAAAGAGACATAATGGAAGCTTTGATAATCGGTGCGGTGACAGGAATCGCCGCAGATGCTTTCAGCGGTTCATTGCTCGGTGCAGGCGGTTTTGCAAAAACAGTAGTTGCTTTCACAATTGCCTTCACGGCATCGAAAGTAAACATTGACAACCCCCTTCTTAGAATTCCCGTCTTAGCAGGCGCAGTGTTAGTCAACGAATCTGTGCAAGTTGGTTTGAACAAATTATTAGGGCAATCCGTAAACGGACCGTTTGTTGTTCGTCTTGCAAACACGGTGATTGCAACAATGATAGCCGGAACAATTCTGCTTTTTGTTATAGATCAGTTCTTTAGCGATAAAGCATTGCTGAGAAGGCAATTTGCACAAAGACGAAAGCTCGCACGGCGCAATGTCGTCAACATATCGAGAAAAAATTTGCGATTTGGTAAAAGAAGATGAAGTTTATAGATACATCGCAAAACCTACGTGCCAGACTCGGAACGATTCAAATAATTGCGTTTTTGGTTTTGGGTTTACTCGGAGCAAGGCTCTATTACTTACAGATTGTACGCGGTGATGAGCTAAAGAAACGCGCCGAAGAACAACGAATTCGCCTTCTGCCGATACCTGCGCCGCGCGGAGCTATTATTGACCGAACCGGAAAAATTGTCTTTGTCGGTTCGCGGCAAACCTATAACATCATACTCTCGCGCGAAGATTTGAAGGGAAAAAATCTTGAAACACTCATTTCCGATTATGCCAACGGTTTGAATCTTGATGAGCAGTTCCTGCGCGAACGGTTTGAGCAGATAAAAACTCAACCTGCTTTTGAATCCGTTTTGGTTAAAGAGAACGCATCTCAGTCTGACATCATCTGGGTTGACGCGCACTCTTACGAACACCCCGAACTTCGTGTCGAACTTCAACCGCAACGCACATATCCTGCGAACGGTTTTCTTTCGCACGTTCTAGGTTACGTTGGCGAAATAAGTAAAGAACAACTCGAAGACCCCAGGTATAAAAATCTAAAGCCGGGCGACATAATCGGGCTAAAAGGTTTAGAGGCTTACTATGACGAATACTTGCGCGGCATTGACGGTTACAGAAAGGTCATTGTTGACAGCCGCGGGCGTATTCAGCAGGAAATCGAAGTCATTCCGCCGCAGGCAGGTCAGGATTTAATAACAACCATAGACAGTGATATGCAACTCAAAGCCGAAGAGGCTTTGGACAATTCTGCAACCAAACGTGGGGTCATCGTTTTAATGGACCCGAATAACGGCGAAATTCTTTCGATGGCTTCGTCGCCAAAGTTTGACCCGAATCTTTTTTCGCAACGCATCTCGACAAAAGAAGGTCGTAAAGAATATGCCGCACTCATTCTGGATAAAGACCGCCCGCTTTATAACCGTGCAATACAAGGACGTTATTATCCCGGTTCGACTTGGAAGATTCCAATGTCAATCGAAGGTTTAATGCAGGGACATATCACAGTTGAAAAATCGAACCTGGTTTGCGGTGGTGGTATCACGGTAGGAAACAAATTCACGCGCTGTATGGGAAGTCACGGTTCGCCGCCCTTGGGTTACGCAATCACAAAATCCTGTGACGGTTATTACTATCGTCTTGGAATCAAGATGGATGCAGAAGGTTACGAAAAGCTTGTTGAGGATTTCGAGTTCAACAAGAAAACAGGCATTGACCTTTCAGGCGAACTCAACAATCACTATCCTTCACGCGAATATAAAAAGAAGCGTTTTCCAAAAGAACCTGATTGGCGGCAGATAGATAACGTCTATGCCTCAATCGGACAGGTTCATGACGAAGTAACACCGCTTGCATTGTTGCGTTCGATTGCAGCAATTGCCATCGGCGGCAAAATGTATGTTCCGCATTTGATGAAAGAGTTTAAGCCAGTTCACGCAATTGGTGAAGATACAGAATCAGAAGATTATCGCAAACCCAGAGACGGCTTTGTGTTTCAACGTCAAGAGCCAAAGGTAATTTCGTTTACGCCTGCAATGCACAAACTTATCATTGACGGAATGTGGGGCGTAGTAAACGGCGGCGGTACAGCGGGAAGTGCATTTCCAAAATGGGAAAATTTTGAAGTTGCGGGAAAAACGGGAACCGCGCAGGTTGCCGCTTTAGGCAGAGATTGCGGCGAGAGATGCCGGGACCACGCTTGGTTTGTGGCATTTGCTCCGGCACGCACGCCTGAGATTGCCTCTGTTGCGTTAATTGAAAACTCCGGGTTTGGCGGAAGAAATGCCGCACCCGCAACACGTATCGTTTACGAGGCGTATTACAACCGAAAGATGGGTATTCAGCCTGATACTACATCAAACGGTCAGTTCGCCGCCTCAAACGCGAAGAAACAGGGCAATCGGCAATAGCTGGAAGTAAAGTTAAGAAATGGCAGCAGTACTCGATAGAAGAATAACAAGGGATTTTGACTGGATACTCGTGCTTCTTGCGGTTGGCATAGTGATTTTCGGCACGATGCAGATTCGTAACGCACAACCCACTGAAATCTACTGGCAGAAACAACTCATAGGATTAGGCATCGCTCTTGTAGCGATGGCTATTATATCGTTCACGGATTATCGCCGTTTGATTCAATTCGCACCTGCGTTTTATGTTTTCGGGCTTATACTTTTGTTTCTTGTTCTGACGCCATTGGGAGTGAAGGTAAACGGGCAGCAGGCTTGGGTGAAACTACCTGTTATCGGTCAGTTTCAGCCGTCAGAGTTTGTAAAAATTCCGACTGTATTGATGCTTGTCTGGCATTTTGGAAGAGTCCGCACCGGAACTTTAACATTAAAGGAAACCCTCATAGGTGGCTGTATTTTGGCTTTACCTGTCGGATTGATTATGCTTGAACCGGATGCGGGACAGGCACTCACTTATTTCCCTATATTGGCTGTGGTTCTCTTTCTTTCTTCAATAAAAATTCGCTACGTACTCGCTCTTTTGTTGATTGGGATTATCACTGTTCCTCTTGCTTATACGCTGGGTGTTAAGACAGGGAAAATTAAACCGTATCAGCAAAAGCGAATCGAGGCTATTCTTGACCCCGAAAACGCAGACCCGCGCGGTTATGGTTATCACACAATTCAATCAATCGTTACTGTCGGCAAAGGCGGTCTTACCGGTGCAAAAGGCGAAGACGAATACTCACAAAGTCGTTTGAAATTTTTGCCTGAACCGCATACAGATTTTATCTTTGCCGTTACGGCAGAGAACACAGGGTTTATTGGCTGTGCGCTCTTATTGCTTGCATATGGACTTCTTCTTTCGCGTCTTGTAACCGATGCGCGGCGTTCGCCCGACAGAAGCGGGATGCTTGTCATTATGGCTGTTGTTGGCGGTTTGATTTTTTCAATTTTCGTCAACATAGGAATGGCACTTGGTATCTTGCCCGTGATAGGTGTGCCTCTGCCGTTGATGAGCGCAGGATTATCTTCAATTCTTTCAACATTCATTGCCATCGGTTTTGCCGTCAGCGTTCAACTCCGCAGATTCGTAAATTAAGCTTATCAAATGAAATTCGTTGTTTTTGTTTCAATTCTATTTGTTCTTCTTTGTTCACCGATTGCCGCACAAGAAAACAAATGTGAGTTGAAACTATCTCAAATTAAAAACGCGGATACATTTTTCGGCTTTTATTTGGGGATGAGCATTGACAGTGTTAGAGAACTTGTTCCGACATTGAAGACAGGAAAGACCGACAAGTTTGGTTTGATGAAAACAAGTTTCTCGCCACGTTTTGACCCCAAAATCGAAAAGACAAAATTTGAAAACGTCCGAACGGTTTCGTTTGAATTTTTGGACGATAAACTTGTTGATTTGTGGATTGGTTATACAGCCGAATTTAAGTGGCAGACCATTGAGGAGTTTTTGCCGCAGATGAGCGCGTCTCTGGGATTACCTGTAAACGGCTGGCAGACAAAAGAACTGGAAAGACGTTTGGAATGCAAAGAGTTTCGCGTAGTGATGATGACGATAGCCAACAGTCCAAGCATCAGACTCACAGACCTGATATCGAAAAAACTCTGGGAAACGCGCCGCACTGAAAAAGCGGAACAATAATAGTATCGTTTTCTAAACCCCAAACAACCGCAAGCGAAATTCATCATTGAAGGCAACGATTTCCGCGCTTTTACCTGAAAAGTTTTTGGATTCACGCATTAAAAAGGGAAGCCCGCCGTGCGGAATGTTTGCTCCGTAAGCCGGGTTATAAAAAATCGAAACGATTTGGGGATTGAGCCTTTGTGTTATGCCGTAACGAATAGCTTTTTGTGCGGGCGGGACAAATCCGTTTGAACGGCGCGGGTTAATAATTTCAATCGAATGGTCAAAGATATAGATTCGCGTAGCCGTATCGCGCAACGCCAAATCCCTGTGAACGAGGGCGTTTGCGATTGACTCTTTAACAACCCCTTCATGATAATTTGAGCGTGCCTTTACCGGTGAATCCTTTATTTCTGAATCACGTGCGGGAGGTCGCGCTGTCCATAAATCACAATACTTTTTAATGAATTTCAATGCGGATTCAAAAAGCGTCAGTAAATTTCCTTTCAGCGTCATCATTTCAATTTCGGGAGACTGAATCGTATCGCCCGCAAATCTTTTAACGATGACAGATGAACGCGGCAGGATTTCGACGACAGATTCATTGTGCCCAAAAAGAAGAATACCGGCAACTGTGGGGAAGAATTCGTTCATATTTCCGACGGCTAAAAGCAAATCTCGCTTCAACAGTTCGCCCGTCGGAAAGTCTTTTTGAAACTTGCCCTCTTCAAAAGCATAACCGGAAAACTCGCGCACGAAACTCCACAACATCGCCTCATCAATATCCTCAACATTTGCACCGAGCGCGGGAATGTTTTCATGTCCGAGCGGTCTTACATCATCAATTAAAAGCGAAAGTTCTTCTCTTGTTGCTTCGCGTTTTTCCGCACCGATACGAATAAAAAATCTCCCGTCGTTTGTGCGATACGGGCGGCGTTTGCCTTCAATGTCAATCGCAACTACGCGCTTACCGCTGTCAAAAGCTATGCGGTCAATAAAGGGAACAATGGGCGGGTTAATCTGCTCACGACAGATACGGACGAGTTCGGCTTGAACTTCTTCCGGGTCGTCAACACCTTCAACACGGAGTTGGTCATTGACGCCAAAGATGATTGTGCCACCGCCCGTGTTTGCAAGTGCGACTATCTCCTGCGCGATTTTTTCCGTATTCGATAGTTTAACTTTTAATTCAAGATAGGTGTCTTCGCCTGCGCGAATCAATCTTAAAAGTTCAATGCGCGTGGTTTGTTGCGCCGGTTGGGAGAAATAAAATTCTTGAACGGAGCGTTCCGTAACAGGCTCGTGACGTGGATTATTGCGTAATCTTCTGCGCGACATGGTTGTAAAAGACAAAGAAGGATGCGAGTTGAAATAAGCGATTTGAAAAAAAGAAAACTCATAACGCTTAGGCTTTCAACCTCACATCCTCCTTGCATAAAAATGAAATTGTCGTTCCCTTAAAAGAACGTGATGCAGTTTATCACAATGTTTGTCCGATATGAGAGCCTGCAAGAATTTTTTTGTTCTAAATAAAGGCTTTAGGAATTCACGAACATCAATTACTTGCTGTAATCCGCTTTTTCTTTTTCCATTTCTGCTAACAGGCTCTTGTCCGATTCACGCAACGCGTTTAATTCTTTTAGTTTTTGGATAACCGTAATTGCCTTATTAACTGATTCGACAGCTTTTGTTTTATCACCATTTTTGAAATGAGCCTGTGCAAAAAGCCTGTAAGCCAGACTTAAATCATATTGATAGGTTGTAGATTCTTTATCGGCTTCGATAACAGGGATTAATTTTTCCAACACAGTTTTTAGCGTAACCAAAGCTTTATCGGGTTGACTGAGTTTTATAAAGGCGCGTGCCATTTCGGTTTCGTAGATTGCCAGGTTGCGTTTGTACTCTGCGTTTTCAGGTGATTTCTTGCTGAGTTTCGACATTACTTCAATCGCTTTTTCCGCTTGTTCAATTGTGCGTGACGGATTATCCGCCAATCGAAAAGCTCTTGAAGAATTGAAATGAGAAATTGCCAAATCGTATGCAACAACACCGTTTTCAGGCTCTTTTTCTAAAGCGGTTGTCGGAAAATCAATTGTCCCGACACAAATCTCAACAGATTTTTGCCCGTCCCCTTTGTCTATAAACAGTTCGCAAATCATTGAGTTATACCATTTCCCAATAGAACCTATGCAATAGCATTTCTCCAAGCTGTCATCAAATAAGCAAACGAGGTGATTGAGCTAATCGCCTTTTCACTAAAACTTTGCAAGCCTTGTCCTACTAATT
>Ga0187894_10002398_pt1 | contig 22463 bp, 22 predicted proteins | sample GBC1701081metaG_FD_136650 | JGI IMG/M metagenome (GOLD analysis project Ga0187894, IMG submission 136650) | White microbial mat communities from a lava cave in the Kipuka Kanohina Cave System on the Island of Hawaii, USA - GBC170108-1 metaG ... | reverse complement strand
GCCCGTACCCCGCGGCTTCGTTCAATCCGGCTTCTGTGAGGTCGGCGCCCGGCCTCGCCTTGACACCTCTCGTGAACGACCTCACAGAAGCCTCCTGATTCCTCGCTGCGCTCGGAATGACAGGGGATCGCTCGAAAGGCCACGGGCGCTCGCAATGACATGAAATCTGGGTATCTCCGTCCTTCCGTTCCTGTGATCATGCCGTGCCTTCAGTGCCGCACGACGGGATCGATCGGCAGCTTGCGGTGCACGCCGGTCATGTCCTCGAACAGTTTCGCGGCCGCCAGCAACGCCGCCTCGCCACGCGGACGGCCGACGAGCTGCAGGCCGACCGGCAGGCCGCTCTTCGTGAAGCCGGCCGGCACCGACACCGACGGCAGGCCGGTCATGGTGATGATCGAGGTGACCAGCACCCAGTCGATGTAGCTCGGCATCTTCTGATCGTTGATGGCCTCGACGTAGCGCATCTCGACCGGGAACGGCGGCACCGGCGCGGCGGGCGCGGCCAGGATGTCGAAGTCGGTCATGAACCGGGCGAAGCGGCCGTAGAGCTGGCCCTGCAGCAGCGCGGCGCGGCGCACGTCGTCGCTGGAGAGCGAGCGGCCATACTCGATGTTCCAGATCACTTCCGGCTTCAGCAGGTCGCGATTGCCGTCGAGCAGCGCGCCGTGGGACGCCGCCATGAAGTGGCCGCGGAACACCTGGAACGCCTCGCGCGCGCCTGATGCATCGGGCGCCTTGTCCTCGACGATGGCACCAATCTCGGCGAAGCGCAGCGTCGCTCGGCGGCAAATCTCCTCGACCTCTGGGTCGAGCGGACAGGCGCCGTCGAAGCCGCCGGCCCATGCCACCTTTTTCGGCTTCACCGGGTTGGCGACGGCTTGCGCGAAGGGAACCGACGGGACCGCGTATGACAAGGGGTCGAGCGGATGCTGCTTTGCCGATGCATCGAGCATCAGCGCCACGTCGGCGACGCAGCGGCCCATCGGCCCGTTCACCGGAAACGTGTTCAACGGCAGCACCGAAGGGCCGAAGGGCACGCGGCCGGGGCTGGGGCGGAAGCCGACCACGCCGCAGAAGCTGGCCGGGGTGCGCAACGAGCCGCCGAGGTCCGAGCCGGTCGCCAGCCACACCTGGCCGGTGGCCAGCGCCACCGCCGCGCCGCCGGACGAGCCGGCGCAGGTGAGCCGCGTGTCCCACGGGTTGCGGGTGATGCCGAAGACCTCGTTGAAGGTCTGCGCCCCGGCGCCGAACTCGGGCGTATTGCTCTTGCCGACCACCAGCCCGCCCATCGCCTCCAGGTGCTGGACGAACAGGCAGGTGCGCTGCGACACGTTGTCCCTGAAGGCGGGCGAGCCGAAGGTGGTGCGCACGCCCTCGACGTCGTTGAGGTCCTTGACGGCGAACGGCAGGCCGCCCAGCCAGCCCGGCGTCTCGGGGTCGGACACCTTCATCGCTCTGGCCTTCTGCCGCGCGCGGTCGAAGGTGCGGGTCACCATGGCGTTGACGGCGCCGTCGGTCGCCGCGATGCGCGCCTCGGCGGCGTCGATCAGCTCCAGCGGCGAGACCTTTTTCTTCTTCAGCAGATCCACCGTCTCGACGGCGGTCAGGCGGCAGAGCCCGCTATCGGCCACACAGAACCCCTTGCAAAGAGGCGTCCCCATATCACGGCATGCCGGGAGCGCGCCACTCCAGTGGCGCACTGGCGCGGCGCGCCGGGTCATGACTGCGGTGGCCAGCGGAGATCGCCGTCATGGCCATGAGCCGGCCCCTTCGGGCCGCCGCGCCACAGTGGCACGCCCCCGCGAACCTCCCGCGGGGAAACGCTTGGATGGCGGCGGACATCGTGGTGGAATGGCATGAATGGCCGTTCATATGGCCGGCGGTGGAGGCAACGACTTTGATGGATGGGGCGCCGGAGGCGAAGGACATGGCGCCGGCCGAGTTGGCGAGCCGGTTGGCGGAGGCCTGCGGCCGTCATTTCGGCGCGACCGTGCGCGTCGACGGCCTGTTCCGTCATTCCGGCGGCGCGTCGCGACAGACCTGGGGTTTTGACGCGATCATCGAGCGTCCGGGTGCCGCGGAACGACAGGCGCTGGTACTGCGCCGCGATCCGCCACGCGCCATCGTAGTCGCGGTGACGGCCGGCGAGACGTCGCTGGCGCTCGATCGCGGCGTGGAATTCGAGCTGCTGCGCGTGGCGGAACGGCACGGCGTGCCGGTGCCGGCGCCATTGTTCCACCTCGATGCAGCCGACGGCCTGGGCGATGGTTTCGTCATGCGGCACGTGCCGGGCACGGCCATCGCGCGCGAGCTGTTGCGCGAGCCGCGCTACGCCGAGGCGCGCCGCCGCATCGTGCCGCAGCTGGGCGGCATCCTCGCCCGCCTGCACGCGGTGCCGCTGGGCGAGCTGCCGAAGCTGCGGCGCGCCACGCCGGCCGAGGCGATCGCGCAGCAGCGCCGCGTGCTCGACACGATCGGCGAACCGCATCCGGTATTCGAGCTGGCGCTGACCTGGCTGGAGCGCCGCCTGCCGCGCACCGCGGTGGCGCCCTGCTTCGTGCACGGCGACTTTCGCACCGGCAATTTCCTCGCCGACGAGAGCGGCGTGACGGCGATCCTCGACTGGGAGATCGCGCACACCGGCGATCCGCTGGAGGACCTGGGCTGGATGTGCATCAAGTCGTGGCGCTTCGGCGCGGTCGAGAACCCGGCCGGCGGCTTCGGCCAGCGCGAGGAGCTGCACGCCGCCTACGAGGCGGCCGGCGGCCCGCCGGTCGACAAGGCGCGGGCGCGGTGGTGGGAGATCTTCGGCACGGCGCGCTGGGGCATCATCTGCATGGCGCAGGCGTGGAAGCACCTGTCGGGGGCCGAGCACTCGGTCGAGCTGGCCTCGATCGGCCGCCGCTGCGCCGAGACCGAGGTCGACCTGGTGCAGCTTCTGTCGGAGGCGTGAATGGCCCAGGACCGCCCGCACGCGCCGGAGCTGCTGCGCGCCATCCGCGAGTTCCTGGGTAACGACGTGCTGCCCAAGCTCGAGGGACGCACGCAGTTCCACGTCAAGGTCGCGATGAACTCGCTCGCGATCCTGGAGCGCGAGGCGACGCATGGCCCCGAGGCCGACGCTGCCGAACTGGCGCGGCTGAAAAAGCTGCTGGGCCGCGAGGGATCGCTGCCCGAACTCAATGCCGAACTGGCAAGCCAGCTGCGCGAGGGCCGCCGCGACGAGACGGACAGCGAACTGATGGCGCACCTGCGCGCCACCATCGCCGACAAGATCGCGATCTCGAACCCGAAGTGGCGTTAGCCGGGGGCGCGCCACTGCAGCGTGCCAATCGGCTGGGGCGCATCGCTCCACTGACGCGTCATGCGAGCCGTTGACAGAGAAGACAATCTTGGCAGGCGCGTTCGCTCAGCTGTCCGCTTCACCCAAGGCGGCTATCTGCTCGGCTAGCCTTTGCAGGGCGGCCCTTGGCGTCTCGACGAACATGGTGCTCCTGCCAAGCTCGATGCCAAGTCGGCAAGTGTCGGGATGCCGCCCGGCCATCACCTGAAAACCCCGCTCTGGCCGAAGTTCAACCTTGATGATGTCTCCGTCGCGGTGGCGGCTCAGGGCATGGATGACCCGCTGGACCAGGACACAGGTAATCTCGGCGGACACGCGATACAGCGGTGGCGGCGACTCCCCGCCATGCAACCAAATGATGAGACTGCCATCGGTGTCATGTGTGGCATCACAGTAGGTGCCTTCCGTGGCGTTTGGGAATCTCAAGCGCTCTCCTGCCATTTCCCGCCCCCCTCTGTTGCATCGCCGAGCATATGCAGGCCAGGCGCGGAAGGCCAGATTTGCAGTGGACCGGCGAGAGTCTTGGGATTGACAATACGGTTGCGCGGAGGACCCCGTCGTTTCGATGGTGGCCGAAGCATTGTCGGCCGGCCCGGGCTATAGTGCGGACACCATTCGACGGGAGCCGAACCATGCTTTCCACCAATGCCCTGGCCGAGATCGCGGCCCTGATCGGTGATCCGGCGCGGGCCGGCATGCTGATGGCGCTGATGGACGGCCGCGCCCGGCCGGCCAGCGAGCTGGCACTGGAGGCGCGCATCATGCCGCAGACCGCCAGCGGCCATCTCGCCAAGCTGGTGGCGGCGGGCCTGCTGGAGGTTCGGCCGGAAGGCCGCAACCGCTTCTACCGGCTGGCCGGACCGGCGGTGGCCGATGCCATCGAGGCGATCGGCGTCATTGCCGGCCTGCACGCCAGCATGGTGCCTCAGGCGCCGGCCAGCGCGGCGTGGCGGCGCGATCCGGATCTGCGCTTCTGCCGCACCTGCTACGACCACCTCGCCGGCCAGGTCGGCATGGCGGTCACCGACGCGCTCACGCATGACAACGTCATCGAACCAGCGCCGGGCAAGGACTGGCGGGTGACGCCGCACGGCGAGACGTTCTGCCGGCACGTCGGCATCGACATCGACGCGGCGCGCGTGGCGGCCACCGCCGGGCGCCGGCATTTCGCGCGCCAGTGCCTGGACTGGAGCGAGCGGCGGCCGCACATCGCCGGCGCCTTCGGTGCCGCCATCGCCGACCTGTTCTTCCGCAAGGGCTGGGCCGTGCGCAGCCGGCGCGGCCGCACCGTGACGCTGACACCGGACGGACGGCGGGCGCTGGTCAAGGTGTTCGGCGCCGTCGACCCGGAGCTGATCGCGCCACGGCGGGCGGCGTAGGATGCCCACGATGGCATGACCGGACCGCGCGGCTCCTGCCGCGCATCTTCTTGCGGATCAACATGACATGAGCGCGGCAGGAGCCGCGCGGTCCGGCACAGCCGCCTTCTTTGCCTTACGCCATCGCCACAGCGTGCCGGGCGCGTTGATGGCGCGGGTACGCCTGGCCTCGGACCTAGCCCGGTTCCTTCGCGGCGCGGCCCTGGTCGGCCATCCAGCCGTCGCCGGACGGCACCTTCACGATGCAGCTGGCACGCAGGATCTTCGTGTCGCCGACGGTGAGATAGATGTGCGAGAACAGCAGCGAGCGGGTGGCGCGCACCAGCTCGAGGCGGCCCTCGACCCAGTCGCCTTCGCGCGCCGGCGCCACGAAATCGAAGGTCATGCTGACGGTGGGCACGAACTTGCCGCGGATGCCGGCCAGAATCGTGGCGCCCATGCCGCCCACCAGATCGGCCACCGTCATCATCATGCCGCCATGCAGCGTGCCGGCCGGATTGCACATGTAGGGCTGCACGCGCAGGCCCATCACGAACTCGTCGCGCGTGCCCTTCTCGCCGCGCTTGTAGTGGAGCGGTCCGGCGTGGGTGTTGAAGTTGATGACCGGGCTGCCGCGCTGGAAGTCGATGAGCTTGAAGCCCGGCGGCGGGTCGACCGGGATGGTCCTGAACTCGGGGCTGGGTACCGGTGCGTTCATCGCGTCAGTCCTGCGGCGTCTCGGTGTCGGAAACGTCAGGATCGGACGGCAGGGCTTGCAGCGCGCGGCCGGGACGCAGCAGCGCGAACAGCCCCTGTCCGGTCATGATCGAATGGCGGCGACCATAGAGGTGGCCGCTGACATGTGCCACCTGCGAATCGAAGCCGGCGCAGCTCGCCTCGGCCTCGATCCAGTCGCCCGGCCGGCCATGGCTGAGGAACTCGACGGTGAGGCTCAGGGTCACGCAGCGCCGGCCCGAGGCGCGCCATGCCGCGGCGCCCATGGCGGCGTCGAGGAACGCCGTCAGCAGGCCGCCATGCACGATGCCGAGTGCATTGAGATGCCGCGGCAGGATGCGCAGACCGCGCAGGACCTTGCCGTCGGCGTCGACCTTCTCGAACCACGGGCCGTTGCGCTCGGTAAAGCCGCCGCGCGCCGGCAGCGCGATGAAGCCGGGCGGTGGCCCGGTCGGGGTACTCTCGGGCACGTGATCCTCGTGTTCCAACCGGCGAGTGGCTATGCTCGCCGCCGCCATCGACATAGCGCGCCCTGATGACAGGTCAAACCGCTCAACCCGCGACGATCTACAGCATCGGCCATTCGAACCATCCGATCGAGCGGTTCGTCGGGCTGCTGCGCGGTGCCAGGGTCGAGGCCGTGCTCGACGTGCGCTCCGTCCCAAAGTCGCGGCGGTTTCCTCAGTTCGGCCGAGCGCCGTTGGAGGAGACGCTGGCGGCGAACGGCATCGACTACGTCTTCCTGGGCGACTCGCTGGGCGGCAAGCCAAGGGACCCGGCTGTGCGGCGCGACGGCGTGGTCGACTACGAGCTGATCGCGGCGACGGCCGTGTTCAAGCAAGGCCTTGAACGAGTCGCGGGCGAAGGTGAAAGGCGGCGTGCGGCGTTGATGTGCGCCGAGAAGGCACCGCTTGACTGCCATCGCACCGTGCTGATCGCGCGGCGTCTCGTTGACCGCGGCCACGAGGTCACACACCTGCTGGCCGACGGCACCGAGATGGCGCACACGATGATCGAGGAAGAATTGCTGAAGCGCTACGCGCCGGCCGACGATCTGTTGCTGGCAACCGAAAGCCGGGACACGCGGCTGGCGATCGCGTACCGGCGGCGCGGCGAGCAGATGCTGGGCGCCACGTCGCGGCGATAGATAGTCCGCCCCCGTTCCATCTCCAACCGGTGCGGTGGCGCCGGGTGGTCTGTGGCGCATGCCGGTGGCGCGGTAGCCTGGTTGCGCCTGAGCTTTGCCCCGGCGCCAACGCACTTCGTATCGGGTCAATCCGCTGCGAGACGCGCGCCCGGGATCAGTATCCAACCGGCTCGCGCGGCGAGCCGCCCGGCAGGATGGCGCCAGCGGGCACATGCCGGGCGTGCTGGGACCATTCGGCGCCGGCCCGTGGATACCCGCGGGTCTGTTGTGCCGTCTCGCCGAACAGGCGGCGGTAGGCTGTCGAGAAGTGGCCCATATGCCAAAAGCCGTATTGCTGGGCGATGCCGACGACCGTCGCTGCTTGCGGCAGCAAGGCTTTCAGCTCCCGCCGGACCGCGTGCATGCGCAGGAGCTTCAGGTACTGCTTGGCCCCCATCCGGTACACGTCACGAAACGCATATTCGACGCTGCGCTCGCTGGCGTGCGCGGCGGCACAGATCTGGTGCAGCATCAACGGTTCGGTGAGGTTTGCCCGCATATATTCCTCGGCTCGACGGACGATCGGCATGCGCTGATAGTGGGCGGGCGTGATGTACGCTGAATGTCGTCGATGCCACGACTCCATCAACACGCCGAGGATGGCGTCCAGCAAGGCTCCCGAGGCGAATTCCCGAAGACGCGGACCTGCCAGGACATTACCGGCGTCGCCTACCACCGTCGAGAACAGCCGGCGAACGGTCGCCACCCGCTCGCCGCATCCGGAGACGAGGTGCAGGCGTCCTGGCCGCAACTCCGACGCGCCAGCCGCCCGCCACTCCAGAGCGCCCAAGGCGACGGCTTGCGGGATACTGAAACTGGCAGCTCGATGCCGCCCGCGTGCCAGATACTCGAACTCCGACCCCATCGAAGCCACGACGTCGTCCGTATCAAGCTCCTTGCCGCTGATCCGCCGGCCGGGATCGGAACCAAGATCGATATTGAGGCCAAGCTGACCGGCCCGGGTCACGCCCTTGGTCGCATTCGGGCCAAAGACAGCGGTGGTAAAGTGGACCCCGCCCAGGTCACCGACCATCATCCAGCTGTGACCGTCGTCACGGCCAAGCTGGACCGACTCCATGTCCCAGAGCCGCATTGCGGCGGCGAGGTCGTCGCTATCCCGCAAACGCACGACACGCGGCTGGAACAGAACGACTGGTGCGCCCCCGTCCATTGCCCCCGGTTCCCGCAGGCCTCCCCTGCCCCTTGGTCCTGTTATGATTGCAGAATCAGGATAAGCGCAAGGGGCGCAAGTACCCAGATTCGCGGGGCTCGCGCTCAGGCGAAACGCACAGGTCGCGGATTGTTGTGCGAGGGCATGCCCGCAAGCGAGGGCCACGGCCGCCAACAAGGATCATGCCTGCGCTGCCACCCTCCGGATGCGTTTCACCCTACGTATGCCAGCCGTCAGGGTTCCAGCCGCGTCCGCCGCGTCCCGTTCCCGCACGAATGCATCCACAGACTTCGAGACCGAGACCCCAGTTCTTGCGGATTCCGGATACGCCGCGGAGCCGGGTTCGTCGCACTGTCTCGCGCATGCGTTGGTCGTCTTTGCCTGACCCAGGATCCCGCCTCGCTGTGGTTCGCGCCCGCGAGGCCAACCGGTGGCGCGCTGACAATGGACCATGCCCATGACCAAGAAGCCTTTCTCGCGCCATACCCGGGCCATAACCGTTGCAGCCTTCCTGGCGATGACCTGCAACGGCCCCGCGATCCCGCCCGCCGGTGCCGCCGATGACGCCGTTGTCCTGATCGACGGCTACATCCCCCGCTTCGCGCAGAAGAAGGAAATGAACCGTCTGTACGGTTCGGCTTACGGCGAGCTGCACGCGGCCATCCTGGCGAGACAGGCGCGGGGGCAGAACCTCGATTGTTCGGCACAGATCCTGTCCGAGGCCGGCTGGCTGATCCAGTACACCAACCAGAAGGCCCGCGTCGACAAGCGGCTGGCCGACCTGCGTGCGAGCCTGGACCTTCCGGCCGAGCGGCAGCGGGCGGCGCGCGAGCAGGCACCCAGCGATGGCAGCTGGGGCGGCTGCTTCGAGGAATGGTTCCTGCGCCTGCACGCCAGCGCCGACCCGTTGAAGGAGCTGGCGCATCGCAAGCAACGCCCGGCGCACCCGCTCCGGTTCCTCGACAGGGTCGACTCGCCGGAAAAGATCGGCGCGCACATGGCCTCGATCAAGCTGTCGCGCGCCGGACATGATGGCAAGGACAACCGAAAGGAGCTCAATCTCACGGTGACCGGACTGGGGCAGCTCCTGTTCCTCGCCGAGCTCGAGCCGGTCATGGATCCGAAATGGCCGCGGGCATCGGTTGCCGCGGCGCTCAAGAAATTCATGGACGACGAATGGCAGGACGCGAAGGCCGGATACTGGGGCCCCTGGTATGAGGTCGACGGCAAGGTGGTCAAGACCGAGGACCTCAGCATCACGTTCCACATCGCAAGCTATCGCGGCGGGCAGGTTCCCTACCTGAAGGAGCTCGTGCGCACGACGCTTGCGATCCGCGAGCGGCCCTATCCCTACGGCTGGCACGATCGCGGCACCCAGAACAACCACCATGCCTACGATATCGTGCGGCTGCTGCGGTTCGGCTGGCCGCTGATGACGCTGGAAGAGAAAGCCAAGGCACAGGCCGAACTCTTCATCATCGCGACGCGGGCGCGGCGCCTGTCGCTGAACGGCATCGGCGAGTTCGACACGCGACCCTACAGCAACGTCGACGAGGCCTACTATTTCGGCGTTTCCCTGTTCGACGAGCTTGGCTACTTCCGCGACTCGCGCCGTTTCTGGATCGACATGAAGCCCGACGGCGCCGAGGAATTGCGCGGGAAGATCCTTGCCAGCATCGAGCGACTCAACATCGAGAGTCCGATGATGGCCGCCGCCAGACGCAAGCTGATTGCGCGCGACTGACGGATTGCATCGTGACGAAGCGGACACAGCGGCAAAGGGAGAGAACCATGACCCGGCGGGATCTTGTGGCGTCGATCATCGGGGCGGGCATCGCCATGATCGTCGCCACGGCATGGCCTCCGGTGGACCGTGGCATCGTCGGCGCCGCCCACGCGCAGCAGGATCCGCCGGCCGAACGCCAGCGCTTCCTGATCCTGGCGATTGCCAACGCCATCGCCTCCGTCGCCGTCGATGGCGAGCGGACGGCAATGGCCGTCAACGAGGCGACCGACCAGCTCAAGATCCTCCAGGATCGTCTGGCAAGCCTCGAGAAACGCCTGGCGGAGCTCGAGAAGAAGCGGTAGGCGGTCGACGCCGCCTCTCACGCGGATGCTGCTGCCTTGCCCGGGGTGATGGCCTGGGCGGCTGCGGCGCCGGCCTGCTGCAGCCCTACATCCTCCTGATCGACGCGCACCGTCACTTCGCGGCCGACTATCCGGATACCGGCGTGGTGGAACGCATCCCGGATTCGCTGGTAGGCCTCGCGGCGGATCATCCAGATCTTGGGCGTAGGCTTGGCGATATACTTGATGCCGATGACCAGGGCATTGTCCTCGATCCGCCGTACGCCCTGCGACTTCACCGGCACGATGAATTCGCCGGCGAACTGCGGATCGTTTTGCAGCTCGGTTCCGATGCCCTTGATGATCTTCTTGATCCTCTGCAGGTCGCTGTCCGGCGCGATGCGGAACTCCAGCCGGATCAGCATCCAGTCGCGACTGGTGTTGGTCAGCGACTTGATCTGGCCGAACGGCAGGATGTGCACGGCGCCGCGGTGATGACGCAGCCGCAGCGACCGCAACGAGATGCCCTCGACAGTCCCGCGGATGTTGCCGACCTCGACGTAGTCGCCGACACGGAAGGCATCCTCGAACAGGAAGAACACCCCGGCAAGAATGTCGGAAATGGTCGACTGGGCGCCCAGACCGATCGCGATACCGATGACGCCGGCGCTGGCCAGCAGCGGCCCGATGTCGAAGCCGATCGCCGACAGGCCGATCATGACGCCCAGCGTGAAGACCACGATCTGGAGAAACTTGCGGAACAGCGGCAGCAGGGTCATGGAGCGCTGGGCATGCCGGCTGCCTTCTCCCGCGACAAGCCGCGCCTGCAGCAACACGACCCAGAAGCCGATCAGGCCCCAGACGATGTAGCCGATCAATGCCAGGCCCACGAGCTCGGTCAGCACCGCGAGCACCTGACCGCCGAGACCGAATTGATCGGCCCGCAGCCCCCACAGGTAGCCCATGGCCACGATGGCGCCGAGGCCGAGTGTCAGCCAGATGGCGCGCATCAACGGCTCGGCTCCCGGACCGGCGGGCGCACCTGTCGGCGCAGGGGCCGGCAGCGCTTCGTCGCCGATCAGGACGTCGGGCGACGCCGGCGGGGCAGTCGCCCGGGAGACGGCGCGATCGACGCCCCGCCGCGCCATCGCGCCACAGGCCACGACCAGGATCGGAAGCGCGAACGTCAGCAGGACCTTCAGCGCGATGGCGCTCTCCTGACGGACGACCGCGAGGAAAGCCAGGACCCAGGTGACGACCAGGAACAGCGTGAGAACGGGCATCCACGCCCGCGCAAGCGTGCCGCGCCAGCGCTCGTCGGCGCCAAGCACGTAGCTGATCGATCCGACGGCCGCCGCGCGATACCGCCAGCCGAGCCAGCCGACGCAGAGCCAGACCAAAGGACTGCCCGATGCGCCGACGATGCCCGCGGTGTCCCGTGGCACGCCGAGGATGAACAGGGTCTGCGCCAGGAGGAACAGCGCGGCCATCACGCCGCACACCACGGTCACGACGAGGAAGAGATCACGCGCGGCGCCGTCGTCGAGAGGGAGAGGCCGCTGCCCTTTGGGTTCCCGGTGCAGAAACGTGCGCGCAATCACCACCGGGACAAGAACCATGAGCGCGGCCTGCAGCGCGACCGGTAGCAACGCCTTGGCCTCACCCTCGAACGGTCCCTGGAGCCACCGCGCCAGCGACCAGCCGACAATAAGGGCGATCGCGCCGCCGGCATCGACGGTGAGTCGGGACACGATACCGGACTGACCCGCGATCTTTGCCGCGTCAGCCATGCCTCGCCACCGACCCCAATGCCTCGCGGCAAGCATCAGCGCGAGCCCGGTAACGCCGCACACGACGAGCGCAATCAGACCCAATCGCCCTTCGACACTCTGGCCGGAGGCGCGGATATCATTCAGCTTCCGCTGCAACACCGCCGAAAGTTCCGCCCAGGCATCGCCGGTCTTCGACAGCGCGATCCCGACCTCGTCAACGACGGTGATCCCTTGTATCCGCGTCTCCCGCGCCTTCTGGCGTGCCAGTTCCTGCCCCAGCAGCCGCAACGCGTCGCGTGCCTGCTTGTCCGTCAGCCGCGCCAGAGTCGTGTCAACCTCGCCGGCACGGCCTCCTTTCAGGATTTCCGCCGCCGCGGCTTCGGCCTCGGCGTCCTTTCCGCCCGCATGCGCCGGCGCGCCGCTTTTCGCCCATGCGGCCGAGGAAAAGAGAAGTCCGACAGCGACAAGCAGCACGACGACGGCAGATCCCAGCCATGCCGCGAGCGGATGTGCTTTCGGGCCTGCAGCAAACGCCCATCGGGGCTGGTCGTCTCCAGGATGAAGTGCATTTGAGAGCATGGCGTACGCCTCCATTTTCTGGCTCGCCACGGCCGCGCTGGCTCTTCCGGATCGTGCGTCCCGCCGTCGTTCAGAACCGGAACGTTCCCGCCAGGATCGGCCCGCTCATGTCCAGCTTGACTTTGCTGCGATCCACCGACATGTGCCGCCAGCCGAGCCGCACGTCGGCCCAGTCGGCGGCCCGATAGTTCAGCGTGCCCAGCACCTGCCATGTCAGGTCCGAGCTGATCCCGAAGCCGCCGACGTCGCCGTATGCGGTCAGGCTCCAGCGCTGGCCCAGCCGGAATTCGAAACGGGCGGCGAGGATCGGATCCGCGAATGTCTTGTCGATGCTGGTCGAGATCGCCGGCAGCAGGCCGGCATTCAGTGACGCTTTGCTGGACACCGACCACAGCCGGAAGCCGCCGCCGACGTCGATCTTGCCGCCGGTTTCCTCGACCACGCGATAGAGCCCGATGCCCGTGAACTGGAACTGCGACAGGCGTGCCTTTCCGTCGTTGAACAGGATGTTGCGAGTGTCGATGTCGCTGGAGATCTTGAGCCAGATCATGTCGAAGGCGAACCCGGCGCGACCCTTGCGAATCTCGCCGGCGGCCATGATCGGAATGCCGGACAGGTTCTTGAGGATGTCGCTGAAACCCTGGTTGAACGTGACGCCCGACGCCGGCGCCGTGGTCGTGCCCTTGATCCCCGCGACCCACAGGTAAGGGGTCACAGAGAACTGCCATGGCGCGTCCTGGGCGATGACTGGCGACGCCGCGACCGTGCAGGCCGCAGCCATCCCGGCGACGGCCGCAGTGATGCGCGCCAAAAGCCCACGTACGCTCAGGTGGTCAGCCCAGCGTCGTCCGTCCACGACTACTTCGACTCGATCACTTTTCATTGCTGTCCCCCTGCGTACCTTCGACGGCAGTGGCCCTGGCTCGCGCCCGGTTCTGCTTCGAGCACCTAGGGCGCCATCGTCTCCGGTGTCACTTCCCATCCCGCATCGACGCCGCCGGGCAGCATCTGTCCGCGGTCCTCGCCGACTTCAGCCTCGATGAGCCGGTTGAGCTTGTCGTTCATGGCGACGACGAGCTCGCGGTTCTGCTTGCTGCCCGTTCCGAGATTGTTCATCTCCAGCGGGTCTGTCTGAAGATCGAACAGCTCGACGTCGTTGAACCGGTGGATTTCTTCCAGGGTTGTCGGCTTGTTGTGCTGCTTCGGCGAGAAGTAGCGCGTGAACACATAGCGCCCGTCGAAGACCGACCGCACCGCGCCGCGCTTCATCATGTTGGGGACGATGCCGGCGGCCTTGAGCTGGTCGGGTTTGCCGCCCTTCTTGAGATGCTCGACGGCCTTCTTGAAGAACTCGCCATCGAGGTAGGCAAACATGTTGTAGTTGAACAGCGCGCCATCGCGCACGGCATTGATGCTGGCCTTCTCGGGAGCGGCCAGCACGCCGGACAGGTCCGTGCCCGGGAGCCCCTTGACGATGCCGGCCCGTTTGTCGGGCGCCACACCGGTCAGGGCGACGAGCGTCGGCGCGATATCGACGTGCGACGTGACGGCACGGCACTGCTTGCCGCCGGGATGGGCCGGGTGAACGACGATCAGCGGCACGTTGTTCTGCTCCCGGTACGCCACGGCGCCCTTGGCGTGCAGCTGATGCGCGCCGTCCATGTCGCCGTGATCGGCGGTGAGGATCACGATCGTGCGGTCGGCAAGGCCCGAGGCATCGAGCTCGGCGAGCAGGGAGGCGATGTTGCGATCGACGTCGCGCAGGCAGTTCAGGTAGTAATTATGCCGCCGGCGCCAGCGGGCCTCCTCGTTGGGTATGGCGCCGACAAGTGCATCGTGGGACAGCAGGAAATCGCGGTGCGCCGGCGGACGGCCCGGCGCATCCAGCGGCTGTGCGTGGCTGGCGGGCAGCTTGAAGGTCCACTGCCTGGCATAAAGCGGGTCGACCGGGTCGCGCGCCACGTGGGTGATGCCGCGGTGCGGCCGAGACGGGGTGTTCGGCGCATCGGTGTCGTAGAACATCACGTCATGCGGGTTCACCAGGTTGACGGCGAGGAACCACGGCTTGCCTTCGGCCGCCAGCTCGCGCGCCTTGCCGCGCAACCAGCTGCCGCCCATGGAGCTGATGACCCCGTCGTGGAGGTATCCGCCCTGGGTGTGGGCGATGATGTCGCCGATGCCGAAATAGTCGGAAAACCCGTACGCCTCCATCTCCTTGGTGAACAGCCTGGTCGGTGCGGCGAGCTTGTTGACGGTCTCGAATTCCTTGGTCAGATGCCACTTGCCCTTGTACGCCGTGTAATAGCCTGCCTGGCGTAGCAGGCTGCCCAGGGTGCCGACTTCGGGCGACAGGCTGCCGATCCACGGGAAGTTCGTGTTGTCGAACATCCGCGTGTGCTGGATGTGCTTGCCGGTGTAGAGGACGGAACGCGACGGCGTGCAGACGCACGAGTTGATCCGGTGGTTCACGAACGTCGTGCCGCGCTTCATCAGCCGCTCATGCGCCGGCAGGCTGTAGCCGACGGGCAGCTCTCCCGGCCGGAAGAAGCGTTCCTGGTCCGTGAGAACGAAGAGAATGTTGTACGGCCCTGTCTTGCACGCTCCGCCGCCTCCGGGCTGGGGCGCTTCCCTTGCCTCGCTGGTCCCAGCAGCGCCAAGGCTCAAAGCAACTGCACCTGTGCCGGCAATGCGCAGGAAGTCACGCCGGGAAGCGGTGATATCTGGCTCCCGATCATCCGTCATGTCTTTGTTCCTCCTCTATCCTGCGGGTCGTGACTCATCGGCAGCCGCACCACGGCGTCGCAGGCCGCACCTCGACCGGGCGTGCCCTTCGGCTACACCCACGTCTCTCACGGCCAAGCTACAGACGACAGATCCCGATACGTCAGGCCTCTCCCCGCCCCCAAAGCGTCATATGCACGGATTCACCCTGACACATGGCGTCATCGCGCACGTATCCATTTCCCGCACGTTCTTGGTGAGCCTCGCCTCCCCGGCGAGCCTCGCGGTGGGAACGCCGTTCTCCCTCAGCGTCAATGCGTATTAGAGCCTGACTGAAAAGTGCCTGCCTCATTAGACTTCATGGTGAGCCTGTCGAACCATGAAGGCGTCGAGCAGCGTTAGTACGGCCGCTCCATGGTTCGACAAGCTCACCATGAAGCGATTCTTCCTCTTTTCAGTCAGGCTCTTAGAAGTACTCCAGGCGATTGTCGGCGTGCTGCCTGTTGCCGGCCGCTCGTTCTCCCAATGCGCTATCGGTCCGGTGCGAACCGGATCATCATGAACCCCCCATTCGTTGTCTTGACTTGGGGAGACCGGATTGAATCTGCGCGGCCAGGCCGAGGGAAGACGATGGCCATGTCATCGATGCCGACGCGGGCAGCGTGCGGGATATTTATGATCTCGAGTGGCTGCCGATTGCAGGCTCACTCCCGCGCTACATGGCGCCTGCGGGTGGAAGCCCGACGGGCCGGTTGGGCGACGAGGTCATTGCCAGTTCCCCATGGCGAAGCTGAAGCGGGGCCGGGTGTCTCCCGGCCCCGCCACAGTCTCACGACGACTCGAATTGTCAGCCCTTCGCCACGTAGCCGTAGGTAGCGTTGTTGCGCACGCCCTCGACTTCGGCGTAGTCGCGCTTGAGCTTGGCCATCCGGTCGGCCTTCAGGGCCGGGATCTCGGTCCGCAGGTTCATGTTGAACAGGCGGGCCGAGTTGTGGCCGAAGATCGTGCTCTTCACGAAGCCGTCGGCGGCGCCGAGCGGCTTGAAACCGTGCTTCTTCCGCATGTCCTCGGGGATCTCGAGCCGCCGCAGCGCCTCGATCTGCCATTGCGGCGAGCCGTACCACACCGAGTCGGTGCCCCACACGACGTGGTCGGCGCCCATGCCCTTGATGAAGGTGCCGAGCAGCGCCGCCGCGAAGCGCGGGTTGGCCGTGGCCGAGGTGGCGAACGTCGTGCCGAGCTCGGCGTAGACGTTGCTGACGCCGGCCTCCTCGGGGATGCGCGCCAGGTGGCTCGACCACTTGATCTCGCCGGTCTTGTCGAACTCCGCCAGCACGCGGTCCGGCGACTCCATGAACGGCTGCAGGCAGCCGTGATAGAAGATGAAGTTGATCTGCGGCCAGTCCTTGGCGGCCTTGGCGATGTCCCAGTGCGTGTTGTACTCCCAGACCTTGGCCCACGATTTCTCGTAGTCGGCCGGCATCAGGCCCTTGTGGATGGCGATCTGGCGGATGCCCGACTTCACGACCTTCTCGTAGAAGGGATACATCAGCTTCTCGTCGTCCAGCCGCCACGGGAACTTGGTGGCGGCCGACAGCGGATCGCCGATGGTGTAACCCTTCCAGGCCTGGAACCCGGGATCCTCGAGCGCCTTGTCGACCGCTTCCATCCAGCCGGGCTGGTTCGGCGTGAAGACGAAATGGCCCAGCATGCGGCGCGCGCCGGCCATGCGGTTGACGGCCTCGACCGTGTCGACGATCTGGTCGTTCGGGAGCAGCCACCACGACGCATCGTCGAACGGCGCGCCCGACAGCAGCGCGATCTTGGTGTCGCTGTTGAGGAAGATCTGCCGCACGTAGTTCTCGAACTTGTAGTAGGCGAGCGTCAGCTGCCTGCCCTTCAGATCCTTGTTCCAGTTGTCGGCGGCATATTTCGCCAGCCCCAGCAGGTCCTCGTGCTTGAAGCCGTCATGCACGAAGTGGGTCTGGATATCGAAGATGAACTGGTCGGCGAGGCCGTCGGCACGGGCCTTGGCGACGTTGGGATCGGCGGCTTCGGCCTTGCTGACATTGAAGACGGGCCCGAAGACGTCGTTCATGGCGATGAACGCGGCCGCCATGCCGGAGGCCGTGGTCAGGAAGCCGCGGCGACTCATGCCCAGCTTCTTGCCGTAGGTGGCAGCGAGCTCCTTGATGCGGGCTTCGACCTTGCGCTGCTGCTCGCTCTGCGGCAGCGGCGTGAACTCGCCGTTGGAGATCATCTGCGTCGGGATCGGGGATCGGAACGCATCCTCTTGTGCCGGACGCAACCGTCGCAACGCCTCTTCACTCAAGAAGTGGACCATAGCTTCCTCCCGTGATGTCCGAAGATGTCGCTCTGAGGCACCTCCCCCGTTACGCTCGCGGCGAACGCGGCGAGTTTAGTCGCCTGCGGCCTCCGGCCCCAAAGGGTATTTGGCCGATACTTCATGCGTTCGAATGCAACGAGCCTCGAAGCATGGTAAAACCGGCGGCATGACGAATCGGCTACAGAAGGCGGGATCGACACGCCTCGACGTGGCGCTGGGGTTCATCGAACGCTGCGCCCGCGAGCCGGACATCAAGGCCGTCATCGACGATTTTTGACCGCCACCCGCGCGTTCGGCTTCGACGCCTGCGCCGGCGGCGCCTGGGTCGGCATCGGCAAGCGGCGCGCCCATCGCTTCTACTTCAACAACTGGCCCCGCGAATGGTTCGCGATCTACGAGGCCAAGGGTCTGGTCCAGCACGATCCCGTCGTTTTCGAGACCCGGCGCCGCATGACGCCCTTCCTGTGGAGCGAGATGGAGCAGGCGCACAGTTTCAGTGTGCAGGGGGCCGACGCCACCGCCGAGGCTCGCGCCTTCGGCTGGCGCGAGGTGATGGTGGTGCCGGTGCACGGCCCGGCCGGCTACGAGGGCGTGGTCAGCATGGGGGCCCTGGCGGCTGTTTCACTCAACCCGGTCGACCGCGCATTGCTGCGCGCGATGGCGCTCGCCGTCCACGATCGCTGCGACGAGACGGAAGGCTTCGGTGACGCCCATCCCGTCATCGAGCTGACGCGCCGCGAGATCGAATGCATGCAATGGGTGGCGGTCGGCAAGTCCGACGGCGAGATCGGCCAAATCCTCGGCATTTCCGGCGCCACGGTACATTTCCACATCGAGCGGGTGAAGAAGAGGCTCGACACGAAATCTCGCACGGAAGCTGTCGGCCTGCTGGTGCTGGCGGGGATTGTGTGAGGGGGGGCGCCGGTATCGAACTGCGATGCACCGAAGCGCGCCGCTACCGGCTCGCGTCCTGCACGGCGACATAGCTGGCATCGCCATAGCGCAGGATCGCCTTGTCCGCGGTCAGCAGGGGCACGCCGACGTGCCGCGCCGAAGCAATGATGATTCTGTCCGCCGGATCGCCGTGGATGACGCCGGGAAGCCGGACGCCGTCGACCGCGATCGATGGCAACAGGGGCGTGAGCTGCACACCCGGCAAGCCCAGCGCCTCGTCAATCCACGCCCCCGCCTCTTTCCCGAGCGTCACGCGCCCTCGTTCGCCAGCATGGCGATTTCCCAAGGCGTGATCGCAGACAGGTACAGCGCGCCGGCATCGGTCGCCGCGTCCACCGCCTGCCGGGCGCGTTTGCCCAACCTGGCGTCGTCCTGAACCGCCCATATCAGGACGTGCGTATCAATCATCATCACGAGCGACGTTCCACTCGTTGGGATCAACGGCCGGACCGAACGGATCGTCGAAGCGCAGGACAGAGCCGCGCATGGCACCGATTATGCTGCGCCGCTTACGCGATTCCTTGACCGGTGTCAGAATAGCAACCGGTTTGCCACGCTTCGTGATGGTGACCGGTTGCTGGTCCCGGCTCATCTCGTCGATGACGCGCAAGCATGCCGCCTTGAATTCGGCCGCTCCCATCGTCTTGCCCATGTGTCCACCTTCTATGGCAACATGTACAGAGTAGGTGGACATGTCTGTCTACCAGGACAAGCCCCATCGCTTGCGTGATCTGAGCAGGCGCGACGATCGGCCTCTCACGCCCGGACGGCAGTGTCGCCTGCGGCAGGCGGCGCTCCGATACCTCTACGCCGCCTCGGGCCGCCTACGGCGCAGCAGACGCAACAGCGTCGGCACGATGATCAAAGCGATCAGCATCACCCCCAGGGTGCCGGCGATCGGCCGTTCGAAGAACGCGCCGGCACGACCTTCCGCCTTGATCATCGAGGTGACGAAGTGTTCCTCCAGCAGGGTGCCCAGCACCATGCCGAGGATCGCCGGCGCCACCGGGATGCCGTTCTCCTCCATCAGCCACGCCAGCACGCCGAACGCCAGCATCATGGCGACTCCGACGACGGAGTTGTTGATGGCGAAGGCGCCGAGAATGCAGAACACGAGGATGCAGGGCAGCAGCGCCTTGCGCGGCAGGCGCAGGATCTGCTTGAAGCTTTTGATCGCCGCCCAGCCCAGCGGCAGCATCAGCAGGTTGGCGAGAATGAACAGCAGGAAGACCGCGTAGACGCTGGGCGCGCTGTTGATGAACAGCGTCGGGCCGGGATTCAGGTTCTTCATGTAGAGGACGCCGATCACGATCGCCGTGATCGAGTCGCCGGGGATGCCGAACACCATGGCCGGAATCCAGGCGCCGGCAAGTGCGCTGTTGTTGGCGGCGCCGGCCTCGATGATGCCCTCGATGTGGCCGGTACCGAATTTCTCCGGCTCCTTCGAGAATCGCTTGCTCATGCCATAGGACATCCAGGCGGCGATGTCGGCGCCGGCGCCGGGCAGCGCACCCACGATCGTGCCCAGCACGCTGCCGCGCAGCGTCTGCACGGGGTACTTCTTGAACAGCTTCCACATCCCGGAAAAAACGTTGCCGATCGCGGTTTGGGCTGTCTCGAGCGGCGCGCTGACAGTGATCGTGGAACGCATGACCTCCGACACGGCGAACATGCCGACCATGATCGGGATGAGCTCCGCACCGCCCATCAGGTCGGGCAGGCCGAAGGTGAAGCGCGGGTAGGCGGCCGGATTGTCCAGGCCGACGCTTGACACCAGCAGGCCGATCAGCAGCGAGATGACGCCCTTCAGCTTGTCGCCGCTGGCAATGAACACGGCACAGGACAATCCGAGCAGCGTCAGCCAGAAATACTCGAACGAGCTGAAGCGCAGGGCGAACTCCGCCAGCACGGGCGCCGCCGCGATCAACACGGCGGTGCCGAACAGCCCGCCGATCACCGAGAAGACCAGCCCGCAGCCCAGCGACAGCTCGCCCTGCCCTTTCTTGGTGAGCGCGTAGGCCTCGTCGGTGTACGCGGCCGACGCCGGGGTGCCGGGGATGCGCAGCAGGCAGCTGGGAATATCGCCGGCGAAGATCGCCATGGTCGTGGCTGTCACCATGCTGGCGATGGCCGGGATCGGCGGCATGAAGAACGTCGCCGGCACGAGCAGGGCCGTCGCCATCGTCGCGGTGAGGCCGGGGATGGCGCCGACAAAAAGGCCGAACAGCGCCGAGGCGACGACCACGGACACGACATAGGGGTCGAACACCAGCGCAAAGGCCTGGGCAAGGACATCGAAGGTCATCGGAACACGATCCCCTCGAGCAGGCCCCAGGGCAGCGGCACGCGCAAGATCTTGTAGAACGCCAGGTGCATCACGACCGGAAAGCCGACGGCCACCGCCACCGCCGGCAGGGGCCGCAGGCCGAACAGCAACAGCCAGCCCAGCATCGCCAGCGTGGCGGCGATGTGAAAGCCGAGGACGTCGCTGGTCAGCACGTAGAACAGCAAGCCCAGGGGCACGCTGACGAAGCGCAGCACGGTCAGCGGATCGCGCACCCAGTCGTCGAGCACCAGCGCCCGCCGGCCGCGACTCATCTCGCGCGCACCACGGGTGGCGAGGATGACGCCGCAGACCAACAGCCCGGCCGCAACCACGCCCGGGAACAGCGAGGCGCCAAATTTCTGGCCCGGAATCAGCGGAAAGCTCTGCACGTGCCAGAGCGTGACCGCACCAAGGAGCGCGATAAGCGCTCCCAGGATCGCATCGCCGATCTTCATCGTTGCCGTGCGGCGTCGCTACTTCACGATTCCGACCGCCTTCATGACGGCGCCCAGGTCGGTGCTCGACTTCTCCATGAAGCTGGCGAACTCGTCCGGGCCCGCCCAGGTGACGCCGAAACCCCGCTGCTTCATGAAGTCATTGAAGTCGGAACCCTGGTGCACCTTCTGCAGCGCGGCCAGCAGCTTGTCGCGGATGTCGGCGGGCAGGCCCTTGGGGGCGACGATGCCGCGCCACGCGGCCAGCGTCCAGTCGCTGCCGGTGGCGGCCTTCAGCGTCGGCACGTTCGGATACAGCGCCGCGGGCTTCGCGTCCATGATCGCCAGGCTGCGCACCTTGCCGGCGTCGATCAGCGAGCGGGCTTCGGGCAGCGAGCAGGGCACGATGTCGATGCCGCCGGCGACGAGATCCTGCAGGCCCGGCGCGGCGCCATTGGATGGCACCCACGGCGAGGCAGCCGGATCGACGCCCAGCGAGCGCAGCATGCCGGCGATGCCCAAGTGCCAGATGCCGCCCTGGCCGGTGCCGCTCGACTTCAGCTTGCCGGGGCTGGCCTTGATCGCCTCGACCAGTTCCTTGGCGGTCTTGTACGGCGAGTCGGCGCGCACTTGCAGACCGGCCGGGTCGGCGTTCACCAGCGCGATCGGCGTGTAAGAGGTGCCCTTGAGCTCCGTCAGGCCCTGCCAGTGCATCATGCCGATTTCGACCGTGGCCATGCCGATCGTGTAACCGTCCGGCGCCCCGCTGGCGATCGCCTGGTGGCCGACCACGCCGGAGCCGCCGGTGCGGTTCACGACGTTCACGGGCTGCTTCAGCTCCTTCTCGAGCAGGCTGGCGATGATGCGGGCCGTGGCATCGGTGCCGCCGCCCGCGCCCCACGGGACGATCAGCGTGATGGGACGATTCGGATACGTCGACTGCGCCAACGCCGGCGCAACACCCGCCAGCGTCCCGGCCATCGCCGCGCCACCCAACAGTCCGCGTCTTGTCACCCTTGCCATTTCATTTCCTCCATTGGCCGGACGTCCGGACGCCAACGGGCTCCGGACGGTCCATGTCGCTTGCCTCCGTCCCGGCACCAGACCAGGCGGCACAGTGGCGTCGGGATGGTGTAGTAGCACAGCGTCAAAGCGACAAGCACAACCGACGACCTGGACGGGACAACCACATCGTCACGCAGCGGCCATGAGGTAGTCGCAGGCCGCGAGCGCATGGACGCGCAGCACGTGGTGGAACTCGGCGATACTCACGCTCTCGTCGGTGGCACCCATGCCCGCGGGCGAGCAGCCATAGACGAAGGCCGGCACACCCTTCACGCGCCAGAAGCGCGTGTCCGTGCCGCCCAGGCTGACGATCGGCTGTGGCGCATAGCCGAGCGCGGCAGCGGCGTTGCGCGTCAGGTGCCCCACCATCTCGTGCGTCGGGTCGGAGACGTTGGCTTCCGG
>Ga0187894_10002397_pt1 | contig 22465 bp, 16 predicted proteins | sample GBC1701081metaG_FD_136650 | JGI IMG/M metagenome (GOLD analysis project Ga0187894, IMG submission 136650) | White microbial mat communities from a lava cave in the Kipuka Kanohina Cave System on the Island of Hawaii, USA - GBC170108-1 metaG ... | reverse complement strand
CGTTACCGGCGGCCCCTCGGTCGTGATCGACAACTTTGCCCCCGGCGATCTCGGCATCACGCTTCTCGATGCCCCGCTCCCGCGCAGCTACATCGATCCCGGAACGGCGGGGGACGACATCCTCCATACCCCCTCTGGAGCCGTGAACATCGCGCTGTATGGCCAGGAGGGCGCCGACCGGTTGTATGCCGGCGAGATGGCGGACAGCGAGTTATTCGGCGGCTCGGGCGATGACGTCCTTGCGGGAGGGCTCAACGGCTACTTCGAGGGCGGCGCCGGCGACGATCTGATGGGAGGCGGCTGGGGCGCCGACATCCTGTTCGGTGGCGAGGGCAGCGACCTGATCGCCGGCGGAGGAGTCTTCATCGCCGGTCCGGGATGGGCGTTCCGGTTCGACGGACCGCGCACGGTCTTCGCGGAGGCCACGACCGCCAGACTTTCGATCGCACCGGGCACACAGCCGGGACAGGTCCAGCGACCAAAGTACCTCTCCGGCGGTCCCGGCGAGGACCGGATCTGGGGCGGAGACTTCGACGACCTGATCGACGGCGGCGCCGACGGTGACCACCTTACCGGTTTCCCCGGCAGCGATGTCATCCTCGGTGGAGACGGCAACGACTCGATCTGGGGCGACAGCACGCAAAACCCGGACCGGCCCGACGGTTTCTTCACCGAGCCCGAGTTTCACGGCGACGACTTCGCCGACGGGGGCGCAGGGGATGACTTCATCACCGGCGATGGCGGGGCGGACACCCTGTTCGGAGGAGCCGGGGCGGACGTCCTGAACGGCGATGACAGCTTTCTCGACGAGATCTGGCACGGCGCGGACTATCTCGACGGGGGCGAGGGCGACGACACGATCTTCGGCTACGGCAAAGGCGACACGATCTTCGGCGGCGCTGGCGCTGACAATCTCTACGGCGACAGCGACACCACGCCCTGGGATAAGCACGCCGCGGACTATCTCGATGGCGGCGACGGCAACGACGTGATCTCGGGGGACGGGGGTGCCGATACGCTCCTCGGCGGTGCCGGCGATGACCGGCTCTTCGGGGACGCGGACAACGTGCCGGTGGCCTATCAGGGCGGGGATTTCCTCGACGGCGGGGCGGGCGCGGACTATCTGCGCGGCTACGCGGGCGATGACACGCTCGTGGGCGGGGAGGGCGACGATCAGCTCCTCGCCGAGGACGGCGACGATGCGCTCGACGGGGGCGATGGGGCCGACAGCCTGGACGGCGGGCCGGGCCGGGACACGCTCCTCGGCGGGGCGGGCGCCGACGAGCTCGCAGGCGGCGAGGGCGACGACGTGCTCGACGGGGGCGCGGGCGCCGACCGGATGGTCGGCGGCCCCGGCAACGACACGTATCTCGCCGATGCGACCGACGTTATCGTCGATGTCGCCGGGGCGAACACGGTCGAGTTCGCCGCTGAAGTCGGCTTCGACACGCTGAGCGCCCGCCTTCTCTTCGTCGACGGCCAGCGCAGCCTCGTGCTCGCGACCGCCGATCACGACCTCCTCGCGGTGGCGGTGGGTGGGCCGGTCGACCTCTTCACCTTCCGCTTCGCCGATGGCGCGAACCTCTCGGGCGGGGAGGCCTTCGCTGCGCTCTTCACCGAGGGGCTCGTCGTCTACGGGACCGCGGAGGGCGAGACGCTCTCCGGCTACGGCGGCGACGATCTCGTCTACGGCTTCGAGGGTGCCGACACGCTCTACGGGTTTGCCGGCGCCGATACGCTGGAAGGTGGAGACGGCGAGGACACGCTCGTCGGTGGCGCGGGAGATGACCTCGTCCAGGGCGGGTTGGGGCAGGACACCTACCGCTTCGGCCTGGGCGACGGCAACGACACCGTTCTCGACCAGGGCGACGTCGGCGAACCCGACACGCTCGCCCTCGGCGCGGGGCTCGCCCCGCAGGACGTCGAGGTCCTGCGCCAGGCGAACGGTGACTTGGTGGTGCGGCTCCGTGCGAGCGGCGAGAGCGTGCGGATGCCCGGCTGGTACGGGCCGTACTCTCCGAACCGGGTGGAGCGGATCCTGTTCGAGGACGAGACCGAGATCGGCGAGGCCGAGCTCGAAGCGCTCGGGGTGGCACCGCTCGTCGGGACCGAAGCGTCCGACCTCCTCGTTGGAACCGGCGCGGCCGACACGCTCGTTGGCCTGGGCGGCAACGATACGCTGGACGGGGCGGCGGGCGAGGATCTCCTCCAGGGCGGGAGCGGGCTCGATACCTACGTCCTCGCCTGGGGCATGGGGAGGGACCGGGTCGAGGAGGACGCGGGAGAGGGCGGGATCGTCGATCTCGCCCCCGGGCTCGATCTCGCCGCACTCTCGCTCGAGCGCGACGGCGCTGATCTCTTCCTTCGCATCCGCGGCACCCGGGAAGGCCTCCTCCTTGCCGGCTACTTCGATGCGCCGTCGCCCTGGACGGTGCGCGCGCCGGGCGGGTCGGAGCGCGCGCTCGGCGAGTTCCTTGCCGAACGAGAGGCGACCCCGCTCGATCCGATCGAGGGGCTGCGCGCCGAGTATCTGGGCGGGATTCGCAGGAACTTCGTCGCGACCTACGCCGGGTTCGGCTTCGCCCCCTCGGGGCCGGATGCGATGCGCCAGCGGCTGACCGATCTCTTCCAGGACGTCGACCACGTCACCACCGTCACCACGACGAGCCTCGGGCTCGCCGGCCCGCTCGGCGCCTCGACCCGGCTCGAGGGGTTGAGCGTCCCGACCGGGCCCTACCTGCGGCTCCTCGAGGAGCGACTCGAGTTCGGGCGGATCGAGACCGATGAGGCGAGCTTCAGCCAGGGCCCGATTCCGGTGTCGTCCTTCGTCTCGGTGATCGGTCAGGCGCATGCGATGCCGGTGCGAACCGAGAGCACCTACCTCGGGAGCCTGTCCGACATCGGGCTGCTCGATCCGCCGATCGAGACCGCGGCCGGGCCGGTGTTCGCGATCAGGACCGACCAGGTGTTCGAGCGCCGGGTCACCACCTACCGCGTCCTCGACGGCGCGGGCGGGGCGACGACCGGGGATGCGACCGTGCAGGGCCGCATCACCGATTTCGCCGAGGTAGTGGGCGGCGCGGGGGCGAACGCGCTGAGCGAGGTGCGCCTCGCCGATGGCGGAGCGGGCGACGACACCCTGCGGGCGGCCGGGTGGGGGATCGCACTCGAGAGCCCGCTCGATCCAGCCGAGGTGGTGCCCGGAAACGGCGCGCTCCTCTACGGCAACGACGGCGCGGACGCCCTGCGCGGGAGCTTCGCGAGCGACCTCCTCGCCGGCGGGGCGGGCGACGATGTGATCAACGGCGGCGACGGCGCGGACGGCTACTACGTCTTTGCTGATCATCCGGGCTGGGATCTCCTGTGGGATTCGGGCCAGCTGGACCCGGAAGTGGGTGGCGCTGAGAGCTGGTTCCGCTCCTGGTACTCGAACCGCTACGGCACCGATGCTCCGGAGCTTCCCGCGGACGATCCACTGGTGATCGAGTCGGGGGCGGTGAAGGCCGACACCGTGTTCTTCGGGCCCGGGATCGGGCTTGCCGGGCTCGCGGTGCGGCGGATCGAGCTCGCCGAAGCCGGCGTCTTCGACGGCTTTCCCTCGGGAGCGCGCGCGGCGCTGGAAGTGTCCTGGGCCCCCGGAGCGGGCGTGCGGGTGATCCTCGCCGACCCGGACCGGGACGAGTACGGCGAAGGGATCGAGCGCTTCCGCTTCGCCGACGGCACCACGCGCACGCTGACCGAGATGCTTGCGCTCGCGAGCGTCGCGAACCGGACGCCCGAACTCGCGCTGCCGATCGCGGACCAGGCCGCCGACGAAGACGTGCCGTTCGCGTTCTCGCTTCCCGCGGGCACTTTCGCCGACCCCGATGCAGGCGACCCGCTCACGCTCGTGGCGCTGCTCGAGGACGGCGCGGCGCTCCCCGAGTGGCTCGCCTTCGATGCGGGGTCCGGTGCCTTCGCCGGCACGCCCACCAACGCGGAGGTCGGCAGCTACTCGATCCGCGTCAGCGCCGCCGACCCGGCGGGCGAGTCGGTGTCGGACGTCTTCACGCTGACGGTGGCGAACACGAACGACGCTCCGACGGTCGCGAACCCGCCGGCCGATCGGAGCGCGACCGAGGACGTGTACTTTAGTGTTGCGTTCCCGGACACGGCGTTCGCCGACGTCGATGCCGGAGAGAGTCTCGCCTGGTCGGCAAGGCTCGCCGCCGGCGCCGGGCTCCCCGCCTGGCTCGCATTCGATCCGCTGACGCGGACGCTCGCGGGCCTCCCCGGGAACGGCGAAGTCGGAAGCTACCGGATCCGGCTCGTCGCGACCGATCTCGCGGGGGCGCAGGCCGCGGCCGAGTTCACTCTCTCGGTCGCGAACGTGAACGACGCACCGACGCTCGCGAACCCGCTCGCCGACCGGACGACCGAGGAGCGCTCGGCCTTCGCCTGGACGGTTCCGGGCACCGCCTTCGCCGACATCGATCCGGGCGAGGTGCTCGCCTACGCGGCCCGCCTCGCGAGCGGCGCGGCCCTCCCGGGGTGGCTCGGCTTCGACCCGATCACCCGGACGCTCTCGGGCACCCCGGGCGAGTACGACATCGGCACCGCGGCGATTCGCATCAGCGCCACCGATTCGGCCGGCGCGAGCGCCACGGACGAGTTCCAGCTCGCAGTGACCGCGAAGCCCGGCCGGACCCTGACCGGAACCAGCGGCGCGAACACGATCGTGGGCAGCGACGGGGCGGACACGATCCGCGCCGGCGGCGGGGCCGACACGGTGTACGGCAACGAAGGCCAGGACGCGCTCTACGGCGAGGACGGCAATGACCGGCTCTACGGCTGGACCGGCCATGATCTGCTCGACGGGGGAGCGGGCGCGGACAAGCTCTACGGCGACGAAGGCGATGATCGCCTGTTCGGGGGCGCGGGCAATGACGAGCTCTGGGGCTGGACCGGGCGGGACGAGCTGCACGGGGGCGACAACGCCGACCTCCTCGGCGGCGATGCGGGCGAGGACCTGCTCTACGGCGAGGCCGGCAACGACGAGCTCTACGGGGGTGCCGACCGGGACTACCTGAGCGGCGGGGCGAACGCCGACTACCTGGAGGGGAACGACGGCGCGGACCTGCTGCAGGGCGAGGCCGGCAATGACGATCTCCTGGGCGGGAGCGGCAACGATCTCCTCGACCCGGGGGCGAACTCGGATGTCGCCGACGGGGGAGAGGGGAGCGACTTCCTCGCCGCCGGCACCGGCAACGACACCTTCCTCACCGGGGCGGGGGCGGACGTCCTTGCCTACAACCGCGGCGACGGGCAGGACACGGTGCGCACCACGGGCGCCGGCGGGAAGACGGTGTCGCTCGGCGGCGGGATCACCTACACCGACCTCTCGCTCGAGCAGAGCGGGATCGATCTCCTGCTCCACGTCGGCGCGGGTGAGAAGCTCACGCTCGACGACTGGTACGCCGCGCCGGCGAACCGCGGATTCCTGACCTTGCAGCTGGTGGCCGAGGCGATGGCGGGATTCAACCCCGCTTCCGCCGATCCGCTACTCAACCGGAAGGTGCAGGCCTTCGACTTCGCGCAGCTCGTGAGCGCGTTCGACGCTGCGCGGGCGGCCGATCCGGCGATCGGGCGCTGGGCGCTCATGGATCGCCTGCTCGATGCGCACCTCGCGGGGAGCGACACCGAGGCGCTCGGCGGGGACCTCGCCTATCGGTACGGGAAGAGCGGGACGCTCGCGGGCATCGGCACGAACGCGGCGCAGGCGGTGCTCGGCGAGGCCGGGTTCGGCACCCAGGCGCAGTCGCTGCGGCCGCTCGCGACCCTGCAAGAGGGGCCGGTGAAGCTGACGTGAAGCCCGAGGTCGCGCGCGATATTACCGGCGACCGCGGCGCGCTCAGCTCACCGCACTGAACTGCACCAGCTGCACGCTCACGGTCCGCTCGAGCAGCTTCGTCGCGCGCACCTTGAGCTTCGACTGGAGATCGCCGAGCGACAGCTCGCAGGTCGAGTCGAGCGGGAAGAGCGGCGCGAGGATCGCCGGCGCCTGGTTGAGCGACGGCACCTCGGGGAGGAGCAGCACCTGCTCCGACTCCTGCGCCGGCCCGCGGGTCTTGCGGATCGACACCGGCCGCGCGGTGGGCGCGAGCTCCTCGAGGCCGAGCTCGAGGTGCTCGGGGTTGTCGGAGAGCACCCAGCGCACGACGCAGATGTGGCAGGTCTGGCTGTCCCGGGTACGAAGCCCGAGCACCTCGCCGACGCGGATCGGTTCGATCGGACCCTTGACGTGCATCAGCGCGAAGCCGCGCGGGCTCTCGTTCGTGACCATCCACTCGCCGGCGCCCGGCTTGGCGGTGCCGCGCGAGTTGAGGAACTGCCAGATGCCGCGGATGCCGACGCAGACCTCGACCCGTGCGTGCGTGCGCAGGCGCGTGAAGCGCCGGTTCGGCACCGCGCCCCAGTGCTTGACGAGCCGGCCCATCAGGTCGCGGAACGCGGCATCGGCGGCGGCTTCCGGCAGGCCGACGACCTCGGCGCTCTCGCCGGCCGAGAGCCGGGCGAGCTGGTCGAGGAGGTGCTCGGCGAGCGGCAGCGTGTTGAGCAGGAGATCGTGCGGCTGCGGCACCGGGTGGTGGCGCTTGGAGAGCGCGTAGCCCGGCACGTCGCGTTGCGCCTTGATGAGAAAGAGGCCCTGGCCGCTCTTCTGCTGGCCGGCGGCCCCGAGCACGGCCTGGTGGCCGAAGCGCTCGAGCCAGGCGGCGACGCGGTCGAGGTCGCCCTGCATCAGTTTGAGCGGCTCCGCGAACGCGAGCAGCAGCCCGCCGCGGTAGACCGCGAGCGGCGTCTCGCCGCCGTCGACGAGCGAGCGGTTCGCGAGCCCGCGCCGGAGCGCGAACTGGTAGAGCTCGTGCAGCTCCGACCAGACCGACTTCGGGTTGGTGGCGTACATCCGGTAGCCCAGCTTCAGCCGCTGCGCGAGCATCTGCATCGCGCGCAGCACCGGCAGCAGCGCGCGGCCGCTCGAGGCGAAGCCGAAGAGCCGCCGCGACTGCTCGACGAGCAGCAGCTTGTACGAGTAGGCGAGCTCGGTGAGGAGGTCCTCGGCGAGCCCGGCGGAGTTGCGGGTCTGGAGCGAGAGCGGCAGCGTGCCGGAGGCGAGCGCCGCATCGAGGCGCGGCAGCAGGTGCTCGACGAATCCGAGGATGCCTTCGGTGACGTCCTGGCGCAGCGTGATCCGGACGCGCGCGCGGTTGAGCGGCGCGAGCTTGTCGAGGATCATCCGCGCGGCCTGGTGGGGATCGTCCTTGGGCAGGGTGGCGAGCCAGCCCGGCACCTCTTCGGGGGCGAGCTCGAAGCGCCGGGTGTCGCCCTCGGCGGTCGGCGGCAAGGTCAAGTGCAGTGGCATTTCCCGGCTCCTGTAGTCGATGTTATCGAGCGGTGTCCGTCGGGCGGACTTGGGGCTCGGGGTCGCAAGGGCCATGCCACGGGCGTCCCTGCGCCGGCCGGGAAGCGGGTCGGGGTGTGACGCGGTTCGCGTTTGCGGTCACGATGTTTCCCGATCGCACCGCCGGCGGCGGCGGCGACGTGCCGTCGCGCGCCCGACCGTGCGATCGCTCACAGGATCGCACCCGCTGCGCGCGCGGCGCAAGAGGATCGGAGCCGATGGCGCATTTCCGCAACGTTCCGGAGCGGGTCGCCCGGGCGGCACTGTCGGCGGCGTGACACGAGCGCGGCAGGCGCGACGGCGGACGGCGTGACACGAACGCGGCAGCCGCGACGGCGCCGCGCCGTGAACGATGTCACGCGCTTCCGGCGTCGCCGGTTACGCGGGCACCTACGCGAACACCTACGCGAGCACCTACGCGAGCGCCGACGCGAAGACCTCGATCAGCTCGATGCTCGGCGTCTTCTCGATCACCCGGCTCGCGCGCAGATCGAGGCGGCCGCGGCGATGGCGCAGGCTGAACGCCTCGTTCGAGCGCAGGCGGTTCGGGGGCGCGACCACCGCCGGCGCGCGCTTCTGCGCCGGCATTTCGGGGAAGAACAGGATCGGCTCGGGCGCGACGCGGTCGGGATGCGACGGCTTGTAGACCGCGGGCACCACGACCGGCGCGAGCTGCTGCAGGCCGAGCTCGAAGTGCTCGGGCGTGTTGGACAGGATCCAGCGCACCAGGCAGACGTAGACCGCGCCGCGGTCCTTGCCCTTGATCGCGACGATCTCGCCGACGTTGATCGGCGGCAGCGTGCCCGACATGTACTTCAGGGCGAACCCGCGCGAGCTCTCGTTGGCGATGATCCACTCGCTCGCACGGGCCGGCGCCTCGCGTTGGGTGATGTCGGCCGCGGGCGTGTCCTGGGGCGATTCGGCGCGCAGCACGCGCCAGATCTCGCGCAGGCCCACCCACAGCTCGACCCGCGGGTGGAACCGGGTGCGCGCGGTGCGGCTCTTGCGCTCGCCGCGCCAGTGCCCGATCAGCCGCTGCAGCAGCTCCTGGTAGGCGAGGCGGGCCGACTCCTCGGGCAGCCCGAGCGTGCCCGGGGCGACGCCGTCGTGGAGCCGGCGGAGCTGCCCCTGCAGCCGCTCGACCAGCCGGTGCGTGCGCAGCAGGAGGGCGCCGTTCTCGTAGCCGGCGTCCGCGCGCTTCGCGTACGCGACGCCGGGGCGGTCGCGGCGCGGGTCGATCGCGAACACGCACAGCGGATCGTCGACCTTGGACGCGCCGCCGACCTCGGCGAGGTCGGCGTTCGCGGCGAGGTAGGCCTGGACGCGCAGGAAGTCGCCGTGCATGAGTTTCGTCGGCTGGGCGAAAGCGAGCAGCAGCGCGTCGCGGTAGACGCGCAAAGGGGAGGTCTGCGGCGACTCGATTTCGCGCTCGGCGACGCCCCAGTCGCGCGCGAGCTGGAAGAGCTGGTGCAGCTCGCTCCAGACCGAGCCCGGGTTGCGGGCGTAGAGCCGCTGGCTCAACTGGAGCCGGCGGGCGTGGAAGTCCATCGCGCGGGTGAGCGGCAGGTGGAGCTGGCCCTTGAACCCGATGGTCACCCAGGCCCGCGGCACGTTCAGCACCGCCTGGGAATAGCCGGAGGCGAGCTCCTTCAGGAGCTTCTCGATGAAGTAGGCGACCTCCCGCAGATTGCCGGCGAGCGGCGGCTGGGCGCGGGCGATCCGCGACTCGAGCTGGGGCAGCAGCCAGTCGATGTGATCGCGGAACATGTCGAGGAGGCGCAGGCGCAGGCGCGCGTTCAGGGCGGCCTTGTTCACCTGCACCAGCCGGTCGATGAGCGCGCGCGCCGACCCGGTCACGTCGGCGGCCGACAGTGACGAAAGCCACGCGCGGAGGTTCTCGGGCGAGAACTCGCCGTCGTCGTCGGCGGTGCTGGTCGACGCGATAAAATTGAGCAGCATCGTGTTCTAGGGGTGGTGCGCCCCCGAATTCAGCAAGGAACATGCCGGAGAAACTGTGGCAAATTCCCGCAAGATCCCGCGCCGCGAGCGCCTGATCGTCGCGCTCGACCTGGCGGATGCGGACGCCGCGCGCGCGCTCGTCGACTCACTCGGCGGGGAGGCGCTCTTCTACAAGCTCGGCCTCGAGCTCTTCATGACCGGCCGGTACTTCGAGCTCGTCGACTGGCTGGCGGCGCGGGGCAAGCGCGTGTTCGTCGACCTCAAGTTCTTCGACGTGCCGGAGACGGTGCGCGGGGCGGTGCGGGGCCTGCGCGGGCGCGGGATCGCGCTCGCCACCGTCCACGGCAACCAGAAGATGATGGAGGCGGCGGCGGCCGAGAAGGGCGAGGTGAAGATCCTCGCCGTCACCGCGCTCACGAGCCTCGACCGCGGCGACCTCGACGACCTCGGCTTCGCCTGCGACGTCGAGGCGCTCGTCCTCTCGCGCGCGCGCCGGGCGCTCGCGGCCGGCTGCGACGGCGTGATCTCGTCGGGGCTCGAGGCGCCGCTGCTCAAGCGCGAGCTGGGCGAGCGGCTGCTGGTGGTGACGCCGGGCATCCGCCCGGTCGAGAACCGCCCGGCCGACGACCAGAAGCGCACGGTGGACGTCGCGCAGGCGTTCGCCAACGGGGCCGACTACATCGTGGTCGGGCGTCCGATCCGCCAGGCAGCCGATCCGGCGGCGGCGGCGGCCGCGATCCAGGCGACGATCGCCGGGATCTTCGCCGACTAGCGGTTTGATGCAAAAGGGGCCACAGCCGGGGCCACAGCCCCGCGCGCGATGCGGCACCGTTCAGACGAGCGGCCCCTCGTACTTGAACGTGCCTTTCCAGGCCGCCAGCACGAGGTTGGGATACTCCGGCCGGCCGAGGCTGCCGTTGTAGCGCCCGAGCGCGCGATACAGGTCGCCCTTCTCCATGTCGAGGTAGTGGCGCAGGATCACGCAGCCGTAGCGGACGTTGAGCCGCAGGTGGAAGAGGTTGTGGTCCTTCTCGCCGATCAGGCCGATCCAGAACGGCATCACCTGCATCAGCCCGCGCGCGCCGGCCGTCGAAACCGCGTACTTCTTGAAGCCGCTCTCGACGTACATGATGCCGAGGACAAGCTGCGGGTCGAGCCCGGCGCGCGTCGCCTCGTAGTGCACCGTCTTCAGCAGCTCGACCCGGTACTGCGTGTCCGGGATGCGCTTGGCGAGGCGCTCGGACATCGCGAGCAGCCACTTGTAGCCGTGCTCCGGCTGCTCGAACTTGAGATACGGCGCGCCCTTGTCGCTGATCAGGCGCGAGAGCGCGGCCTGGACGCTCGCCGCGAGCGGCTCGTACTGTTGCGCGCCGGCTCGCGCCGCGAGCGGCGCGGCGGCGAGGCCCGCGATGAGACACGCAGTCAGGAGGGTGCGCACAGTTTCGACTTGAGGATCGCGGCCGCTTCGGCCGCCGGCAGCGCGGTCGGCGCTGCGTCCCGGCGGCCCTGGTACTCGAGTGTGCCATCCTTGAGGCTGCGCTCTCCAACGACCACCCGGTGCGGGATGCCAATTAGTTCCGAGTCGGCGAGGAGGACGCCCGGCCGCTCGTCGCGGTCGTCGAGCAGCACGTCGATCCCGGCGTCGACGAGCGAGCGATAGAGCAAGTCTGCCGCCGCCCGCACGGCGTCGCTCCGCCGGTAGCCGAGCGGCACGATCGCCACCCGAAACGGCGCGATCGGGTCGGGCCAGACGATGCCGCGCTCGTCGTTGCCCTGCTCGATCGCCGCGCCGACGATGCGGGTGACCCCGATCCCGTAGCACCCCATCTCGAACGGCCGCTGCTTGCCCTGCTCGTCGAGAAAGAGCGCCTTCATCGGCGCCGAATACTTCGTGCGGAGCTGGAAGATGTGGCCGACCTCGATGCCCCGCACGATCTCGAGCGAGCCCCTGCCATCCGGGCTCGGGTCGCCCGGCACGACTTTGCGGAGATCGGCGACGAGCGCGGGCTCCGGGCAGTCGCGCCCGAAGTTGACGCCGGTCAGGTGAAAGCCCTCCTCGTTCGCGCCGCACACGAAGTCGCCCATCGCGGCGACGGTGCGGTCGGCGATCACCCGGATGCCGGGATCGATGCCGACCGGTCCGATATATCCCGCCTTGCACCCGAGGGCGCGCTCGATCTCGGCGTCGGTCGCGAACCGGAACGGATCGAGTCCGGGGAGCTTCTGCGCCTTGACCTCGTTCAGGTCGTGATCGCCGCGCACGAGGAGCAGGTGGAACGTCTCGCCGTGCATCAGGGCGATCGCCTTCACCGTGCGCTCGAGCGGCAGGCCGAGCAGGGCGGCGACGTCCTCGCAGCGGGTCTTGCCCGGCGTCGGCACTTTCTTCATCGGCGCGGCGGGCGCGGGGCGCGCCGCGGCCGGCGCCAGCGCCTCGGCGAGCTCGACGTTCGCCGCGTAGTCGGACTGCGGGCACCAGGCGATCGCGTCCTCGCCCGAGTCGGCGAGCACGTGGAACTCGTGCGAGCCGGTGCCGCCGATCGAGCCGGTGTCGGCCGCCACCGCGCGAAAGCGCAGGCCGAGCCGGTCGAAGATGCGCGAGTAGGTGTCGTACATGTTGCGGTACTCGCGCTCGAGGCCGGCGTAGTCGGCGTGGAAGGAGTAGCCGTCCTTCATCGTGAACTCGCGCCCGCGCATCACGCCGAAGCGCGGCCGGATCTCGTCGCGGAACTTGGTCTGGATCTGGTAGAAGTGCACCGGCAGCTGGCGGTAGCTCTTCAGCTCGCGCCGCGCGATGTCGGTGATCACCTCCTCGTGCGTCGGGCCGACGCAGAAATCGCGCTGGTGCCGGTCCTTGAGCCGCAGCAGCTCCGGGCCGTACCGGGTCCAGCGCTCGGACTCCTGCCACAGCTCGGCCGGCTGGACCGCCGGCAGGAAGAGCTCGATCGCGCCGGCGCGGTTCATCTCCTCGCGGATCACCGCCTCGACCTTGCGCACCACCCGGAGGCCGAGCGGCAGCCAGCTGTAGATGCCGCCGGCGAGCCGGCGGATGAGGCCGGCGCGCAGCATCAGCCTGTGGCTCGCGATCTCCGCGTCGGCCGGCGGCTCCTTGAGCGTGGCGATGAAGAACTGCGTGGCGCGCATGGTCCGATTCTAGCGGACCCCTCCCGCGCCCGGCGGTGCGGCGGGGCGCGCGCTTTGCAGCCCCGGCGAATTGTGGAAGAATGGTTCCGGACAACAGCTGCACGGAGCCGATCATGCTCGACCGGGACGGCTACCGCCCCAACGTCGGCATCATCCTATGCAATCACCGGCACGAGGTCTTCTGGGGTAAACGGGTTCACGAGCACGCCTGGCAGTTCCCGCAGGGCGGCATCAAGCACGGCGAGACGCCGGAGCAGGCGATGTACCGGGAGCTGCAGGAGGAGGTCGGGCTCGAGCCCGGGCACGTGAAGATCCTCGGACGCACCCGCGGCTGGCTGCGCTACGAGGTGCCGCGCGAGTGGATGAAGCGCGAGTGGCGCGGGAGCTACCGCGGCCAGAAGCAGATCTGGTATCTGCTGCGGCTGGTCGGTCGCGACTGCGACGTGCGGCTGCGCGCCTCCGAGCGCCCCGAGTTCGACGCCTGGCGCTGGAGCGAATACTGGGTGCCGCTCGAGTCGGTGATCGAGTTCAAGCGCGACGTCTACCAGCAGGCGCTGTCGGAGCTCGCGCGGTTCCTGGCGCGCGACCACCGCCGGTACGAAAGGACGCAGGAGCCGGGGCCGCAGGTGCCGGGGCCGCAGGTGCCGGGGACGCAGGTGCCGGGGACGCAGGAGCCGGGGCCGCAGGTGCCGGGAGCGGAGGCGGCGGCGTCGCAGGGTCCGGACCGGACTCGGTGAGCCCTGCCGGTTGAGCGCTGCGGGCCGCGTCCCGCGCGCGGGCGAAGGAGGATTGCAGGATGTCCCTCGACTATGCCGCGCTGCCGCTGCGGCGGCTTCGTTCCGGCGCACACCTTCGGGGCGCGACCCCTCACAGCGGCGAGCGCCTAACCCTCGACTCGCGCGCGCTGTCGGTGATGACCGATTTCGCGATCGTGCCGGCGGCGACGATCGCGCCCGGCGCCCCGGTCGAGGACGCGAACCGCACGATGATCGGCCGCGGCGTGCGGTCCCTGATCGTCGTGGATCACGACCACCGCGTGCTCGGCATCATCACCGCGACCGACGTGCTCGGCGAGCGGCCGATGCAGGTCGCGCTGGAGCACGGCATGAAGCGCCACGAAGTGCCGGTGCGCGAGGTCATGACGCCGCTCGAGCGGATGGAGGCCCTGCCGATCGACTCTCTCATCGACGCCAAGATCGGCCATGTCGCGGCGACGCTCGCGAAGGCCGGTCGCCAGCACGCGCTGGTCGTGGAGAGCGGCGCGGGCGGCGACAGCGTCCGCGGGATCTTCTCGCTCACGCAGATCGCGGCCGACCTCGGCATCAGCATCGAGGCGAGCGTGGTCGCCGGGACCTTCGCCGAGGTCGAAGCGGCGCTCGGGCGCTGACCCGCAGCCTGCTGTCCCTCGAAGCCTGTTCGCGCCAGCGCGCCGAGTACCGCGCCCGCGTGATCGCGCACAAGCAGCACCGCAAGGTCGAGCTCGGCGACCACGTCGCGCCCGCCTTCGAGGACGAGCTGACGATCCGCTACCAGATCCAGGAAATGCTGCGCATCGAGCGCATCTTCGAGGAGGAGGGCATCCGCGGCGAGCTGGACGCCTATAATCCGCTCGTCCCGGACGGCCGCAACCTCAAGGCGACGATGATGATCGGATACCCGGACGAAGCCGAGCGCCGGCGCATGCTCGCACGGCTGAGGGGCATCGAGGATCGCGTCCGGCTCAGGGCAGGGGAGGGCGAGCGCGTGTACGCGATCGCCGACGAGGACCTCGAGCGCGAGAACGAGGACAAGACCTCGTCGGTGCACTTCCTCCGCTTCGAGCTCGCCGAGACCATGATCGCGGCGCTCAAGCGCGGTGCGCCGCCGGGGATCGGTGTCGACCATCCCGAGTACCGCGCGGAGATTCCGGCGCTGCCGCCCGACGTGCGCGACGCGCTGGTGGCGGATCTGGCGTGAGGCGCACGCGGCTCCTCGCCTTCGCCGCGGCGTTCGCCCTGGCCGGCTGCGCGCAGCCGCTGGTCAGCGAGGACCAGCGCGACCCGACGGCGACCCCCGGCAGCTTCGCGCTCGAACCGGCGGTGGTGCTGCCGCCGTACCCGAGCGACCAGAATCTCCTCAAGTTCGACGTCGTGCCGCGGACCGGGCTCGACTTCTTCGTCGACGCGGCGTCGATCTCGCTCCCCGGAGAGGGGGTCGTCCGGTTCACCGTCGTCGCGCGGTCGGACTCCGCCGCGAACGTCAGCTACGAAGGCTTCCGCTGCATCACGCGCGAGCACAAGCTCTACGCTCGCGCCGGCCGCGGCGGGACCTGGACCATGACGAAGGACCCGGGCTGGGAGCCGGTCAGCGATCGCACCACCCCGATGTACCGCCGCGAGCTGTACTGGCACTTCCTGTGCCCGGCGAAGCATACGATCAGCTCGCCGCGCGAAGGCGCCGACGCGCTGCGCTTCGGCCGCCACCCGAACGCTCGGCCGGAGGGCTCGCTCGCCGACTGACGCGGGCGCGTCAGAGGATCACGAGGTTGTCGCGGTGGATGAGCTCGGGCTCGTCCACGTAGCCGAGGATCGCTTCGATCTCGTTCGACGGGCGGCCGAGGATGCGGCGCGACTCCGCCGCGCTGTAGTTCACCAGTCCCCGCGCGACCTCGCGCCCGTCCGGGGCAAGGCAACCGACCACGGCGCCGCGCTCGAATTCGCCGTCGACGCGTTTCACGCCGATCGGCAGCAGGCTCTTGCCGCCGGCGGCGAGGGCGCGCACCGCCCCCGCGTCGAGGACGAGCCGGCCGCCGAGCTGGACGTGGTCGGCGAGCCACTGCTTGCGCGCCGCGAGCGGCGCGGTGTCGGCGCTGAGCAGCGTCCCGATCGGTTCGCCCGCGCCGAGCCGCAGCAGCACGTCGGACTCGGCGCCCGAGGCGATGACCGTGTGCGCCCCGCTCCGCGCCGCGCGCTGCGCGGCGAGCACCTTGGTGAGCATGCCGCCGCGTCCGAGCGCGCTGCCCGCGCCGCCGGCCATCGCTTCCAGCGCCGGGTCTCCGGCGCGCGCCTCCCGGACGAGCGTCGCGCCTGCGTCGCGGCGCGGGTCGGCGGTGAAGAGCCCGGGCGTGTCGGTCAGGATCACCAGGAGGTCGGCCTCGATCAGGTTGGTCACGAGCGCGCCGAGGGTGTCGTTGTCGCCGACGCGGATCTCGTCGGTGACGACGGTGTCGTTCTCGTTGATGACCGGCACCACGCCGTGCGCGAGCAGCGCGCGCAGCGTGGACCGCGCGTTCAGGTACCGGCCGCGGTCGGCGAGGTCGGCATGGGTCAGGAGCACCTGCGCGGTCAGGATCGAGTACTTGCGGAACGCCCCCTCGTAGGCCTCGGCGAGCCGCATCTGGCCGACTGCGGCGGCGGCCTGCAGCTCGGGCATCGCGTGCGGCCGCTTGCGCCACCCGAGCCGCTGCATGCCGGCGGCGATCGCCCCGCTCGACACGAGCACCACTTCGCGGGCGCCGGAGCGAAGCTCGGCGATCTGCCGCGCCCAGTTGCCGATCGCGCCGAGGTCGAGACCTTCGCCCCGGTTGGTGACGAGCGAGCTCCCGACCTTCACGACGAGGCGCCTTGCGTCGCGCACGGGGGTGCTCGTGGGGGTGCTCATGGGGGTACTCGTGGGGGTGCTCATGGGGGTACTCGTGGGAGTACTTACGGGTTCAGCGCTCGAGCTCGTTCATGACCGCCCGGCAGAGCTCGCGGCAGCCTTCGCCGGTGAGCGCCGAGACGACGAATCGCGGCGCCTTCCAGCGGAGCCGGCGCACGATCTCGCCCGCCGCGCGTTCGCGCTCGGCCGGCGGGAGCAGGTCGGCCTTGTTGAAGACGAGCCAGCGCGGCTTGCGGTACAGGCGCTCGTCGTAGCGGCGCAGCTCGGAGGCGATCGCCCGCGCATCGCGCACCGGATCGGCGGCGGGATCGCCGACCGGCGCGATGTCGATGACGTGCAGCAGCAGGCGCGTGCGCGCGAGGTGGCGCAGGAACTGGTGGCCGAGGCCGGCACCTTCGGCGGCCCCCGCGATGAGGCCGGGGATGTCGGCGACCACGAAGCTGCGGTGCATGTCGACCCGGACCACCCCGAGGCTAGGGTGCAGGGTCGTGAAGGGGTAGTCCGCGACCTTCGGCCGCGCGCTCGAGCATGCACGGATCAGGCTCGACTTGCCCGCATTCGGCAGGCCGGCGAGGCCGACGTCGGCGAGCACCTTCAGCTCGAGCGCGAGCTCGCGGCTCTCGCCGGGCGCACCCGGCGTCGCCCGCCGCGGCGCGCGGTTGACGCTCGACTTGAAGTTCACGTTGCCGAGTCCGCCGCGCCCGCCGCGGGCGAGCACCGCGACCTCGCCGTCCGCGGCCAGGTCGGCGACGGTCGCCCCGGTTCCGCGATCGCTGATCACGGTCCCGACCGGCATGCGCAGGCGGACGTCGTCCGCGCCGCGGCCGTTGCACTGCTTGCCCTGACCTTTGCCGCCGTCGCGCGCGCGATGGATGCGCGCGTAGCGGTAGTCGATGAGCGTGTTCACGTTGCGGTCCGCCACGGCATAGACGCTGCCGCCGCGCCCGCCGTCGCCGCCGTCCGGACCGCCGCGCGGCACGTACTTCTCGCGGCGGAAGCTGACGGCGCCGTCCCCGCCCTTGCCGGCGTGGACCGAGATGCGCGCTTCGTCGACGAACTTCATCGGATCGAATTCCCCACCACCAACAAAAAAGCCCTATCGCGAGGATAGGGCTTCGTCCTGGGGGAAGCCGGGCTACTGCGCCGGGATCACGCTCACGACCTGCTTCGAGCCGCGGCCCTTGGCGCCAAACTGGATCCGCCCGGTGATCTTCGCGAACAGCGTGTGGTCGCGCCCCATGCCGACGTTGTGTCCCGCGTGGATCTTCGTGCCGCGCTGCCGCACGATGATGCTGCCCGCGGGAACGACTTCGCCGCCGTAGCGCTTCACGCCGAGGCGCTTCGACTGGGAGTCGCGACCGTTGCGCGAGCTTCCGCCCGCCTTCTTGTGTGCCATGCCGGTGCTCCTTCGGTGCTCGTAACCGCGCGCGCGTTCAGCCGGAGATGCCGGTGATCGCGATTTCGGTGTACTGCTGGCGATGCCCCTGCGACTTCTTGTAGTGCTTGCGGCGCCGCAGCTTGAAGATCGACACCTTGTCGTGCTTGCCGTGCGCGACGACCGTCGCCTTGACCGCCGCGCCGGCGACGAGCGGCGCGCCGAGCTTCACCGCTTCGCCCTCGCCGACCGCGAGCACTTCGTCGAGCACCACTTCGGCGCCGACGTCGGCGGCGAGCTTCTCCACCTTGAGCTTGTCTCCGGCCGACACCCGGTACTGCTTGCCGCCGGAGCGGATGACCGCGTACATGTGCTGATTCCTCGAGTGCTGGTCTGCCGTCGACCGCTGCGCTGGACTCGGACCGCCGCTGGTCTTGGTCTGTCTGGAAGCCTGCCAGGCCCGGGGTGAAATCCCCAAGCAACTCAAGATTATACCGATCGACCGCGGGCCTAGTCAAAGGCGCTGTGTGCTACGCTTCCTGCGGCTCCTTGCCACCGCCGCCCGCCCCGCGTGACCGCCTCGCTCGACCCGATCCGCGCGCTCGTCGCCGACGACATGGCGGCGGTGGACGCGTTGATCCGTCGCCGGCTCGACTCCGACGTCGTGCTCGTGCGGCAGGTGGCCGAGTACATCGTCGGCAGCGGCGGCAAACGGCTGCGGCCGGTGCTCGTGTTGCTCGCCGCCGGGGCGTGCGGCTACCGCGGGCCGCATCAGCACGAGATCGCGGCGGTCGTCGAGTTCATCCACACGGCGACGCTGCTGCACGACGACGTCGTCGACGAGTCGTCGCTCCGCCGGGGGCGCCGCACGGCCAATGCCGCGTTCGGCAATGCCGCTTCGGTCCTGGTCGGCGACTTTCTGTATTCGCGCGCATTCCAGATGATGGTGGGCGTGCGGAGCATGCGGGTCATGGAGATCCTGGCCGAGGCGACCAACACCATCGCCGAAGGCGAGGTGATGCAGCTCCTCAACGTCCACAACCCCGACATCGCCGAGGCCGAGTACCTCGAGGTGGTCCGGCGCAAGACGGCGAAGCTGTTCGAGGCCTCGGCGCGGCTCGGCGCCATCCTCGGCGAGGCCGCGCCGGCGATCGAGGCGGGCTTCGCCGCCTACGGCCGGCACCTCGGCACCGCCTTCCAGCTCGTCGACGACCTGCTCGACTACTCCGGCGACCGGAACGAGACCGGGAAGAACCTCGGCGACGACCTGAACGAGGGCAAGCCCACGCTGCCCCTGATCCACGTCATGCGGCGGGGGACGTCCGAGCAGCAGGCCACCGTGCGGCGGGCGATCGAGGCGGGTGGCCGCGACGCGTTCGAGGCGGTGCTCGAGGCGATCCGCGCGAGCGGCGCGCTCGAGGCCGCGCGCGCGCAGGCGCGGGCCGAAGCCGCGGCCGCCTGCGATGCGATCGCCGGTGCTCCCGATTCAGCCTGCCGGCAGGGTCTGCTACACTTGGCGGCCTTCGCGGTGGAGCGCAACTACTGATGCGCTGGACACCTTCCCGCGACTCGGGGTGTAGCTCAGCCTGGTAGAGTACTGCGTTCGGGACGCAGGTGTCGCTGGTTCGAATCCAGTCACCCCGACCACCTTTTCCCCGTCGTTCTTCCTGTCGTTCTTCCCGTCGTTTTCCCCGTCTTTGTGCCTTGGGTCCGGGCCGGCGCACGACCCTATAATCGGCGCGCGCACGCGCCCCGCGTCCAACCTGCCCATGGGCAAGCTCCTGATCCTCGTTCTCGTCGCATTCGCGGCCTACCTCCTGTGGCGGGGCCTGCGGCGCGGGCCCGGTTCGGCCGCACGGCCGCCAGCCGGCGAGGGCGAGCGGATGGTCGACTGCAGCCAGTGCGGCGTGCATCTGCCGGTCTCCGAGGCGATCGCGGAGGAGGGGCGCTACTTCTGCTCCCCCGAGCATCGCCGGCTGTTCAGCGCTTGAACGAGCCCGTCGCCCCCGAGCTCGCCCGGTTCCGCCCGCCGGTCTCGCGTCCCGGTCCCCGCGAAGCGCAGTCGATCCCGGACTCCTTCTGGGTATCGCTGCGCTACTTCAACGCCTACCGCATCGCGATCGCCGCGCTCTTCCTCGCCTCCGCGCTCGTCTACGGCGACGCGCTGAACCTCGGCAGCCACGACCTGCGGCTCTTCACCGCGACCGCGGCCGCCTATCTCGCCGCGGCGATCGGATTCCAGGTCGTGCTCCGGCGCATGCCGCGCAGCTTCGACGCCCAGCTCACCGCGCAGGTCTGCACCGACATCGCGGCGACCGTGCTCCTCATGTTCGCGAGCGGCGGCTTCCGCAGCGGGCTCGCGGTGATGCTGCTGATCTCGATCGCCGCGGCCTCGCTCGTGAGCCGGGGCAGGCGGCTGCTCTTCTACGCCGCGCTCGCGAGCATCGCGGTGCTGCTCGAGCAGGCGGTCCAGGTGGCGGCGTTCGGCGAGGGCGTGCGCAGCTTCCTCCCGACGGCGATGATCTCCATCGGCTACTTCGCCACCGCGCTGGTGACCAACCAGCTCGCGCAGCGGGTGATCACCAACGAGCGGGTGGCCCGCCAGCGCGGGGTCGACCTCGCCAACCAGCTGCGCATCAACCAGCGGGTCATCCAGGACGTGCAGGACGGCGTGCTGGTCGTCGATTCGAACGGCCTCGTCCGCAGCCACAACCCGCGCGTCGCGCAGCTTCTCGGCCGGCCGGCGCCGGAGCTCGACCAGATCGAGGCGTACTCCGCCGAGCTCGCGCACGCGCTCGCCGACTGGCGGGCCGGAGGCGGCCGGTCCTCGCCGGTCCTGACGTTTCCGGAGAGCGGAACGGTCGTGCGCGCGCGGTTCGTGGAGGCGGGCGTCAGCGACGACAGCTTCACGGTGATCTATCTCGAGGACATCTCCAAGCTCGAGGACCAGGCGCGCCAGCTCAAGCTCGCCGCGCTCGGCCGGCTCACTGCCAACATCGCGCACGAGATCCGCAACCCGCTCGCGGCGATCACGCATGCGGCCGAGCTGATGGGCGAGGAGAACCGCCAGCCTGCGCGCGAGCGGCTGACGCGCATCATCCGCGACAACGCCGGGCGCCTGGACCGCATGGTCAAGGACGTGCTCGAGCTGAACCGTCGCGACCGGGTCCAGGCCGAGCCCATCCGGCTGACGCCGTTCCTCGCGTCGTTCCTCGACGAGTTCGCGCAGAACGAGCAGCTCGACCGCCGCGGCTTCGCGCTCGAGGCGGACGGCGACGGGGTGGTCGAGTTCGACCGCGTCCACCTGCACCAGGTGCTGTGGAACCTCGCCCGGAACGGCTGGCGGCACTCGCGCAAGCACGCGGGGAGCGTCCGGTTGCGGCTTCAGCGGCAGGGCAATCGGCTAGAATTGCACGTCATCGACGACGGTCCCGGCGTGGCGAAAGACCTGCAGAGCCAGCTCTTCGAGCCGTTCTTCACCACCTACAGCGCGGGCACCGGGCTCGGCCTCTACATCGCCCGCGAGCTGTGCGGCGCGAACGGCGCGGCGCTCGACTACGTCGACCGGAGCGCGGGGGCCGACTTCCGGATCACCTGGCAGGGGCTGCGGGGATGAATCGCCCGGAGCGCCGCTCGCCGGTCAAGACCACCGTCCTCGTCGTCGACGACGAGGCCGACATCCGCGAGCTGCTCGAGCTGACCCTGATCCGCATGGGTCTGGGCGTCGAGTGTGCGGGCTCGGTTGCCGAGGCGACCGAGCAGCTGAAGCGCGTGAGCTTCGATCTCTGCCTGACCGACATGCGGCTGCCCGACGGCGACGGCCTCGAGCTGGTGCGCTACATCGGCGCGCACTGCGCCGACCTGCCGGTGGCGGTGATCACCGCCCACGGCAGCACCGAGAACGCCGTTGCCGCGCTGAAGGCGGGCGCATTCGACTACGTCTCGAAGCCGCTGTCGCTCGAGCAGCTGCGCACGCTCGTGAAGTCCGCGCTCAACCTGCCGCAGAAGGCGGCGCCGAAACCCGAGGCGGGTGGCACCTACCGGCTCCTCGGCGAGAGCCCGCCGGTGCAGCAGACGCGCGCGATGATCGAGAAGCTCGCCCGGAGCCAGGCGCCGCTCTACCTGACCGGCGAGTCCGGGAGCGGGAAGGAGCTCGCCGCCCGGCTGATCCACGAGGGCGGGGCGCGGCGCGACAAGCCCTTCGTGCCGGTGAACTGCGGCGCGATCCCCGAGAATCTGGTGGAGAGCGAGTTCTTCGGCTACCGGAAGGGGGCGTTCACCGGCGCCGACGCCGACCGCGAGGGCTTCTTTCACGCCGCGAACGGCGGCACCCTGTTTCTCGACGAGGTCGGCGATCTCCCGCTGGCGATGCAGGTCAAGCTCCTCCGGGCGATCCAGGAGAAGCGGGTGCGGAAGGTCGGCGCGACCGCCGAGGACCCGGTCGACGTCCGGATCATCTGCGCCACCCATCGGTCGCTGCCGGCGCTGGTCGAGGCGGGCAAGTTTCGCCAGGACCTCTATTACCGGCTGGCGGTGATCGAGCTGCGGCTGCCTTCGCTGCGGGAGTGCCGGGAGGACATCCCGCTCCTCGCCGAGGCGATCCTCGCCCGCCTCGCCGAAGGCGCCGCCGGCCGCCCGCTGCTCGCGCCGTCGGCGCTGGAAGCGCTCACTGCCTACGACTTCCCGGGCAACGTTCGCGAGCTCGAGAACGTCCTCGAGCGCGCCATCGCCCTGAGCGGGTCGGACGAGATCCGCCCCGACGACCTGCAGCTCGCGCCACCGAAGCTCGCCGAGGAACCGCAGGCGCCGAACGCGAAGTGGCCGCTGCAGGAGTACCTGGACCGGGTCGAGCGGGAGGCCATCCTGGAGGCGCTCGACAAGACGCGCTTCAACCGCACCGCCGCGGCGAAGCT
>Ga0187894_10002396_pt1 | contig 22478 bp, 18 predicted proteins | sample GBC1701081metaG_FD_136650 | JGI IMG/M metagenome (GOLD analysis project Ga0187894, IMG submission 136650) | White microbial mat communities from a lava cave in the Kipuka Kanohina Cave System on the Island of Hawaii, USA - GBC170108-1 metaG ... | reverse complement strand
CCCAGCAGCGCCCCCCCCCCGCGCTGGCCTTTGGTTGTTTGGTGGCACCTTTTGGGGGGGGGGAGCCAAGGCCCGTTCTCCCCCCCCCCAAAAAATATTTTTTGGGGGGGGGGGGGGGGGGGGCGTCAAGCCTGCTCACCAGGATTGTCGACCAAGGGTTCCCAATGGCCGAGGGCCCCCCAGGGGGTCGCAAGGGGCGCTCCCCCTGCACAGCGATCTTGTATTCCCTCTGTCCTGTTATCCCTTCCCCTTCGTGACTCCGTCGCTTCTCAAATGTGCGCCAACTTGTTCGCCCCATTGAGCGCCGCCACCTTGTAGCACTCGGCCAGCGTCGGGTAGTTGAACACCGTGTTGATGAAGTAATCCACCGTCCCCTTGAACGCCATCACGGCCTGCCCGATGTGCACCAGTTCCGTCGCCCCGCTCCCGATGCAGTGCACACCCAGAATCTGCCGCGACTCCTGGTGGATCAGCAGCTTGAGCATGCCCATCGTGTCTCCGAGGATCTGTCCGCGCGCGATCTCGCGGTAATTCGCGATGCCGGATTCGAACGGGATGTCCTCCTTCGTCAGGTGATCCTCGGTCCATCCCACCATCGAAATCTCCGGGATCGCATAGATGCCGTAGGGGAACAGCTCCGGCACGCTGCTCGTCGGCACGCCGAACATGTGGCACGCCGCCACGCGCCCCTGCTCGTTGGATGTGGACGCCAGCGCCGGGAACCCGATCACGTCTCCGGCGGCATAGACCGTCGGGATTTTCGTCTGGTAGTTCGCGTTCACCGCGATCCTTCCGCGCGAATCGGCCTCCAATCCCACCTTGCTCAGCGACAACTCTTCCGTGCACCCCTGCCGCCCGACGCAGTAGAGCAGGCACTCGCTGCGCAGCGTCTTGCCCGACTCGAGCATCGCCTGCACGAGTTTCCCCTCGTGCGCCACCGCGCCCGCCGGCGCATCGATCAACTCCACCTTGACCACTTTCTCGCCCATCCGCAGCGTCATGCCCGTCTGTCGCAGGTGGTATTGCAGCGCCTCGCCGATCTCCGCATCGAGAAACTCGAGCAATCGCGGCCGACCCTCCACGAGCGTCACCTTGACGCCCAGCGCCTGCAGCATCGACGCGTACTCGGTCCCGATCACGCCGCCCCCGACCACCATGATCGACTTGGGCAGTTGCGGCAGGCGCAGGAACTGGTCCGCGTCCGCAACCCGCACGCCGTCAAACGCGATCTCCGGCGGACGCGCCGGGCGCGAACCGGTCGCGATCAGAACGAACCTGGTGTTGATCGCTTGAACATCGTTCCCGTGCACCACCACCACCCAGTCCGGGCTCTGCATCTCCGCCGTGCCGTTGATGAGTTCCACGCCGTTGCGCGTGAGGGCCGCCCGCGTCACCTCGATCTCGGCCTTGATGATCTGCTGGCACCAGGTCGTCAGGTCCTCGATCGTGATCTTCTGCTTGACCTGGTAACTCTCGCCGAGGAACGAACGGTGCTTGAATCCCGTCAGGTGCAGGATCGCCTCGCGCATGCTCTTGGACGGGATCGTGCCGGTGTTGATCGCCGCGCCCCCGATCACTTCGCCGCGCTCGACCACGCACACCCGCTTGCCGAGCTTGGCCGCTTGAATGGCGGCTCGCTGCCCGGCCGGCCCGCTCCCGATCACGCACAAGTCGTACTGCTGCATCTCGTGGACCTCGTTCCTTCTTGCGAGCGCGGCGAGCGCTCCCGCCCATCATCCTCCATCATCCTCCATCATCGGAAGGAACGGGAAACACCTCGCCCGCCGCAACGAACCCCCGCTCGACCCGAACCCTAACACACTCCTGTTGAGCCTTGGCGTGCTTCCAGCCGGAGGCGCTCTTTTCCCGATTCTCTTCCTCTAGAATCACGCCCCGCGAGGCAGCGCAGACGATGCGCGACCGCCAGCGCCCCGTCGCGCTGGCCCGCCTCTGCCGCCAACCTTCCCGAGCGAGCCCACGAATGAGCAGTGCTCCCAGAGCGGTCCTCCCGGCCGTCAACGGCTGGAACGCCGACTTCCTCGAATCTCAGTTCAACCGCTGGAAGAGCGACCCTCGATCGGTCGGGCCCGACCTCCAGTCATTCTTCCAGGGATTCGAACTCGCGCACGCCGGAATCACGGCGGGGCGCTTCGCGCAGGCCGTTGGCGGCGCAGCGCTTCTCGCGCCCCTGCCCGCGGCCGCTCCCGCTGCGCCGGCCGACTCGCTCCGCTGGCAGCTGGCGGGACTCATCGCCGCCTACCGCACGTGGGCTCACCTCGGCGCCCGCATCGACCCCTTCGGGCGCGAGCGCCAGCGCCCGGCCGCTCTCGACCCCGCGGCCCACGGCTTCACCGAAGCCGATCTCGACCGGCCCCTCAGCGCCGGCCCGCTCTCCGATGATGGCGCTCCGCTCCCGCTCCGCGAGATCATCGCGCGCCTCGAACGCACCTACTGCGGCTCGGTCGGCTTCGAGTTCACGCACATCGCCGATCAGGAGCAGGTCCGCTGGCTCATCGATCGCCTCGAAGGCCCGTCGTCGCGCCGCCCGCTCACGACCGCCGCGCGCAAACGTCTCCTGGAGCAACTGCACAAGGCCGAACTCTTCGAGCGCTTCTGCGGCAAGCGCTACCCCGGCGACAAGCGCTTCAGCCTCGAAGGCGGCGAATCGCTCATCCCCATGCTCGATGCCATCATCGAGACCGCCGGCGAGCAGGGCGTCGAAGAGATCGTGATGGGCATGGCCCACCGCGGTCGCCTCACCGTCCTCACCAACATCGTGGGCAAGACGTACGAGCAGATCTTCACCGAGTTCGAGGACACGTGGACCGAGGACTTCGCCAGCGGCGGCGGCGACGTGAAGTACCACGGCGGCTATTCCTGCCACCGCATCCTCTCTTCCGGCAAGAAGATTTGGATAGTCATGGCCAGCAACCCGAGCCACCTCGAGGCCGTGAACCCGGTGGTCGAGGGCCGCGTGCGCGTCAAGCAGCGCCTCCTCGGCGACGTCGAGCGCAAGCGCGTGGTGCCGCTGCTCATCCACGGCGACGCCGCCGTGATCGGCCAGGGCGTGGTCGCCGAAACCCTCAACCTGGCGCGGCTCGAGGGTTACACGACCGGCGGAACCGTTCACATCGTCACCAACAACCTCATCGGGTTCACGACCGGCCCCGAAGACGGCCGCTCCTACCGCTACTGCACCGATGTCGCCAAAGCGCTGGAGGTGCCCGTTCTCCACGTCAACGGCGAGGACCCGGAGGCGGTGCTCCGCGTGTCGCTGCTCGCGACCGAATACCGCATGCGCTTCAAGCAGGATGTCGCGATCGATCTGCTCTGCTACCGGCGCCACGGCCACAACGAGATGGACGAGGCGGCCTTCACGCAGCCGCTGCTCTACGCCGAGATCAAGAACAAGCCGAGCGTGCTCAAGACCTACGCCGAGCGGCTCCTCGCCGAGGGCCTCATCACCGAATCCGAGATGGAGACGATCCGGCGCAGCCTCGATGAAAACCTCGACCGTGCCTATTCCGCCGTGCAGGCCGCGCCGGTCGCGCCCAGCCTGGACCCCGGGCACCAGCGGTGGGAGGGCGTCACCGACGAGTTCTCGTTCGACGCCGTCGATACGACCGTGCCGCGCGAGCGCCTGGCCGAGATTGCGCACGCCATGGGCCGCTGGCCCGAGGGCTTCACGCCGCACCCCAAGCTCGTCAAGATCCTGCGCGACCGCGCCCGCTGCGTGGACGATGACCTTCCTCTGGACTGGGGCACCGCCGAAAACCTCGCCGTGGGATCCCTGCTCCTCGACGGTATTGTCGTCCGCCTCGCGGGGCAGGACTCGCGCCGCGGCACGTTCAGCCACCGCCACGCCGCCCTGCGCGATGTGAACACGGGCGACCTCTTCGTCCCGCTCTCGCACATCCGCGACAAGCTCGGCGCCCAGCACATCAAGCGATTCGGCGACACGGGACCGCAGGCCAAGGCGCTGGAGTCGAAGTACTGGGTCTACGACAGCCCGCTCAGTGAGTTCGCCTGCATGGGCTTCGAGTACGGCTGGAGCCTCGGCGCGCCCAACTGCCTCGCCATGTGGGAGGCCCAGTTCGGCGACTTCTGCAACGGCGCCCAGATCGTCATCGACCTCTTCATCGCTTCCGGCGAGGTCAAATGGCAGCGCTGGTCGGGCCTCGTGCTCCTGCTCCCGCACGGCTCGGAGGGCCTCGGGCCGGAGCACACCTCCGCCCGCATGGAGCGATTCCTCCAGCTCTGCGCCGACAACAACATGCAGGTTTGCTACCCGACCACTCCCGCCCAGCACTTCCACATGCTGCGCCGCCAGGTGAAGCGCTCGTTCCGCAAGCCGCTCATCGTCATGACCCCCAAGAGCCTGCTGCGACTGCCAGCGGCGTCCAGCCGCGTCGCCGATCTGACCAAGGGGATGTTCGTCGAAATCCTCGACGATCCCGCGTTCGCCTCCGCGCCGAAGAAGGATGTCCGGCGCGTCATCCTCTGCACCGGCAAGATCTACTACGAACTGGCGGCGCGCCGCGAAGCCCTCAAGCGCCAGGACCTCGCCCTCGTCCGCGTCGAGCAGCTCTACCCGCTGCGCCTGGACACGATCAAGTCGATCGTCGAGTCCTATCCCCGCGGCGTCGAACTCGCCTGGGTGCAGGAGGAGCCCAAGAACATGGGCGCCTGGAGCCACATGTTCATCAACTTCCAGGAGTCATTCGGCTGGGAGCTGCCCTGCATCAGCCCCGCACCGAACCCCTCGCCCGCCTCCGGCTCTCACACGCGCAACCACGAGCAGCAGGAAGAGATCCTCGTGGACGCGATCGGCCCTTTTCCCGTCGAAGCCGAGAAACCCGCCGCCGCGCACTGAGTCCGTTGCCACCCGTGCCACCGATCACGCTTCTACGTGATCGGTGCCACCTTCGCTCCCTCTGTGCTTCCGTGCCTTCGTGCCTCAGTGCCTTCCTCGCGTAAACTCCCCCCATGCCGACCAGCGTCCAGATTCCTCCCCTCGGCGAGTCCATCACAGAGGCCGTCGTTTCATCATGGTTGAAGCCCGATGGCGCCATGGTCAAGCGCGATGAGGAGATCGCGGAACTGGAGACCGACAAGATCACCATGCCCATCCCCGCGCCGGCGTCAGGCGTGCTTCATCACAACGCGGCTCAGGGCGACACCGTCACCGTCGGCGCCGTGATCGCCACGATCGATGAATCCGGCGCCGCGAGCGTCTCTGCCGCCGAGCCCAAGCCCGCCGCGGCGCAGAAGACCACTTCCGACGGCAAGAAAGCATCGACCACGACTCCGGCGGCGCCCGCCGGTGCGGCCCGAACGACCCCGCCGCCCGCGGCGCAGCCCGCCGAGGATGTCCGCGCGACGCCGCTGGCCCGCAAGATCGCCGAGGAACGCGGCGTGGATCTGAGCCGCGTGCACGGCAGCGGCCCGGGTGGGCGAATCCGCGAGCAGGATGTGACGGCTGCTGCCTCAAGCGCCCCGGCTGCGGAGCCTCAAGCCTCAAGCCTCAAGTCTCAAGGCTCTTCACCGGCCGTCCGCCGCGAGAAGATGAGCCCCCTCCGCCAGCGCGTCGCCGTGCGCCTCGTCGAAGCGCAGCACACCGCCGCCATCCTCACGACCTTCAACGAGTGCGACATGTCGCGCGTCATGGACCTGCGCGCTCGCTACAAGGAGTCATTTGAGAAATCCCACGGCGTGAAACTCGGCTTCATGTCCTTCTTCGTCAAGGCCTGCGTGAGCGCGCTGCGCAAGGTGCCCTCGGTCAACGCCTTCATCGTTGCCGGCGCGGACGGCAAGTCCGTCGAGATCGAGCACCACGACTACTGCGACATCGCGATCGCCGTGGGCAGCGATCGCGGCCTCGTCGTCCCCGTCCTGCGCAACTGCGAGAGCCTCTCCTTCGCCGACATCGAAAAGACCATCAACGATCTGGCCGCTCGCGCCCGCGAAGGGCGCATCACGCTCGAGGAGCTCCAGGGCGGCACGTTCACGATCTCCAACGGCGGCATCTACGGTTCGCTGATGGGCACGCCCATCCTCAACCCGCCGCAGTCCGGCGTCCTCGGCATGTACAACATCGTGCGCCGACCGATCGAGAACCCGGACAAGCCCGACTCGGGCGAGATCGTCGTGCGCCCCATGATGTACCTGGCGCTCTCCTACGACCACCGCCTGATCGACGGCGAGGGCGCGGGCACCTTCCTGCGCCACATCAAGCACTGCATCGAAGACCCGGCCCGCCTGATGTTCGAGGTGTAACTACGTCGAATCGCTCAGACGGCGCAGAATAAAGGGCGGCCCGAATCGGGGCCGCCCTCTCAAATCGACTCAACCGTCGCGTACGCCGCCCGTCATCCCGGCGGCGGCTGGTCCGGCACGCACTGACCGTTCGCGCAGTGCGTCCCGACCGGGCAGACGATCGGCGTGCCCGCGCAGCCGCCCATGCCGTTGCACGCGTCGTTGATCGTGCACGGGTTCCCATCGTTGCAGGGTGTGCCGGCCGGAGCGGGCAAGTTGAAGCATCCGCCGAAGCCGTCGCACACGTCGATGGTGCACGGGTTGCCATCGTCGCACGAGTAGGGCGTCCCGGTGCAGCCGCCCATGCCGTTGCACACATCCGCGAAGGTGCACGGGTTGCCGTCGTCGCAGGGTGATCCCGCGGGCCCCGGCGTGTACTGGCACATTCCGTTGACGCACTCGTCGATGGTGCACGGGTTGCCGTCGTAGCACATCACGGGTGTGCCCTGGCAAACGCCGCCCGTGCATCGGTCGCTGAACGTGCAGGGATTCCCGTCGTCGCAAGGGCTGTTGTCGGGCAATGGGATGAACTGGCACATGCCGTTCACGCATGAGTCACTGGTGCAGGGGTTGTTGTCGTTGCACACAACCGGCGTGTGCTGGCAGACGCCGCCAACGCACGTGTCAACGGTGCACGGATTCCCGTCATCGCACTCGGACGCCGTCTGGCAAGGCGTGCAGCCCATGATCGGGATGTGCTGGCAGACGCCGCCCTGGCAGAAGTCGTTCGTGCACGGGTTGCCGTCGTTGCAATCGAAGTCTGACGCGCACGGCCCGCAGCCCGGAATGGGCGTGTGCGTGCACACGCCGCCGACGCACACGTCGTTCGTGCACGGGTCGCCGTCGTTGCAATCCTGGTGCGTCAGGCAGCCCCCGCATCCCGGGATGGGCGTGTGAACGCACTGGCCCGTCATTTGGTCACACTGGTCATCGGTGCATGGATCGCCATCGTCGCAGTTCCTCGGCACGTGGAAACAGATGCCGTCGCAGCAGAAATCGTCCGTGCACGGGTTGAAGTCATCGCAGTTCATCGGCACTCCGCCGCAACCCTGACCGGCGATGCACGTGTCGCCGATCGTGCACGGGTCGCCGTCATCGCATGCCATGCCCGCCGGGCAGCACACCACGAGGAAGTTCGCCAGCGTCGTGATGATGTCATTGAAGTTCACGACCCCGTCGCAGTTCGAGTCACCGGGGCACGGGCAAGGGGGCCCGCCGGCGACAGAGATGGGCCCATGCGCCGGCGCTTCGCGTTCCGCGTTCCCCGCCGCCGCGGGCGCTCCATGACCGGCTCCCGAAAGCAGCGCCGAAGAGACCACCACTGTCGTGCAGATACACAATGTCGCGACAAGCCCCTTGGTATCCATGTCAATGTCTCCCACGATCGCGGCGGCCGCCGCGCTCGTTCTTGTCATTCGGCCCGCTCCGAAGGGCGCGACCACCGGTATGACGACGCTCACCGCGGCGGTATCCTCCGCCGCCAAACCCGGAGCAGACCTGGTGCACCACTTCAGACTTTCCATGGCGGCGGCGGTTCTTGCCGCTGCCGCGTGCGGGACCGCCAGAGCCCAATCCAGCCAGGGCGAGGCGGCGCCCATCGAGCCCGCGCCGGCCCAGAGCCCGGTCACGGTCTCGCTCTTCGGCGAGGGCCGGCTCGCCTTCCGCGCTAACCTCAAGTCCTCGCCCGGCGATGTGCAGGTCTGGAACACCGGCGGCGGGGCAAGCATCCGCTTCCCCGTCAGCGAGCAGTGGCGATTAACGTTCCGCGTCCACGGCGAGTACTCGAACTACGACTTCGGGGGCGCCACCGCGCTCGTGCCCGGCGCGGCCGACCCCTTCGACGACATGTACGAAGCGGGCACCGCGATCCTCGCCGAGGGCGCGATCTCGGGACCCTGGTCGCTCTCCACGGGTGCCTACATCCGTTCGGCGGGCGAGCCCGGCGCCGCCTTCGGCGACACTCTCTGGGGCGGAGGCTTTGTCGGTGTCGGTTACGCATTCAGCGAGAGTTTCCGGCTCACGATCGGCGGCGGAATCACCACGCGTCTCGATGACAACCCGCTGTTCGTTCCGGTCGTGGGAATCGAGTGGCAGATCACCGAGCGCCTGCGCCTCGAAACGCAGGGCTTCGACCTCCTCCTCAAGTGGGAGCCGCGATCGTGGCTCGAGGTCTACGCCAAGGGCGCCTGGGAATACCGCCAGTTCCGGCTCGACGACGACCGCGCGGCGCTGCCCAGCGGCGTGATCCGCGACAACCGCTTCCCCGTCGGTGGCGGCGTGGCGTTCAAGCCTTTCCACGGCCTGCGCATCGCCATCGAGGGCGGCGCCATCGTGTACCAGGAGTTCGATGTGCTGCGCTCCTCCGGCAACAAACTCACCGATGTGGAGACCGAGCCTGCGGCCTACATAATGTTGCGGGTCGATTACCGGTTCTAGGTGATGTCGGATGTGGGATGTCGGCAGAACCGTAGTGCCATCTTTGCTCACCGTCTCACCGTCTCATGCCCACGCGCCGCAAGACCAACTCCCAGTCGCCGGCGCTCGATCGGCGCACGTTTCTCGGCGCCACCGCGTTGGGCGCGCTCGCCGCCGGCTCGATGTCGCTCACCGGCCCCGCGTGGCTGCGCCGGGCGCGTGCCGCCGATGCCGAACGCCCCGTCGCGCGCAACCTGATCTTCATGGTCTCCGACGGCATGAGCATGGGCACGCTCCAGATCACCGACCTGGCGATCCGCCGGCGGCACGGGCGGCGCTCGCACTGGGTCGAGCTCATCCTGCACCCGCAGTCCCGCCGCTCGATCGTGGACACGAGCGCCCTTGACTCGATCGTGACCGATTCGGCCGCCGCGGCTACCGCGTGGGGCATCGGCGAACTGGTCAACAACGGGGCGGTCGGCTTCACGCCCGACGGTCGCTCGCCGACGCCGATCCTGGTGCACGCGAAGCAGGCGGGCAAGGCGACGGGCCTCGTCACGACGACGCGCCTCTCGCACGCGACCCCGGCCGGGTTCATCGCCAACGTGCTCACCGGGCGCGACGATGAGGGGCCGATCGCCGAGCAGATCCTGGAGCGCGGCGTGGATGTCATGCTCGGCGGCGGGACACACTTCTTTACCCCGGAAATCATCGGAAAGCACGCGGGCATTGACGTCGTGCGAACGCGCGATGAGCTGCTGGCGCGCCGCGCAGCGCCGGGGCGGCGGCTGCTGGGGCTCTTCTCCGAGCAGCACCTGGCCTACGAGATCGATCGCGACCTGACGAGCCAGCCGCACATCGCGGAGATGACGCGCGCGGCGCTCTCGGCGCTCGAGGGAGCGCCCGGCGGATTTGTCATGCAGATCGAGGGCGGGCGCGTGGACCACGCCGCACACGCCAACGATGCCGGCGCGCTGATCCGCGATCAGGAGGCCTTCGACGAGGCCATCGGCGTCGTTATGGACTTCTGGTCGCGGCGCGATGACACGCTTGTCATCATCACCACCGACCACGGCAACGCCAACCCCGGCATCACCGACTACGGCGCGCGCGGGAGCAAGGGATTCGACCGGCTGTGCGAGGCCAAGCGGTCCTTTGAATGGATCAGCGAGCAGCGCAAGGCGCTCGACCCCGAGCCGCGCAAGGACGGAGCCGCCGTTGCCGGCATCGTGCAACAGGCCACCGGCGTCATGTTTGAGGCCGACGAACAAGCGATCCTCCAGCGATGGATCGGCGGCGAGAAGGTCGATCCGTTCTGGATCGCATCGGGCGGCACCGGCCCGCTCGGCTCGCTCCTGGCCAATCATTTCGCGGTCGCCTTCCTCTCCACGAACCACACTTCGGATTTCGTCGAACTCACGTCCATCGGTCCCGGCAGCGCTGCGCTGCCCATGCACACGAAGATTTCCGACGCCCACGCTCTGATGGTCAAGGCGCTCGATCTGCCGGAAGCGAAGCCGATCTGAGACCTGATGGGGTGATGGGGTGACTGGGTGAGCGGGTGATGAGGTGACGCCGTGAAACGGGTGGCCAGACGAAGTGCTATTTCCGCCGCAATGTCCACTGGTCCGCGTGGTGGATGAGGCCGACGAGCGTTCGCAGGAGCCGCTCGTACCTTCGGTAGGCAGCCGCGCCCTCCGATCGTGACAGATAGCCGCACTTCACTGCGAATTCGATGTGGACCTGTGTCTCGGCGGCCTCGGCCTCCGCATCCGAGGCCTTACTGATGAAGGCGGCCTCGTAGCGCCGCTTGCGCCATGCCTCCGCGATGTTCGCGGCAACCGAGCGCGACGAACGCCGGATCTGGCTCGTGAGCGAATACCTCTCCTCTTGAGGGAATTGACGCGAGTGTTCGAAAAGTTCCATTGCCGCGTCGACAGCCGCTTGATAGACCTCAAGGTCGCGGTGCGACGTCACAAGTCTGCGGCGCGATGGGACCCGAGTCACCTGGCTCATCGCAAGTCTCCTTGTCCGATGGAGCGATGATTCCCGAAGAATCGTCCTGCGTGTGCATGCGTTCGCTCACCCGCTCACCCCATCACCCACTCATCACATCACCGTCTCAGCGCTCGCAGCGCCTCCCCCGGGCTCTCCTCGCGCATGAGCGACTCTCCCACAAGCACGATGCGCACGCCAACGGCGCGCAGACGCGCCAGGTCCTGTGAGGTCGAGATACCCGACTCGCTGACGAGGACCGAGGTGTCCTCGACCATCGCCGCCAGGCGCGTCGTGTGCGCTAGGCTCGTCTTCATGGTGCCCAGGTCGCGGTTGTTGATGCCGACGAGCGAGTAGGAGCGCGATGGGAACCCGATGTGGGGCAGGATGCGCAGCAGGTTGTCCACGCTGTGGGCCTCGATCAGCGACGTCAGTTGCAGTTCGCGCGCCAGGATCATCAGGTCGAGCAGCTCGCTCTGGTTGAGGCACTCGGCGATGAGCAGGATCGCATCGGCCCCGGCGGCGCGGCTCTCCCACACCTGCCACGGGTCGATGATGAAGTCCTTGCGCAGCACGGGCAGCGGCACGGCGTCGCGCACGCGGTGGATGGAGTCGAGCGAGCCGGCGAAGTACTTCGCATCGGTCAGGCACGAGATCGCCGCGGCCCCCGCGCCGTGGTATTGTCGGGCGATGGAAGCCGGGTCGAAGTCGTCCCGCGCGTACTCGGGGCGGATCCACCCGCCCTCGCTCTTCACCGACGGGCTGCGCCGCTTGATTTCGGCGATCACGGCGGTGTCGTGGGCGCCCTTGGCGCGCACCACGGCCTTGAAGAAGTTGCGCGGGCGGCCCAGTTCGGCGATCCGCTCGCGCAGCGCGTCGATGCTCGTGCGCTGCTTCGCCGCTTCGACCTCGCGCCGCTTGTGGTCGATGATCTCGCCGAGGACGCCGTCCGGGCGCACCGGGCCCTCGTGGGCGTGCAGGCCCTCGCCGCCTTTGTCTCCGGGATCGGGTCGTCGTTGTGGCGGCTCGTGGTCGGGCATGGTTGGAATAGCGGGGGCGCTGGCTCTTTTCTTCATCGGCCCGGAGGCCGCCGCGGGCGACTCCGCGGGGAGGGCATTGTTGCTCAATCGGGATGCCGCCGTCGAAGACCCAGGTCCTTGTCTTCAGCCCGTAGGGCTGGACGTCAATAGCCGGGGGTCAAGCGAGTCTTCGAGCGATGACCCCCGGAAGAGGACAACCCAGAACGAGATCCGCACCCCGAAGGGGTGCAAGTGGCCATGGTTTCCCAACAACGACGACGTCGTCCGGGTGGCATCGTGCCTCGCCGTCTCTTCGCCAGAGCGTCTCGTCCTCTCATCCGCATCCACTCCCGCGCCATCGGAGTCCACGGCCTCGCCGACGCTCATGGAGACGATCCTCGTCGCGCTGGCCGCCGGCGCATCGATCCTCGTGATCGTCGTCTTCCGCCTGTACCGCATCGCGCGCGCTCCCGATCCGGGCCCCATCGTCGAACCTCGATCCGCTGCTCCGCCCGCGTGGCTGTATCTGTTGCTCGCCGGCATGGTGATCTGGCTCGGCCAGGTGGTCGGCGCTCTGGCGGTCGCGGTGTGGCTCGGGGCTCCCGGGGGCGGGGGCGGGGCCGGGGGCGCGGCGGGCGCGCAGAGCGACCCTGACCTGCGCCGGATCGCGCTGGCCTCCGTCGGCACCTACAGCGGGGCCGCACTCGGCTTCGTCTGCGCGCTGGCGCTCATGCCCGGATTGTGGTCAGCGCTGGGCGTGCGGGGGTCCGCGCGCGACATCCTTCGGGACCTCGCCCGCGGCGTCATCGGCTTCGTGATCGTGTTCCCCATCCTCACGGCCGTGGGGATGCTCGCCGCCGCCGCCGCGCACTACCTCGCGCCCATGTTCGGCGTGCCGCCGCCGAGCATGCTCGCGCACCAGACTCTGGCCCTGCTGGCCGAGCCCGGCACCGTCGCGCCCGTGTGGTGGTGGGTCTGCACGCTCGCCGTTGTGTTCGGCGCGCCGATCGTCGAGGAGACCGTCTACCGCGGCTGCCTTCAGGGTGCGCTGCGCCGCTACGTTGAGCACATCACCGGCCGCCCAATCACAGCCCGCTGGCGCTGGGGCGTGATCGTGATCGTTTCGCTGTTCTTCGTGCTGATGCACGTGCCGGTTGTCGAGTGGCACGCGCTGCCGACGCTGCTTGTGCTGTCGCTCTGCTTCGGGGCTGCCTGCGAGCGCACCGGGCGCCTGCTCGTGCCGATCACCATGCACGCCCTCTTCAACGCCGCCAACATCGGGCTGGCGATGCTGTGAAGTCTTTGAGGTGTCGAGGGGGGAACCGGGGCGCGGCCGTTGTCCTGCCGAGCGAGGTGGTGCGGTGGCGCGCAGGAGGGCGCTTGCGGCAAGGCGTGTGTTCTCGCGGTCGCGGGGCGTGTCGATGGCGCAGGTGGTGACGAGCGTCTGGAGAGCGAGCAGGGCCTGGGCGCGAGATGCGGCAGCGATCGTCTCCGCGCGGATTTGCGATAGAGATCGCAGGTCCTCGAGCATCTTCACTGCTTCTGGGCGAGCGGAGATCTGAAACAGTTCGAGCACCGTGAGATTGAGCGAGGCGGCAATTTCCGGGAGGGAGGAGGGAGAGTCGAGGAGGAGGGAAAGCAGTTGGTTGAGAAGTGATGAAGGCACGGAGGCACTAAGGCACGAAGGCACGGAGGGTGAGGAACCGGCAGAGCACAGGTCTGCCGTCGAGGACTCCGGCCGATCAGCGGCACGCAGTGTGGGAAGAGCGCACTGATCCAGCGGGACCCCATGGAAGGTGATGCGGAGGAAGCGAGGCTCGGAGCGCGGGTGCGTTCCGTTGGATGTCGGGGCGGCGGGCATGTCGGGGCAACGATGACACGCCGCGGCGCAGATGCAAGCGAAAAACGCGCATGTACGCTGACATAGCGCACAGGGAAGGTAGATGCGCGCGATTGTGTTCGACGCCGGCGAGGATCAGCGCTCTCCCCGCGTCGGCGGCTCCATTCGGCATCAGGCTGCTGGCCTCCCTACAATCCCCCGCAACCGGAGCGCAAGTCCGGCCCGATCCCGGGCGCTCTTCGGCGGTGGCCGTGCCGCGAGCCGATCGCTGCCGCTGAGAAAGCCGAGGGGTCAGGGATGAACACACAACGCGAACAACGACGTGCCATTCCACGCCTTGCCGATGTGCCGGGCCTGGAAGCCGAACTCGATGTGGGCGACCTTCACGGCGAGCCGATGGTGCGTCCATCCCAGGGCGCGCGCATCGTCAACCTCGTGGCGATCCTCCTCCCACTGGTCGGCTTGATCGCGGGCATCGCTTGGCTCTGGGGCTTCGGCGCCTCGTGGCTCTACATCGCCCTGCTGGGCATCGGGTACGCCCTGACGGCGGTCGGGATCACCGTCGGTTACCACCGGCTGTTCACTCACAAGTCGTTCGACACCAACCCGGTCGTGAAGGTCGTGCTGGCCATCCTCGGCTCGATGGCCGCGCAGGGGTCGGTCATCAGTTGGGCGGCGTGGCACCGAAAGCACCACCGGCATTCCGACCGCGATGACGACCCGCACTCGCCCAACACGCAGGGCCTGGGTCTGGTCGCGCTCTTCAAGGGGATGGTGCACGCGCACTGCGGCTGGCTGCTCCGCGCTTCGCCGCGCGACCTCGTCAAATATGTGCCCGACCTGCACTCGGACAGACTGATCCGCTGGATGAGCCGGCTCTTCCCGCTGTGGGTGCTGCTGGGCCTTCTGATCCCGGGGGCGATCGCGCTGGCCATCACGGGTTCGTGGACCGGCGGGTTTCTCGGCATCCTCTGGGGCGGATTGGCGCGAGTGTTCTTCGTTCACCATGTGACGTGGAGCGTCAACTCCGTGTGCCACCTGTGGGGCACGCGCCCCTTCGCCAGCCACGACCATTCCCGCAATAATCCGATCGTCGGCATCCTCGCGCTGGGCGAGGGCTGGCACAACAACCACCACGCGTTCCCGGCTTCGGCGCGACACGGCCTGCGATGGTGGGAGATCGACTTCAGTTACCTCATCATCCGGTCCCTGGTGGCGTGCGGCCTGGCCCGCAACATGCGCGTGCCCTGCCCCGAGCGCGTGGCCGCGAAGCGCCGGCGGTGACGGGCACGCGCAGCCCGGTCACGGCGCATCGCGCGGCGCCGGGCTCGTGGTCGATGCCGGCTTGGCGCTGATCGTGAGTCGCGCGGCGTGGCCGAACCACTCGCGCCGCCCGTCGGCGTAGTGCGCATCGAGCACGCGCTCGACATCGGCCATGGAGCCGGTCGCGGGCACCCAGCCGCCGTCGATGTCGGGGAAGTCGATGCGGCAGTTGTCGCATTTCTTGCCGTCGTAGAAGCGGATCGGGCACCAGAAGGATTCGACGTTGCGCAGCATCTCGCCGCCGAGGGCGTAGAGACTCATTCGTCCGCACTTGGCGCTACGGAAGACTCGCTCGAGCCGGGGCTTGGGGGGAAGTAGCGAACTGCTATCCACGTGAAAACAGTCGCCGTGACCAAAAGCGGCACCTGTGCTGCGTTGGGTTTGCGTCCAACATAGTAGAACTCGATGTGGGTAATCATCAAGATCACGACGACGGTCGTGATGTAAACGAAGTGAAACACCCCGATCCACTTCGCTCGTTCTGTTCGACCCTCTGCGGCTGCCTGCGAATTGAAGTGCTCATAGCTTCGACAGATCGGTGCGATCATGCAGGCGTGACCAAGGGCGAAATATGCTCCATACCCGACCATTTTAAGGAGGCTCAGCACGTGGGTCGTACGAATCGCCGCGGCGGGAGCCACCGCAGTGGATGTCAGACCGCGCTCAAACCAGAGCACCCAGAAATCCACAAACATCCAATGATCAGATATCAGAGGGTGCAGACTTGCGGCCGGCTGACCGGGCGGCGCACTTGCCTGAAGCGCATCAATCAGTTTCGACAGAATGATGCGATTGTCCAGAATGTCGATGTACAGGTATCCGAACTCGATCCAAAGGAACAGAAGCGCGGCAGGCAGCGCCAGCGACAGGTAAACCATCGCACGATCCGTGAGCGAGAGCCCGGCGATTGAGACGCTCTTGAGACCTTTGCCAAGGATGAGTAGCGTGAAGAGAATAAAAATGCCTTGCCACTTCAAGTTTGTTTGAATTGCGATAATGTCGTCTTCAAACCGATCCAGTCTTCGCTGGATGATCTCTCGGATCGCACTATCACTCACTTGGCCAGGTTCAATGCCGGCCAACGCAACGGAAAGCGGATCCACCGAACCGACGAGAGAGGCCAGCAGGAACAAGGTGCAACAAAACGCCAGAAGCGACAGCGCCCACCGCAACGCTCCATTGTCCGTTAAGTTCTGCATGGCGCTTCTCGCGCTAAGGAAGGTAGTGAGAGCGGCGAGCTTACCGTTAGCGCGCGGCTCGAGCAAGCACGAGCATTGAGGGGCATTGCGTCAGAGGGGTCCGCCCCGGTCGCAGTCTTCATGCGAGTATCACATGGTGGCTGGCTTGAGACGTGCACCGTCCGTCGGCATGGGAGCGTATTCGTGAGGCGTTCGCGAGCATCGCGCTGTTGCACTCTCTGGCGCTGCCCGAAATGCGGCCACCGATTCGTGACGGCCAACAGCTGGCACTCGTGCTCGAACTACACGCTGGTCCATCACTTCGGCGGCAAGGACCCGGTGCTGCGTCGTCTATTCAACGCGTGGTTGAATTACGTGAGGCAGTTCGGGCCGGTGACCGTGATTCCGCAGAAGACACGGATCGTGTTCATGGTTCGCATGCGGTTTGGCGGCGCATCGGTGCGGGCGGGCAGGCTCGAGTGCCGGTTCCTGCTCAGACGGCGCGTCGATCATCCGGCGCTGCACTCGGTCAAGGAGATCGTGCCCGGCTACTTTGACAGCACAATCGTGCTACGCAACGCGACGCAATTGAAGGCGCCGGGGCTGCGCGCGCTGGTGCGAGAGTCATACCTGCTGGGGTGCCAGGACTGGCGGGCGCGGAGCGGGGCGCCTCGCGCTCGGTAACGGCCGACCGGCGGCGTCGTCAGCCGATCGAAACGATGCGCAATCGCAGGCTGTTGAGCACGACGGACACGCTGGAGAACGCCATCGCGGCGCTGGCGATGATGGGCGAGAGCAGCCAACCGGTCGCGGAATAGAGCACGCCTGCCGCGATGGGGATCGCCAGCACGTTGTAGAGGAACGCCCAGAAGAGGTTCTGGCGGATCGTGCGCATCGCGGCCCGCGAAAGGCCGAGCGTCCACGGCACATCGCGGATGCCGCTCTTCATGAGCGTGATCCCCGCCGTCTCGATCGCGACATCGGTGCCGGAGCCCACGGCGATGCCGACATCGGCTTGCGCGAGGGCCGGCGCATCGTTGATGCCGTCGCCCACCATCGCGACGGTGTGCCCCTCTTCCTGCAAGCGGCGCACGTGATCGGCCTTCTGATCGGGCAGCACCTGGGCGAATACACGGTCGAGGCCGATCTCGCGGGCCACGGCCTGGGCCGGCGTTTCGTGGTCGCCGGTCATCATCACTACGAGGAGGCCTGCGGCGTGCAGGCGCTCAACGGCATCCTTCGAGTCCGGCCGCACACGATCAGCGACGGTGATCGTGCCGGCGAACTGCCCATTCACGGCGACAGAGACCGGAGTCAGGCCCGAGTGTTCGGACCGCTCAGCGGGGGTGTCTACGGCGACGCCGCGCTCCTTGAGGAATGCGGCGCTGCCGACGATCACCGCGCGGCGATCGATGCGGGCCTCGACGCCGCGGCCCGCGGCGGACTTGAAGTCCTGCGCGCGTGGAATGTCCAGGCCGCGCTCGCGAGCGCCTTCGACCACGGCCTTGCCGATGGGGTGTTCGCTGTCGCGCTCGGCGGCGGCGGCCAGTCGCAGCAACTCGTCTTCGTCAAAACCCTCAGCGGGCGCGGCGTCTCCAAGCGCGGGACTTCCCTCGGTGATCGTGCCGGTCTTGTCGAAGATAATCGCGGAGACCTTGTGAGCGGTTTCAAGGGCCTCGCCGCTGCGGATCACGACGCCGCGCTCGGCGGCGATGCCGGTGCCCACCATGACGGCGGTGGGGGTCGCGAGCCCGAGGGCGCAGGGGCAGGCGACGACCAGCACCGAGACGCTGGTGATGAGCGCGAGTTCGAGGCGCGTTGAGGGATCGCCAACGAGCATCCACGCGGCGAAGGTGAGGAGGGCGATGAAGAGAACGATGGGGACGAAGATGCCGCTGACGCGGTCGGCGAGGCGAGCGATCGGCGCCTTGCTGCCCTGGGCTTCCTCGACCTGGCGCACGATCTGCTGGAGGGCGGTATCGCGCCCGATGCGGGTGGCGCGGAAGCGGAGCGAGCCGCCGGAACTGATCGTTGCGGCGTAGACCTCATCGCCTTCCTTCTTGTCGATAGGGACGCTCTCGCCGGTGAGCATCGATTCATCGACGCTGGAGCGGCCGCCGACCACCTCGCCGTCGACCGCGATCCTCTCGCCGGGGCGGACGGTGACGATGTCGCCGACCTGGACATCATCGATCGGGATTTCCTGCTCGTGCCCCTCGCGCTCGACGCGGGCGGTGCGCGGCTGGAGGGAGAGGAGGCGTTCGATAGCCGCGCGGGCGCGCCCGGTCGCCCGGGCTTCGAGGTACTTGCCGACCAGCACAAGCGTGATGATCGCGGCGGAGGCCTCGAAGTAGACCGGGGCTTCGTGGGCGGGCGCATCACCCGTGACGAAAAGACGCGGCCAGAAGAGGGCGGCGAGCGAGGCGAAGTAGGCCGCGCCGGCTCCGAGCGCCACGAGCGTGTCCATGTTGGCGGCGAAGTGCTTGAGGCCGCGCCATGTCGATGTGAGGAACGGCCAGCCGGCGAAGAGAAGCACGACGCCGGAGAGGACGGCCTGGAGCCACCGGTCGCCGGGATGGCCCAGCAGCGCGATGCGCCCGTGAGACATGGCGAGTATCAGGACGGGCGTGGAGAGCACGATGCCGGTGATGACCCGGATCAAGAGCCAGCGACGCTGACTGGCATCGGGATGAAGATGCGCCGAGTGGTCGTGCTCATCGGATGGGGCACCGTGAGCGAGGTGGTGTGCGTGTCCGTCGCGAGGCGGAGCGGTCTCGTAGCCCGTATCTCGGACGACATCGACCAGGTGGGCGACATCGATCTTCGAGGGATCGAAGCGGATGCTGGCCTTGCGGGTGGCAAAGTTGACGCTGGCGCGCGAGACGCCTTCGGCCTCGCGGAGGGCACGCTCGATGCGAGAAGCGCACGAGGCACATGACATGCCCTGAATGGGCAAGTCGATCTGCTCCTGCGCTGCCCGAGCGGGAGTGTGGGAGTGCGTGTGCGAGTGAACATTCATGGATTGTGTGCTGAAGCCCATCCAAGTTTAGCGCGGCTAGACTCCGGACCGCATGAAGGTAGGCGTCGCACAGATCGCGCCGGTAGTCTTGGATCGCGGTGCGACGATCGCGCGCGTAGTCAAGGCTATTGACGATGCGGCAACGCGCGGATGCCGGTTGGTGTGCTTCGGTGAGGCGCTGATCCCGGCGTACCCGTTCTGGGTGTGCCGCACGGATGGGGCGCGGTTCGATGCGCCGGACCAGAAGGCCCTTTACGCGCTGTACAGCGAGCAGGCGGTGGTCATTGAGCGGGGCGACCTGGCCTCCGTTTGCGATGCTGCGCGTCGCCACCAGAGCACAGTCGTGGTCGGGATTATCGAGCGGCCGCCGGACCGCGGCGGGCACAGCCTGTATTGCGGGCGGGTCGTGATTGACGAGCGTGGCGAGGTCGCCTCGGTGCATCGAAAGCTGATGCCGACGTATGAGGAGCGGCTGGTGTGGTCGCCGGGCGATGGGGCGGGGCTGGTCACGCATCCGGTGGGGCCGTTCACGCTCGGCGCGCTCTCGTGCTGGGAGAATTGGATGCCTCTGGCGCGCACGGCGCTGTACGCGGCGGGAGAGGACCTGCACGTGATGCTCTGGCCCGGCTGCGAGCGGCTGACGCGCGACATCACGCGGTTTGTGGCATTGGAGTCGCGATCGTTTGTCGTATCGGCGTGCTCGATCATCCGGGAGAGCGATATCCCCCGGGGCGTGCCGCAGCGCGAGCGCATGGCCCGGCGCGGCGAGACACTCTACGACGGCGGCTCGTGCATCGCGGGCCCGGACGGAGCGTGGATCGTCGAGCCGGTGGTGGGGCGTGAGGATCTGATCGTGGCCGACCTCGATCCGGCGCGCGTGCGCGAGGAAAGGCAGAACTTCGATGCCTCAGGGCATTACGCGCGCCCCGATGTGCTGCGCCTGGTCGTGGATCGATCGCGGCAGTCGGCCGTGCAATGGACACGCGGCGGCGTTGGGGAAGCGGACTTCAATCATGAGGAGTGATGCGATGAATCTGCGCGAGCGTTCGATCAATCTGCTCAAGTTCACCCGCAAGGTTTCCGGCGACACGATCAAGGGCTTCCCGGACGGCAAGGCGACCCATCAGCCGTCGCCGACGGACAATCACCTGCTCTGGGTGCTGGGACACATCGCGATGACGGACGCGTGGATCGCGGGCGTGGTCGGGGCGAGCGGCGTGAGCGTGCCGGAGTCGTACAGCAAGGTGTTCGGGCAGGGAACCAAACCGGTGGGCTCGTCGCCGGACTATCCGCCGCTGCCGGAGGTGAAGAAGGTCTTCGATTCCTCTCGGCAGGCGCTGCTGGCGTGGTATGACAAGGCCTCCGAGGGCGCGCTGAGCGCCTCGTTGAAGGAGAAGACCGGCGGGTTCGCCGACGATGCGGCGGATGCGGCGGCGAAGCTGTCCTGGCACGAGGGCTGGCACATGGGGCAGGTGGCCAATGTGCGAAAGGCGCTGGGATTGGGGCCGGTTTTCTGAGAGCCGGCCGCCGGAACCCGCGATGGCGCGCATCCAGATTCTCTGGTGTTCAGGGGCCGGTTCCGCGCGCCCGCGCCGCAGAAAGGAACTCCATGGTTCGCGCCCGCGCCGCCTTGATCGCCTCCGTGATGAGCCTCGGCGCCCCCGCGCTGGCGGAGAACCGCTTCACAGTCGAGCAGATGATTCAGGACATCGACGCGCTCGTCGAGAGCGTGCGCAAGACCCATCCCGACTACACGAGGTCCACGCCGGCGAGCGAATGGGAGTCCGAGATCGCCAAGGCCAAGAGCGGCCTCGAATCGGCGACCGAGGCGGGCTTCTATGCGCGTCTATCGCGCCTGGCGGCGCTATTGCGAGATGGTCACTCATCCGTGATTCCGACCGGACCGCTGATCGCGAGGCGCTGGCCGATGAGCATCGCTCTGTGCAGCGACGGAGTCTGGATCGAGGCCGCGGCGCCGGACATCTCCGAGGCTGTCGGCACCCGGATCGTGTCCATGAGCGGGGCGCCGGTGGAGCATGTTCTCTCGGCGCTCGCGCCCTACCTTCCGGGAGACAACGCTCAATCGCAGCGTTTCTACGCCGCGCTCATGCTCACATCGCCGCTGCTGCTGCGCGAGCTCGGGCTCTCGGACTCGATCGAAGGCGTGCCCCTCGTCGTTGAGTCGCTCGAGGGTGACCGCAAGACTATCGAGCCGACATTGCCACCGGATGATGCCGAGCCTGAGTTCGGGCGCGGCGGCGACTGGATCGGATTCGAGTCGCGCATCCCGACGAAGCCGCTCTGGATGGAGGAGCCGGGGGTTGCCTATTGGATGCGCCCGATCGCGGGCGGCAGGGTCCTGTACATCCGCTATCGCGAAGTGGCCTGGGACGAAAGCAGGCCGTTCGACGGTTTCTGCCGCGAGGCGGCCGAGGCCAGCGCCGGGGCCGAGATCGAGCGCGTGGTGATCGATCTGCGCGGCAACGGCGGGGGCAACAATCAATTCTCGTATTTCCTGCTGCACGCGATGATCGGCAGCCCCGCGAACCGCGCCGGACGGCTGTTCGTTCTCACAGACGGCGACGTTTTTTCCGCGGCTCAGAACTTCGCCACCAACATGGAGAAGCACACCTACGCGGTCTTCGTGGGCGAGCCGACCGGCGGGCGACCGAATCACTTCGGCGATGCGAAGCAGATCCGGCTCCCGGCAAGCAAGTACATCCTGCGCTGCTCCACGCTTCGGTGGTTCGACTCGGAGCCGCGCGACACTCGGGAATGGATCATGCCCGACATCGTCGTGCCCGTGCGCATGCGGGACGCGCTGAGCGGCACGGATCCAATCCTGGACGCCGCCATCGCCGCCCGGCCGGAGGACTGGGTGGAGTTCGGAAAGATCTGGCCGGTGCGGCACTGGCGCCGGCCCAGCCAACGCACCCCGTGGCCCACGGCGAAGTAGCGGCCCTCAGGCACTCGGACCGGAGGGGGGGGAAGCGCCGGGCGCGGCGGGCCCGCCGCCATCGGGCGTGGTGCGCCCGGCCTGCATGCTCTGGCGCACGCCCTCGTTCACGACGTTCTGGAGGTCCTGATCGGTCATGCCGTGCTGGCGCGCGACGCGCCGGCAGATGTGGATGTACGCGGTCTGGATGGCGACGAGCGCGGTGATCGCGTGGGCGGCGGGGCTGCCCTTGAGCGAGATGCCGACGCTGGTCTGGGCGTCCACCTGGCGCTGGTCTTCGCTGCTGCGGACCGCGCAGGCGATGGCGATGCAGGGTTTGTGGTTGTCGACAACGAGGCGGAGGGATTCGTCCAGTTTCATCGTGGAAAGTGTACGGGATGTCGGACGATGTCGGATGTCGGATGTCGGATGTCGGATG
>Ga0187894_10002395_pt1 | contig 22478 bp, 19 predicted proteins | sample GBC1701081metaG_FD_136650 | JGI IMG/M metagenome (GOLD analysis project Ga0187894, IMG submission 136650) | White microbial mat communities from a lava cave in the Kipuka Kanohina Cave System on the Island of Hawaii, USA - GBC170108-1 metaG ... | reverse complement strand
ATCAACGGTGTCGAACGCCGCCGCGGCACCGCGCAAGCGGCGCTCGACCATCCGCTGGTACCGCTGACGTGGCTCGCCAACGAACTGTCGCGCAGCGGCATCGGCCTGAAGGCCGGTGCCGTGGTCAGCACTGGCACGGTGACCGGCATGATCGCCGCCAGGGCGGGCGACGAGCATGTGGCGGACTACGGGTCGCTGGGCGAGGTCCGGGTGCGCTTCACCCGCTGATCTGCCGTGTCTAGCGTCCAGTTGCGGCCCTGCATTTGGAAGCCGATGAGCTTCATACTACCGGCGACTGGTTGAACGACGAATTTCTCGTCATTGTGGTGCTCCGATCAAATCGGATGGTACGGGTTCGATGCCGGACACAGTGAATACGCGGGCTCGACGCGCGGAGATCTTCGCCCACTCGTTGCCGACCGGCCTGGATACGTCGCGTTGGGAACCGCTCTCAGATCATTTGCGCCAGGTCGGCGATCGCGCGGCGGCCTTCGCCGAACCGTTCGGGGCTGGTCGCGTCGCACTGGCGGCCGGCCTGCTGCATGACATCGGCAAGTGCTCGGCGGACTACCAAGGTTACATCCGTGGCGAACGCGCGAAGGGGCCGGACCACAGCACCGCCGGGGCGCGGGCGGCGGTGGCAGAGTACGGCAGGATGGGGCGGCTGCTCGCGTTCGCGATCGCCGGTCATCATTCCGGCCTGATGGATGGAACGGGCAACGATGGCAAAGGGCGCTCGCTCAGCGACCGGCTGGACGTGAACGGATATGCCATCCCGGCTCATGACGATTGGCGGGCCCATGCGCCGGGTCTGCCGACGGCGTCGGAACTGAGGCCCGACAGGTCGCCGTCACCGCATCCCGACTATCCCGGTTTCGAGATCGCCTTCCTGACGCGGATGCTCTTCTCCTGCCTTGTCGATGCCGACTTCCTTGAAACCGAGCGCTTCTACGCCACGGCGGACGGGAAGCCATCGCCGGTCCGCGGCGGCACGATCAGCCAGGTTCATCTCGATCGCTTGCGTGCCCATATGCACGGCCGCCGACGGGACGACACGCTGGTCAACCGCCTGCGCGCCGAAATCCTCGACCATGCCGTCGGCAAGGCCAGTCTGCCGCCGGGACCGTTCACGCTCACCGTACCGACCGGCGGCGGCAAGACGCTGACGTCGCTCAGCTTCGCATTGGAACACGCCCTGAAGCATGGTCTGCGCCGGATCATCTACGTCATCCCGTTCACCTCGATCATCGAGCAGACGGCACAGGTGTTCCGGGACGCCTTGGGCACGGATGCCGACATCCTGGAGCACCACGCCAGCTTTGACTGGGACACACCTCCGGGGATGGCGAAAGACGATACGGAGGAGGAGGGGGCGTCAGGTCTCGCCAAGCTTCGTCGCGACGCCGAGAACTGGGATGCACCGATCATCGTCACCACGGCCGTCCAGTTCTTCGAGAGTCTGTTTGCGGCGCGCACCAGCCGCGCCCGCAAGCTGCATAACCTGGCCGGCAGCGTCATCATCCTTGACGAAGCACAGACGCTGCCCGTCCATCTGCTGCGCCCCTGCATGGCGGCGCTGGGAGAGCTGACGCGCAACTATGGTGCCAGCGTCGTTCTATGCACGGCGACACAGCCGGCCTTGCGGCAGCAGGATGCGGCGCTGCCCCGGCGGCGCCAACAGGATCCTGCGCCGGGGTTCGACATTGACGCAAAACGGGAACTGGCGCCTCGGCCGCGCGAACTCTATGTGGCATTGAAGCGCGTGGAGGTCGAGTGGCGGCGCGATCCCGTGGCAGACGAAGAGATCGTCGAGCGCTTTGCGCAGCAAGCGCGGATGCTCTGCATCGTCAACAGCCGGGCACACGCTCGCGCGTTGTTCGCGGCGATTGGCCATCTGCCCGGCGCACGCCATCTCACGACGCTGATGTGCGCACGGCATCGCCGTCAGGTACTGGCGGCGCTTCGGGACGACCTTGAGCACCGGCGTCCCGTTCGCCTGGTCGCCACGAGCCTCATCGAAGCCGGCGTGGATGTTGACTTTCCCGAGGTCTGGCGCGCCGCTGCCGGCCTCGATTCGATCGCCCAGGCCGCCGGGCGATGCAATCGCGAAGGCCGGCTGGAAGGGCTGGGGCGGACCATTGTGTTCGAGCCGGCCGGACGCCGGCCACCGCCCGCCATCGCGGCTTTCTACCAAGCGGCACGGCCGGTGCTGCGGGCGGGCGGCGATCTCCTGGGACTGGATGCCGTCATACGCTATTTCCGCGAGCTCTATTTCCTGAACGGATACGAGGCCCTCGACTCGGCGCGTTTGGACGGTGCGCCCTATCGCATCCTTCGGGAAATCGAGCAGACGCGGCAGAGTCTTGATTTTCCGTTCTCACGCATCGCCCAGGCTTTTCACCTGATCGACGATGTCATGGATCCGGTGCTGGTTCCGTTTGACGATGCCGCGCAACAGGCGCTGTCCGCCCTGGAGCACGCACCGTTTCCTCCGGCGGGCGTGATGCGTCGGCTGCAGCAGTACGTCGTCCCGGTTCCCGCAAAAGCCCGCGCGGCTTTGCTGGCTGCGGGCGCGGCACGGGCAATCAAGGCCGAGATCTACGGCGACCGCTTCGTGCGGTTGGATTCGATGGACCTGTATCACGCACTGTCCGGACTTGATTGGGGCGATCCAACGTTTCGGTCGGCCGAGAGAAACATCTTCAGTTGACTCAAGCGTGACGCGCGCTCGGCTGGCATGGACCTGGATCGTACCGAATACACCAAATTGGTTGTATTATTAGTCGCGTGCACTTGTTTTAAAGGCGTGTTTTGGCGATAGTTGCGCACGGGGGGGAGAAGGTTTCGATGAGTGTGCGGTTGCATGTTTGGGGAGAACGTGCGTGTTTCACGCGGCCCGAATTCAAGGTCGAGCGGGTCAGCTATGACGTGCCGACGCCCTCGGCCGCGCGTGGAATCCTCGAGGCGATCCACTGGAAGCCGGCGATCCGCTGGCACATTGATCGGATCCATGTTCTGAAACCGATCCGCTTTCAGTCGATCCGCCGCAATGAGGTGGGTGCCAAGGCGAGCGCCGCCAACGCCCGCAGCGCCATGAAGGCAGGCCACACCAATGGCGTGGGGTTGGTGGTCGAGGACAACCGCCAGCAGCGCGCGGCGACGATCCTGGTCGACGTCGCCTACGTCATCGACGCGCATTTCACGATGACAGACAAGGCTGGCGCCGAGGACAATGCCGCCAAGCATGTCAGCATGTTCAACCGGCGTGCCGAAGCGGGTCAGTGCTTCCATCGACCTTGCCTCGGTACGCGCGAATTCGCGGCCGAGTTCGCATTGCTGAAGCCGGATGCACCGCTGCCGGAGTCGGTCTTCCCCGCTGAACCGAAGCAGGTCGATCTCGGTTGGATGCTGTACGATATCGACTTCGCAAACGGCGCCAGTTCCCGCTTCTTCCGGGCCCAGATCGTTGATGGCGTGGTGGCTGTGCCACCGGCCGACAGCCCGGAGTTGGCGGCATGATCGAGGGCGTCGACCGCCGTCACGGGTTGCTGCAGGCCCTGGTTGGCTACTACGAGCGGATGGACGATGCCGAGGCACCGGGCTGGAGCCGCGAGAAGTTCGGCTGGTGCGTCGTGATCGACAAAGACGGCGGGCCTGTGGATGTACAGGATCTGCGCGATCTTGGCGGCAAAAAACCTGTGCCGCGGCTCTATCGGGTGCCGGCCGGCACGAAGCGAACCGTTGCGATCGCCCCCAATTTTCTCTGGGACAAGACGTCGTATGCGCTCGGCCGCACGGCGGGCGCCGGCAAGCGCACGGCCCAGGAACACGAGGCATTCCGGTTGCTGCACCTCCAACGGCTGGCCGGTGCGGATGACGATGGCCTTATCGCGTTCCGTCGCTTTATCGAGCGCTGGACGCCGGATCGCTTCGATGCGGCGCCCTTCGTATCGGGCATGTTGGACGCCAACATCATGTTCCGGTGGGATGGTGACAACGGATACCTCCATGAACGCTCGGCTGCACGTCGCCTGGTCGCAGAGGTACCGGACGCGGATGATCGAAAACCCGTCCTCTGCTTGGCGACAGGCGAGCATGACCCGGCGGCACGCCTGCATCCAACGATCAAGGGCGTGGAAGGTGCCCAGACCGCCGGCGCGTCTCTGGTCTCGTTCAACCTTGATGCTTTCGAATCGTATGGCAAGGCTCAAGGCGACAACGCGCCGACATCGGAAGCGGTCGCCTTCCGTTACGGTGCCGCGCTCAACCGGTTGCTGACCCGCGACGGGCCGAACCGGGTCCGCCGGCCGGTCGGCGATGCCACGATGGTCTTCTGGGCCGATGCCTCCAACGCCAAGGCGGCTGAAGCAGCGGATTCCTGGTTCAGTGAAGCCGTCGCTGTGGAGGATGCCGCCGAGGCGCGCAAGATCGGTGAGGACTTGGCTGCTGTCGCCCGGGGCCGGCCGCTATCCGCTCTGCGCCCCGGGATCGAGCCCGGCACGCGTTTCCATGTTCTGGGCCTGTCGCCCAATGCGGCCCGGCTGTCGGTGCGATACTGGCTGTCCGATGACATCGATGTCTTCGCCAAACGACTGGCGGAACACTATTCGGACCTGAAGATCGAACCGCCGCCCTGGGGCAAGCCGCCGGCGGCCAACTACCTGCTGGCACAGACGACCGCTCTGCAGGGAAAGTTCGAGAACATTCCGCCGTCGCTGGCGGGCGAAGTCATGCGCGCGATCCTCACCGGTGCGCCTTACCCACGGTCCTGGCTTGCTGCCGCCATCATCCGGTTGCGTGCCGGCGACGATCCGGGCCTGGGGTGGCACGCCGCCGCCATCCGCGCCGTCCTGGTCCGCCGCCGCAGGCTGCAAAGGACTGAATCCGATGTCCGCGAAAAGAAAGAGACGCCGATGAGCCTTGATCGACACCATCCCAATACGGGCTATCAGCTCGGCCGGCTGTTCGCCGTTTATGAACTGGCCCAGCGGGCGGCGCTCGGCCGCGGCGTGAAGGCGACCATTCGCGACAAATATTTCGGCGCCGCATCGGCGACGCCCGCAAGCATCTTTCCGCTGATCATCGCCAACGGTCAGAACCATCTCTCCAAGGTCCGCAAGGAGAAGCCGGGCTGGGCCTTCATGATCGAGCGGGAACTGGAAGAGGTGATGGCGCATATCAAACCGACCATGCCGTTTTCGCTGCCGCGATCCTTGCGCCTGGAGGATCAGGGCGAGTTCGCGATCGGCTACTACCACCAGCGCAAGGCCAGGCTCGGCGATGGAGCGGCTGAACAACCGGGCTTCGATGACGACAGTGAGGAAGGAAACGACAGCGATGAGTGACAACGCCGCCGTTCAGAACCGGCACGAGTTCGTTCTTTTCTTCGACGTGACGAACGGCAACCCCAACGGCGATCCCGACGCCGGCAACCTGCCGCGGCTGGATCCCGAGACCAACTGCGGTCTTGTCACCGACGTCGCGCTCAAGCGCAAGGTGCGCAACTACGTTGCGCTCGCTCGACCGGACAAGCCCGGTCATGAAATCTACATGAGCGAGGGTGCCACGCTGAACAATCAGCACAAGAAGGCCTGGAGTGCCGTGCTGCCCGACGTTACCAAGGCCGACGAACTCAAGAAGCTCCCGAAGGAGGAAGCCAAATCGCGCGAACTGACGCGCTGGATGTGCGCCAACTTCTGGGACATTCGTGCCTTTGGTGCGGTGATGACCACGGGTGTGAACGCCGGCCAGGTGCGCGGGCCGGTGCAGTTCTCCTTCGCCCGTTCGGTCGAGCAGATCCTGCCGCTCGAAATCGCCATCACGCGGATGGCCGCAACCACGGAAGCCGACGCCGAGACCAAGGGCGGCCGGACCATGGGCCGGAAACACATCGTGCCCTACGGGCTCTATCGAGCCCACGGCTATGTCTCGGCGGCGCTCGCCTCGCATGAGGTGAAGGGGACGGGGTTCTCAGTCGCCGACCTGGACCTGCTGTGGGAAGCGCTCTGCAACATGTTCGATCACGACCGGTCCGCGGCGCGCGGTGAGATGTCGACACGCAAGCTCATCGTTTTTCGCCACGCCTCTGCACTGGGTAATGCTCAGGCGCAGAGCCTGTTCGATCGGGTCAGGACATTTCGTGTCCATCAGGGCTCCCGGCATGAAATCGGGAATCCGGAGACGCACAACTGGCCTGTCGCGCGCAAATGGGGCGACTATGACGTCACGATCGATCGCGATGGTCTGCCTGAAACAGTGGAAGTCATCGAGCATCGCTGACCATGATGCAGGCGCCGCTACCAGGAGACGTCATCGAGGAGGCGCTCGTCCCGGTTTCGGCGCTGCAGCACTTTCTGTTCTGTCCGCGCCAATGTGCGCTGATCCACGTGGAGCGGATCTGGGCCGAGGATGGCGCCACCGCCGAAGGGCGATTGCTTCACGAGCGCGTGGACGATGGCAAACACGACCGCCGACAAGGTGTGCGAACCGTACGCTGCATGGCCATCCGGTCCCTGGCGCTCGGTGTGACGGGAAAGGCGGACGCGGTTGAATTGCGCCTTGTCGGCACCGACGTGCATCCCTATCCGATCGAGTACAAGCGCGGCCGCCCCAAGGCGCATCGCGCCGACGAGGTCCAATTGTGCGCGCAGGCGATCTGCCTGGAGGAGATGTTTGGGCGGCCCGTGCCGGAAGGTGCGTTGTTCTATGGTGAAACGCGGCGTCGCACGGTGGTTGTCTTCGACAGCACCCTGCGGAGTCTGACGATACGCGTGGCGGCAGAGACACGGGAGATGATCGCGTCGAATCGCACGCCGCGCCCGGTCCTGATGCCGGCCTGCAAACGCTGTTCGCTCGTCGAGATCTGCCGTCCTGGTCGGCTGGAGAAACCGCCGCAGGTCGCACGCTGGCTTGCCAGCCAGATCGCCGATTGACGGACGCGATGCGCCGGCATCTCAACACCATCTACGTGACCAGCGAGGATGCCTGGTTGCGCAAGGACGGCGAGAACATTGTGGTCGAGGTGGATGGCAGCGAACGAGGCCGTGCGCCGCTGCATATGATCGGCGGCGTCGTATCCTTCGGTCGTACGGGCGCCTCTCCGGCACTGCTTGCCGCCTGCGCCGAAAAGGGCATAGCCCTCTCCTTCCTGTCCCCCCACGGCAAGTTCCTGGCGCGCGTAGAAGGGCCGCGCACGGGCAATGTGCTGCTGCGCCGGACGCAGTATCGCGTTGCCGACGATCCGCAACGCGCCTTGTCGATTGTGCGCGGGATCGTCGCGGCAAAGGCGGCCAACCAGCGCACGGTGATCCGCCGGGCGTTGCGCGACCATGGCACGGATATGGCCGAAGCAACGCGCGCGGCGATGGATGAGGCAGAACGGCGGCTGACGGACGCGGCGCGTCGGACGCTTCTGGCCTCGGATGTTGCCACGTTGCGCGGTATCGAGGGTGAAGCGGCGCTCGTCTATTTCGGTGTCTTCGATGCCATGATCCGCGTGGGCGATGGCGCCTTCGCATTCCGGGGGCGCTCTCGTCGTCCGCCGCTGGACCGTATCAATGCACTGTTGTCTTTCCTTTATGCGATGCTTGGCCATGACTGCCGCTCCGCCCTCGAAAGTGTCGGACTCGATCCGCAGGTTGGTTTTCTTCATGCCGACCGTCCCGGACGCGCCAGTCTGGCGCTTGACCTGATGGAGGAATTGCGTCCGATTTTGGCAGACCGCCTGGCGATCAGTTTGATCAATCGGCGCCAGATCGGAGCCGATGACTTCACCATCGAGGACGGCGGCGCCGTGCTGCTCAAGGAAGAGGCGCGAAGGACCGTTCTCGTCGCGTGGCAGGAGCGCAAACGCGACGAGTTGCGCCACCCGTTCTTGGGCGAGAATGTCACGTTGGGGTTGGTTGCTCATATCCAGACCTTGCTGTTGTCCCGGCATCTGCGCGGCGAACTCGACGGCTATCCGGCATTCTTGTGGAAATGAACGATGCTGATGCTCGTAACCTACGACGTAAATACGGCGGATAGCGCGGGTCGCCGCCGGTTGCGGCGGGTTGCGCGTGCCTGCCTGGATGTCGGTCAGCGCGTCCAGAATTCTGTCTTCGAGTGCGACGTGGATCCAGCGCGTTGGGCGCAGCTGCGCGCCCGCCTGATCGGTGAAATCAACATCGACAAAGACAGTCTTCGCTTTTATCGGTTGGGCGCGGAGGGTAAGCGGCGTGTTGAGCATGTCGGGGCGAAACCGACATTGGATCTCGACGGCCCGCTGCTGTTCTGACTGACAAAAGGGCGCGCGCGAACTCCAAGTGGTTGACGGGGCAGGGGGAGGATCGCGCAGGCAGGACTTACTAACTATCAAGGGCTTGCATGGTCGCACTTCGGCGAAGGGCGTAGACGCTGTCGTTTGCGTAGCGGGTTCGCGCAGGCGTGCCTATTCGCTCAATTGTCTCATTATGATAGCTACACGCCGTCGCTCCCCGTGCGGGAGCGTGGATCGAAACTTCGTAGGTGGGCGCCTGGATCCAGCAGACCGTCGTCGCTCCCCGTGCGGGAGCGTGGATCGAAACCACAGGGGGCGCTGGTATGGGCGCGGGTCCCAATGTCGCTCCCCGTGCGGGAGCGTGGATCGAAACGATACTGGGCTGTTGCAAATATGCAACGGTCTCGGTCGCTCCCCGTGCGGGAGCGTGGATCGAAACCCTGGACAACCTCAAAATCTACTGGCCGTGCAGCGGTCGCTCCCCGTGCGGGAGCGTGGATCGAAACTTCCCCACGTTTAGGGTCTGACAGAATTTCTCGTGTCGCTCCCCGTGCGGGAGCGTGGATCGAAACAGTTGGGACGACGTGCTGCATCACACCCGATACTGTCGCTCCCCGTGCGGGAGCGTGGATCGAAACTGTTCCTGCTGCTGCCGGTCGCGCTGCTCCTCGGGTCGCTCCCCGTGCGGGAGCGTGGATCGAAACGGCGCCAACACGGCCAATATCTACAACGTGACCGTCGCTCCCCGTGCGGGAGCGTGGATCGAAACGGCCTTGGGGATCGCTACACCGACCACCTCGGCGTCGCTCCCCGTGCGGGAGCGTGGATCGAAACATCCAGGAACAGGGCAGCGTGGTGCGTGACCTGGTCGCTCCCCGTGCGGGAGCGTGGATCGAAACTCGAATCTCGGGGAGATCGCAATCTATCAGGGCGTCGCTCCCCGTGCGGGAGCGTGGATCGAAACTTCAAGGGCCTGCTCGATCGCCGCCGGGAGGAATGTCGCTCCCCGTGCGGGAGCGTGGATCGAAACTTCCGCAGTACGATTCGCTTGAGCGGTGGCGCGTGTCGCTCCCCGTGCGGGAGCGTGGATCGAAACATGGTTGAGGCCCGCTCCGGTCGCGCAGGCCGCCGGTCGCTCCCCGTGCGGGAGCGTGGATCGAAACTTCGCAGCCGAGAGTAACCCGCCGGCCGACACGGTCGCTCCCCGTGCGGGAGCGTGGATCGAAACCGGACCGACGCGGGCATCGGTATCCACGGCGCCGCGTCGCTCCCCGTGCGGGAGCGTGGATCGAAACAGCGCCATGAAGTCGATCAACCGCTGGCGTGAGCGTCGCTCCCCGTGCGGGAGCGTGGATCGAAACCCGACATGCCATAGAAGGTGACTACTACGCGCGCGTCGCTCCCCGTGCGGGAGCGTGGATCGAAACGGCTTCAAGACGGCGAACGCACAGGCCGGCTACGTCGCTCCCCGTGCGGGAGCGTGGATCGAAACACATAGAAGAGGTAGTACTCCAGCCACCACCCGAGTCGCTCCCCGTGCGGGAGCGTGGATCGAAACTCGTCATGGGCCGATTCATGGCTACCCGCTCCTAGTCGCTCCCCGTGCGGGAGCGTGGATCGAAACATTCGCTTGCCGATCGAGACGGCGGCACTTGAGGTCGCTCCCCGTGCGGGAGCGTGGATCGAAACCCTCCCGTCTAGATGTGTTGCTCACGGTTCGCCGGTCGCTCCCCGTGCGGGAGCGTGGATCGAAACCTGATTCGCCCTTTCGGATGGCGCTGGCAGCCATGTCGCTCCCCGTGCGGGAGCGTGGATCGAAACTTCCGGCTTGGCACGTCGCGCAGCATCCGCATGAGTCGCTCCCCGTGCGGGAGCGTGGATCGAAACTGGAGCAAGAAGTCGATCTGGTGCTTGACGTCGGGTCGCTCCCCGTGCGGGAGCGTGGATCGAAACCATTCGCCGCCGCATCGCTTGCGGACCCTGTCAGTCGCTCCCCGTGCGGGAGCGTGGATCGAAACGTTCCCCAGCGGATGGCGCCGTTCCAGGCTTTCGTCGCTCCCCGTGCGGGAGCGTGGATCGAAACGGTATAGACCGCAAGATCACCAAGCGGTCGGTCGTCGCTCCCCGTGCGGGAGCGTGGATCGAAACCAACACCATCGACCCCACGAACGGCACGCCGCGCGTCGCTCCCCGTGCGGGAGCGTGGATCGAAACACGAGCGCCTGCCAGCGCGGACTCCGATCTTGCGTCGCTCCCCGTGCGGGAGCGTGGATCGAAACACGTCGACGACGCCCGTCACCCCTTCGGCCGCTGTCGCTCCCCGTGCGGGAGCGTGGATCGAAACGAGCGCTCCCTGTGCGCCGTAGAGTTCCGCCGCTCGTCGCTCCCCGTGCGGGAGCGTGGATCGAAACCGGCTTCAGCGCCTTGAAGTGATCGTCAATGAAGTCGCTCCCCGTGCGGGAGCGTGGATCGAAACTGGCGTTGGGCAATCGTACTCTTGAGGTCTGTCAGGTCGCTCCCCGTGCGGGAGCGTGGATCGAAACTTGAGACGGAAGGCGCGCGCCCATGTCAGGCCCCGTCGCTCCCCGTGCGGGAGCGTGGATCGAAACCTGGTTGGGTGAACCCAGCATCTTCTGGATGCCCGTCGCTCCCCGTGCGGGAGCGTGGATCGAAACTATCGACCTGTCGGCCGATGCCGCGCGGATGCAGGTCGCTCCCCGTGCGGGAGCGTGGATCGAAACAGCAGTTTTGGCGGTGGCGGCGGCGGTGCTGGCGGTCGCTCCCCGTGCGGGAGCGTGGATCGAAACCTGTCCTACGAACCTGCGATCGGGCCTCTGGTCGTCGCTCCCCGTGCGGGAGCGTGGATCGAAACAGTTTTCACACCGCTGGGGGCATCCGGCCGCGCGCGTCGCTCCCCGTGCGGGAGCGTGGATCGAAACTCGACGATCGAGGGCACCGCGCCAGGCTTGGCCACGTCGCTCCCCGTGCGGGAGCGTGGATCGAAACTGCAGGCACTGCAGGTGGAATTCGCGACCCTTGCAGTCGCTCCCCGTGCGGGAGCGTGGATCGAAACACGACAGCCATCGCGCACACTGGCGGCGCCGGCGGTCGCTCCCCGTGCGGGAGCGTGGATCGAAACGAGTACGACGGCACCATCACCGTCATCTACTGGCGTCGCTCCCCGTGCGGGAGCGTGGATCGAAACATGACACTCGTGAACGTGCCGGTCTGCCCACTCAGGTCGCTCCCCGTGCGGGAGCGTGGATCGAAACATGAGACCTGCCGGCAACCACCGATAGATATCGGTCGCTCCCCGTGCGGGAGCGTGGATCGAAACTATCAAGTCCTTGCTTCGCTTCGAAAGAGCACAAAGTCGCTCCCCGTGCGGGAGCGTGGATCGAAACGCGTTGTTATTGAGCAACCGACCCAAGGTGCCGCCGTCGCTCCCCGTGCGGGAGCGTGGATCGAAACAGGGCCTTCGCCACGCTGTGCCCCACCGAGACCAGGTCGCTCCCCGTGCGGGAGCGTGGATCGAAACAGCAGATCAACGCTGCTATGGCAAGCGGCGTGCCGTCGCTCCCCGTGCGGGAGCGTGGATCGAAACATCGAGCCGAATATTCATGCTTTCGCCGCCTGGAGTCGCTCCCCGTGCGGGAGCGTGGATCGAAACGAGTCAGCGCTGGAAACGGTCTGGCGCGACAAGAGTCGCTCCCCGTGCGGGAGCGTGGATCGAAACATCTCGACGGTGCAGCGGGCGCCGCGCGGCCCTGGTCGCTCCCCGTGCGGGAGCGTGGATCGAAACAACGTGATGGCCAATGTCTGGGGCGAGCGTCGAGTCGCTCCCCGTGCGGGAGCGTGGATCGAAACAATGCGCCCGCGGCGAACCACGTCACCGCGGCAGTCGCTCCCCGTGCGGGAGCGTGGATCGAAACTCGGTCAGGATCGCCGCGAAGTCGCCGCCCGTGGTCGCTCCCCGTGCGGGAGCGTGGATCGAAACCCGATCAGCACATAGACCCGCTTCTTTCGGCTGGGAGTCGCTCCCCGTGCGGGAGCGTGGATCGAAACCAGTACGAGGCCAACTGCCTGAACGGGCACGTGGTCGCTCCCCGTGCGGGAGCGTGGATCGAAACACCAAGGCAGCGCCCGATGCGGCAGCAGCCGTCGTCGCTCCCCGTGCGGGAGCGTGGATCGAAACACCGCTGGCGAACGCGGCGAGACGGTTGGGCGGGGTCACTCCCCGTGCGGGAGCGTGGATCGAAACGCGTCCATATATTGGAAGTGCATCTCAGTATAAGGTCGCTCCCCGTGCGGGAGCGTGGATCGAAACTTGCCATCCGCATCGCCTACTTGCTCGGCTGGCGGTCGCTCCCCGTGCGGGAGCGTGGATCGAAACCTCGGAAACAGTTCCCTGCTTGCGCTGCAGTTCCGTCGCTCCCCGTGCGGGAGCGTGGATCGAAACTGCGTGACGTGGATCGTTACGCTGACTGTCATGTGTCGCTCCCCGTGCGGGAGCGTGGATCGAAACGCTTCGTCGGCGGACATGGCGGCGCCTGCACATTGTCGCTCCCCGTGCGGGAGCGTGGATCGAAACTTGCCGTGATGCGTAGCCATGACCTCACTCCTTTCGTCGCTCCCCGTGCGGGAGCGTGGATCGAAACCGCACGCGGTCATCGCGTCGCGCATTGCTCGCTGGTCGCTCCCCGTGCGGGAGCGTGGATCGAAACACCACACGTCGCGCCCTCATCGTAGGCGTCGCGGGTCGCTCCCCGTGCGGGAGCGTGGATCGAAACCTCTTTGGAAGCAAAATATTCAGTATCCCATTGCGAGTCGCTCCCCGTGCGGGAGCGTGGATCGAAACCAGCGCGTCGCAGCCCAGGTAGGCCGCGAGCTCGGTCGCTCCCCGTGCGGGAGCGTGGATCGAAACTTGATGTCGGGCACCAGCGGTTGCGCCAATTCCTCGTCGCTCCCCGTGCGGGAGCGTGGATCGAAACCTTCATCGGCACCTGGCGCCAGTAGGCATAGAGGTCGCTCCCCGTGCGGGAGCGTGGATCGAAACACCACTGGCGACGTTGCGCGTCGTCTCAGCCTGTGTCGCTCCCCGTGCGGGAGCGTGGATCGAAACACCACTGGCGACGTTGCGCGTCGTCTCAGCCTGTGTCGCTCCCCGTGCGGGAGCGTGGATCGAAACCTTGCGAGGTGCCGACATGCCGAAGATCGCCTTCGTCGCTCCCCGTGCGGGAGCGTGGATCGAAACACTCCACAGCCATCATCAACGACGAGCCGCTGCGTCGCTCCCCGTGCGGGAGCGTGGATCGAAACCGAAAAGTCCGCGAGGCGCGGCGCCTGCTACTAGGTCGCTCCCCGTGCGGGAGCGTGGATCGAAACTGGCGTCAGTATCGGCGGAATGCGCGCCGGCTTGCGTCGCTCCCCGTGCGGGAGCGTGGATCGAAACCCGCCGATGGTGCGGAACATCCAGTTCTTGATTGTCGCTCCCCGTGCGGGAGCGTGGATCGAAACGCCCACGCAGCGTTTGCCTCCTCGCACAGGGTCTTGTCGCTCCCCGTGCGGGAGCGTGGATCGAAACGCCCGGTGGCATCGACACGCGCCAAGGAAACACGGTCGCTCCCCGTGCGGGAGCGTGGATCGAAACCGATTTCCTGTCCATGGCGCGCAGCAGCGCCGGCGTCGCTCCCCGTGCGGGAGCGTGGATCGAAACTCGTCGAGCACGATCTGGAAGTCGGCGGCATCGAGTCGCTCCCCGTGCGGGAGCGTGGATCGAAACATGAGCCCGGCCGGCAACCAGCGATAGATATCGTGTCGCTCCCCGTGCGGGAGCGTGGATCGAAACTACATCGGCGACGACACCATCGCGTCCTGGTCGAGTCGCTCCCCGTGCGGGAGCGTGGATCGAAACCGCCCACTGCCGCGCGGTCCGCATAGGTCCGGTGTCGCTCCCCGTGCGGGAGCGTGGATCGAAACCCACGCGTGCTTGTCCTCCGATAGCTCCTCGACCGTAGCTCCCCGCACGGGAGCTTGGATCGAACAGCAGGTCGACCGTCACGAACAATGGCTGTAGGGTCGCTTGCGAGCCAACTGAGATCGGTGCACTTTCTCCGCACCCGACACGATGAATGAAAGAGTGCCTGACACAACGGCCGATGATGGAGGACATCATGGCACGGCCCTCGCCGGCGTCGTGGACCGCCGCCGATGTTCAGGCGGACACCGGCTGGATCCAAACGCTGTCGGCCGACGCCAGCGCCGCGCTGCTGGCCGCCGTGCGCGGGGCGGGCGATCCCGACCGGCCGCTGCTGGACTGGCGCCGCGAGGATTTTGCGCCGGGGCCATGCCTGCCGGCGCTGGCGGCGGCGTTCCGCGAGGTGCGTGACGGTCGCGGCATGGCACTCGTGAAGAACCTGCCGCGCGCCGGCGTGACGCCGGCCGAGTTCAGGCTCATGACCTGGGCGATCGGCCTGCGTTTCGGGGTCGCGCGCCCGCAGAACCGCGCCAGCGACTACATCACCGCGGTGCAGGACGCCGGCACCGCCTATCGCAGCCCGACCGGCCGCGGCTATTCGTCGAACGCCGAGCTCGACTTTCATGTCGACAGCGCCGATGTCGTGCTGTTGTCCTGCTACAACCAGGCGCCGGTCGGCGGCATGAGCATGTGCGTCAGCGCGGCGACGGCCTATGCCATCGTGCAGGCCGAGCGGCCGGACTATGCGGCGGCGCTCGCGAGCGCTTACACCTTCAGCCGCAACGGCGAGCAGGCGCAAGGCGAGGCGGCGTGGTATCCGGCGCCGATCTGCACGGTCGAGGACGGCCGCGTCTTCTGCAAGTGGAACCGCAATCGCCTGGAGAATGCCCAGAAGCTTGACGATGTGCCGCGCCTGTCGGCCCTGCAGCGCGCGGCGATGGAATACTTCGATGCGGTGCTGCGCCGGCCCGAGACCATGTTCTCCATGCACCTCGAGCCGGGCGACCTCCAGCTACTCTGCAATCACACGATGCTGCACTCCCGCACCAGCTTCGAGGACCATGGTGACGCCGACAAGAAGCGGACGCTCTACCGGCTATGGCTGGCGCCGCCGGCGTGGCGCCGGCTACCCGAGAGCTGGGCCGCGTTCTACGGCACGGCGCAGCCCGATGCCGTGCGCGGCGGGATCAAGGGGCATCAGTACGACGCGGAGCGGCGGCAGTTCGACATCCGCCAAGGCATGGCCATGGGCATGAAGAACGCCGCGTAGCTCACCGTCCTGCCTGGATGGGCGTCTGGTGACTTACAAGGGCGGGATCGCACAACGTCTCAGCGATGTTCCTTCACCCGTTGTTGGATTTCTCTCCCTGGGCGTCGGCGGCTTCCCTGGTCAAGCGCAACGCGCGAAGGCGCGCTGTTTTGGCATCGATAACCCGCTTCTTGGCTTCGTACTCGTGTACGGCCTGTGCGGCGTCGCGGTTGCGTTCTTCCTTCCCGGGATGCTGAACGGGGTGTTTCCGGACGCGTGTCGACGTTGACATGGATCTCTCTCCTTGGGTGCTTGGCGTTGATGACGGCCGCGTCCTGGCGCGCTGGTGTCACGCTCGCCAGGCAACGCCGAGGTGTGACGCTGTGCGTTGCCGCGATATCGCGACACGCTCCTGGACCACGCGTAGACCGAAGCCCTTCAGGCCACTAAGCCGCATTCCAGTTCCCGCCATCGCGGGAATCCCTTCCAGCATGCTTGTCTTGAGCGGCCACGCTTCAGCGCCGCCGCTTTATCGAGATTCAGGGGAAGATCGTCAGTCTGGCGCGCTGTGGCGCAGCGAGGCCAAGTCTTTCGGCCAAAGTCTCAATGACCAGTAAATGGATATTCCCGGTTCGTTCTGCAAGAGGCAGGTGCTGAGATTCGTCGGTTCCTGGCCGCCATCGTCCTGTGCGCCGCCCGCCGTTACGGACCCTATATTGCATGGACGAAATTCGTGCGCCGGTAGCGATCGAGCTCCGTCCTGATGCCATGCGCGCGCCTGCCGAGGAGATCATCGATGCGCATACGGGCCGGATTCGAGCTGCTCTACGATTGCCCCAAGCCGACGCCGATGCTGCTGGTGTTGGGTGTACATCCGTCGCGCGCGGGGGACCTCGCCTCGCTCGCCCATCTTGTGTGCGAACCCGCGGTGCCGGCGCGGGACTACATCGACGGCTTCGGCAACCGTTGCTACCGCATAGTCGCACCGGCCGGACACCTGCGCCTGTCATACGACTGTGTCGTCAATGACAGCGGTCAGCCCGACCCCGTGGCGCCGTCGGCAACTCAGGGTGAGGTCGCTGACCTGCCGGACGACACGCTGGTCTTCCTACTCGGCAGCCGCTACTGCGAGACAGACCGGCTTGTCGATGCGGCTTGGTCGCTGTTCGGCGCTACGCCGATGGGGTGGAGCAAGGTCCAGGCTATCTGCGACTTCGTGCACCGCTACATTGCCTTCGATTATGCTCATGCGCGGGCCAACAAGAGCGCCCTCGACGTCTTCAAGGAGCGCCACGGTGTCTGCCGCGACTTCGCCCATCTCGCCATCACCCTGTGCCGTTGCATGAACATCCCGGCGCGCTACTGCACGGGCTACCTCGGCGATATCGGCGTTCCTCGCGATCCGGCACCGATGGATTTCAGCGCCTGGTTCGAAGCATGGCTGGACGGACGATGGTACACATTCGATGCGCGGCACAACGTGCCCCGCATCGGTCGCGTGCTGATAGGCCGCGGCCGCGATGCGACCGATGTGCCGATCAGCAATGCCTTCGGCGCCAATACGCTAGCCGGCTTCAAGGTGTGGACGGATGAGGTGATTGCCTAGAGACGGCCTTGGATACCGCGATGCAGTCTGGATTTGGACGCGTCAGCAAATACGCGGATGTTCCTCGGTTCAAGGATTTGCCTGGTTCCTGCCGTGGCGTCGTTGCACTGTGGGTATCCGGTAGCCCGTAAAGATGACGAACATCGGAGTCACGCCTCCGTGTTGGTGCGCCGATCTATCGACACGACGCGCTGCGCGCACGTCCACCGAACTCGATCAGGTAATGTGTCATGGGCCGACCGAAACGAATTTCTTGGTGCGATCGATCGCGCGCAAGACCGGCAGCCAGGGAAGTGAAAGGAAAGTGGAATGCGGAGACCCGATTGCTGGAACTCGTGCGCGGTCAAGACGCATCGGAGTTCCTCCTGTCGATTGATTGTCGCGCCGGCCACTGGATCGTCCGATGCATGCTGCCGCAGGTCGAAAACAGCGCCGTTGAGGGTCGCGGAGCCTCCTTTGACGAGGCCTGGCTTCAACTGGCACCTGCCGAGCGCCAGTCCGACGCCGTCGGCGGAATTGATCAGCCGTTCAGCCCCGTCCCGGTCAGAGTCTCATCGGGCGAGAGCAAACCTTCCAAATTCGCCGTTCCGCGCAAGCGGAGCCCCGGCAAGGATGGCGGCTCAACGGCCTAATCTCAGATCTGCGAGAGCCTATCCGCGCTAGCCATCGTTGACCTTGGCGACGACAATGCCGACGCCCAACCTGAGCTTGTGCGGGACGTTGTCGTAAACGGCGATCGGCCGAAGGCCGTGTGACGCCAGACGGGCGACGGGAACGGACCAGTAGTCCTTGGAACGGACATAGGTTGCCCGCAGCGTCGTCGTGTTGAAGTCGGGGAACGGCTCGACCATGACGACATAGCGGCGCGCCACACGGTGCAGCTCGGCCAAGGCCTGGGTCGAGATCGTGTTCATCTGCTCCAGCGCCGTAATGGTCAGGGCGACATCGAAATGCTTATCCGGGTAGGGCATCGCCGCGGCGGAGCCTTGGTTCACTTCGACGCGACCATGGGCAGTGCGATCGCGCACGGGCAGCGGCGTGTAGGTGGCCAGGGCGTCCGGGATCACCGCTTCGGTGATCACCTGCCGCATCCGCGCCACGCCCGGCGCCGTGAGCTCAAGGCCCGTGAACCGCGTACCGGGAAAGCTGGAGGCCAGGGTGAAGATGTTGATCCCGTTGCCGGCGCCCGCTTCGAGCACCGACGCCGGGTTCAGGATGTCGAACAGCTTTCCCACGTAGATCAGAAGCGGGCGGGTGATGGCGCCGCGCCGCGCGACAAAACCTTCATGGCGCCATTCGACCCACGAGGTGTCACCTTTGCCGCAGGGCGCGTCGAGACTGGGGTAGAGGCGTCGCGTCCAATAGTTCGAATAGCGCTGGTCGACGACGTCCTGGGTCCGCTTGACGCCGGGCCACCATCCCAGCATGCGGCGCTTCAGGAGGCGGCGACGGCTTTTCGCAAGCTCCCGGCCAACGATGGCGCACCAGCGCGCCGAGTCGGTCGGCATGCGGTCGATCACCCATGGCTCGAACGCCGACGCCGTCTCCTGTGGCGTCAGGCCTAGCCCTTTGATCGCGTCATCCACGAGTCTCCCCATTTCCCTCGCCGGATGGTCTTGCTGTCGTCGCAGCTATTTTTTCTTGTTCTCATTAAGAAAAAGATAAACCGTCTAGGTCTTTGAATCCATGAAAGAATGATGTTGGGGAATCTGTGGCCCGCATCCGAAGGGATGCTCCGGCCGGTCCGTGCGACGGGATCACAGGTCACGGCGCCGCGCGCGTTGCCGGTCACGGGTTCCTATGAGGTTGCCAATTCGTTCTTGATTTTTGATCTTTTAGAGAGTACAAATTTAAATGCCAACGCGATAGCATTCGCGGGCCTGTCAGTGATGGTGCATAGCAAAGCCGCAGGCGCGGTGACTGGGGCGGCGCCAGGTCAAGACGCATGCAACGTTCGACGGATTTTCTGGCCATTTCTGCCATCACTTGGCCGTCCATTGGCCGCACGGATGAGGGGCTGCAAGCACTTGGAGCCGTGAGGGAAAGTGATTTTCTGGCCGTATCTGCCTTTTCTGCCGCGCCGTTGCAGGTCTGTGCCGATCCGTGCCTGCCGATCACAGGTCATCGCGCCGATGCCGCGCCGCGAGGTGATGCACGGCGTCCCTGATTGGGGGAAACTCCGACGCGACAGGAGAGGAAGACAGCATGCACATGCCGCCGCTGGACCCGGCCATCCTCGCGCGCCGCGCCGAGATCGTGGCCGCGTTGCGCACGATCGTGGCGGGCGAGGGCGTGATCGCCGACGAGATCGGCATGCGGCCCTACGAATGCGATGCGCTGTCGGCCTATCGCCAGATGCCGCTGGTCGTGGTGCTGCCCGAGACCGTGGCGCAGGTTTCGCAGATCCTGCGCTATTGCCAGGACCATGGCGTGAAGGTCGTGCCGCGCGGTGCCGGCACCTCGCTGTCGGGTGGCTCGATGCCGGTGGGCGACGCCATCCTGCTGGGCATGGCCAAGTTCAACCGCATCCTGGAGGTCGACTTCCCCAACCGCTGCGCGCGGGTGCAGCCGGGTGTCACCAATCTCGGAATCACCACGGCCGTGCAGCACGAGGGCTTCTACTACGCGCCCGATCCCAGCTCGCAGATCGCCTGCTCGATCGGCGGCAATGTGGCGGAGAACTCCGGCGGCGTGCACTGCCTGAAGTATGGCCTCACCACCAACAACCTGCTGGGCCTGGAGGTGGTGCTGATGAATGGCGAGGTGGTGCGGCTGGGCGGCAAGCACCTCGATTCGGAAGGCTACGACCTGATGGGCGTCATGACCGGCAGCGAAGGGCTGCTGGGTGTTGTCACCGAGGTCACGGTGCGCCTGCTGCGCAAACCCACCACGGCGCGCGCCGTGCTGCTGGGCTTTCCCAGTGAGGCTGGTGCGGCCGACTGCGTCGCCGCCGTGATCGGCGCCGGCATCATTCCCGGCGGCATGGAGATGATGGACAAGGACGCCGTGCACTGCGCCGAGGCCTATGTCGGTGCCGGCTATCCGATGGATGTCGAGGCGCTGCTCATCGTCGAGCTGGACGGGCCGCCGGTCGAGGTCGACCACCTGATCGAGCGCGTCGCCGCCATCGCGCGCGACAAGGGCGCTTCCACGGTGCGGGTCAGCAACGACGAGCAGGAGCGCCTGCTGTTCTGGGCCGGCCGCAAGGCCGCCTTCCCGGCGGTGGGGCAGATCACGCCCGACTACATGTGCCTCGACGGCTCGGTGCCGCGTCACCGGCTGACCGAGGTGCTGTCGCGCATGCGCGATCTCTCCAGGCAGCATCGCCTGCGCGTCGTCAATGTCTTCCACGCCGGCGACGGCAACCTGCACCCGCTGATCCTGTTCGACGCCAACGATGCTGATGAACTGCAGCGCGCCGAGGAATTCGGTGCCGACATCCTGCGGCTGTGCGTCGAGGTCGGCGGCGTGCTGACCGGCGAGCACGGTGTGGGTATCGAAAAGCGCGATCTGATGGGCGTGCAGTTCAGCGAGATCGATCTCGACCAGCAGATGCGGCTGAAATGCGCCTTCGACCCCGACCATCTGCTGAACCCGGGCAAGGTTTTCCCGCAACTGCGCCGCTGCGCCGAACTGGGCCGCCTGGTCGTGCACCACGGCAAGGTCCCGTTCCCCGACATCCCGAGATTCTGATGGTGGTTGTGTTCGTTCCCTCCCCACGGAGTGGGGAGGTGCCCCGAAGGGGCGGAGGGGACCCGACGTGGTGTTCGAAACTGAGAGACCGCGTCGGCTCCCCCTCCGGCCTTCGGCCACCTCCCCCAACTTCGTTGGGGGAGGGAAGAAAATCACTACCGGAAGATCCGCTCGATCGCTTGCATCACCGTGATGGTGGGGTTCTCGGCGCAGTATTTGCCGATCTTCTCGCTGTCCTTGGCGAGGCCGTCGGTGTCCAAGGTCGTGGTGTTGCCGCGCCCGGCGTAGTAGCCGTGCAGCCACATCAGGATGGTGCCGATATCGTCCTCCTTGCCGGCGAGCAGCTCCTTGCAGGTGATGGCGGCCATGTTGATGACTTCGGCCCGGGCGCTGGACACGAACGGGATGGCGGTGCTCGCCGCCAGAAGGGCGGTGATCAAGATTTTACGCATCGGGGACTCCCCATTTCGTCATTGCCCCAAGTCGAGGTGGCACGACTGCCCGTTCAGCAACGGCCCGGGGCGACGATGGGAAACATCGCCCCGCGCGTCCACACCGTCGTCCCCAACAACGGCCGATCCATAGACGCGTCCAGTTTCCCTCGGCGGGCACCGTCGATGATCAGCCCGCGCCGGTCAACGATGTTCAGGTCCAATCACAGTAAATTCTTCGCAGCATGACCGTCATCCTGAAACCACGTGATATCGAGGAACTGCAGCGCACTATCGCGTGGGCGCTGAACGACGGCGTGCCACTCGACATCGAAGGACGCGGTAGCAAGCGCGCCTATGGCCCGCCGCACACGGCGGCACATGTGTTGTCGCTGGCCGGCATCGAAGGTGTCGTCGACTACCAGCCCGAAGAGCTGGTGATCACGGTCAAGGCCGGCACGCCGCTGCGCGAGATCGAAGCGCTGCTGGCGCAGCGCCGCCAGATGCTGGCCTTCGAGCCGCCGGATCTCGGCGCCATCCTGGGCGGCGCGCCGGGCGAGGGCAGCCTGGCCGGCGCGCTGATGTGCAATCTGGCCGGGCCGCGCCGCATCGCCGCCGGCGCCGCGCGCGATCACTTCCTGGGCTTCCGCGGCGTCAACGGCCGCGCCGAGCATTTCAAGGCCGGCGGCAAGATGGTGAAGAACGTCACCGGCTACGACCTCTCCAAGCTGATGGCAGGATCGCTGGGCACCTTGGCGGCGCTCGACGAGGTCACGGTGAAGGTCGTGCCGGCACCGGAGAAGGTACACACCCTGCTGCTGGTCGGCCTCGATGACGAGGCCGCCGTCGCCGCGCTGTGCGACGCCATGGGCAGCCCGCACGAGGTGAGCGGCGCCGCCCACCTGCCGGCGGCACTGGCGGCGCGCTCGGGCGTCGACATGGTGTCACAGCAGGGCGGTGCTATCACGGCGATCCGCGTCGAGGGCGTGGCGCCGTCGGTCGCCGCGCGCCTGCAGGCGCTGCGCGCCCAGTTCGCGGCGGCGGCGCCGGCGATGGAAGAGCTGCACACCATGCGCTCGCGCGTCTTCTGGGACGAGGTGCGTAACGTTTGGTTCTTGTCTTCCACCTCCCCCCTTGTGGGGGAGGTCGGCGGCGCGCAGCCCCGACGGGAGGGGGCGCCCGACGCACGGTCGTTGGAGGGAACCCCCCTCCCCAACCCTCCCCCACCCAACCCTCCCCCACAAGGGGGGAGGGGGCATGAGGGT
>Ga0187894_10002394_pt1 | contig 22480 bp, 16 predicted proteins | sample GBC1701081metaG_FD_136650 | JGI IMG/M metagenome (GOLD analysis project Ga0187894, IMG submission 136650) | White microbial mat communities from a lava cave in the Kipuka Kanohina Cave System on the Island of Hawaii, USA - GBC170108-1 metaG ... | reverse complement strand
GAAAGATGGCTAAAGCCTCTATCAAAAGCCCCATGAATGGGGCTGAAAAACTGATATATTTCGTTTCCCAGCCGTGAACGGCCGGGCTAGTGGAAAATTCATTGCTACCCTTGATTCGCATTGGCAATCAACTTCTTTACTTCTTCCAATTCGGTATCAACGCCTTTACCAATATCTTCTGAGTTTAGTTTTATGTAGATATTAGGCTTGATGCCTTCGTCCGTTTGTTGTGTTCGCACGAAAACCCATTTGGAGATGGAAAATGAAATTTCGTGTGGCTTTGATTTTGTCATGTTGGCAGAAAATGAAAATTTCCCTGCCAACACATTTTTGAAAACCGACTAGCGTTTCTTGTTTTGAATGCTTGTCGCAAGAACATCGTTAAAAGCGCAGATAGAGACTTTTTGCGGTACCTGCGGCAATGTTAAATCTTTTATATCAAAAGTGCTGTTTCCAACCAGTGTAACTGTTCCTAAACGCATCGCACCCTTTCCGAAATCAACGTAAATCGGCACAACCATTGCGAAATTATCCGAAACGCCCGATTGTGTGATTCTGCCGTTAATAACGCCTTTACCGTCTGCTGATTTTGTTATTTGATATTCAAAGTTATAGGCGGGAACTTCCGTTCCATAAACCCATTGGTCAAAGAACCAGTTCATAGTCTTGTCCTTATCAATATCCATATGCGGCTGGATGTGCTTTTCGACAATCTTCTTGAAATCGTTTGTTGAAATGTCCGTGTTGTAATGCGTCTTGATTAAATCCTGCATCATCACACGGAAATTTTCATCACCCTTTTTCGGGTCGTACATCATCATGCGAATCATATGTAAGATGTAAGCACCTTTCGGATAAATCATCGCACGCGCAATGCTTCCGGTTTTTGCGTTGTTTAGGCGATAACCTTGTGTGACGGGACCGACGGTATAAGGTTTGCGCCCTCTGCTTAATGGAGTTGCTTCGGTAATAAGTTTTCTTTGATCTTCCCAAAAATCTATGAACTTTTTCACATCATTGCGTACAAACATTACATATAGAGATGCGGAAAGCTCCGCAAAGCCTTCGCTCATCCATTGGTCACGATAGCTAGTCCACCCGATTGTGTGTCCCCACCATTGATGCGAGACTTCGTGCGGTCCTACATATTTCCAGAAGTTGTTTGTTCCGCCTTTGATTCCGAAAAGCTGTACGCGCTGTGTGTCGTCAATAAACGCAGTGTACGGCATAAAGATAAGCGTGGGCCACGCCTGTCCGAAATTAGCGGCGGGCTGTTGCGTCATTGCAAGCCTGTTGTAAGGAATCTTCCCGAAATAGGCGTTAAAAATGCGTGTGGAATTTTGCGCTTCGGCAAGTGCCGCGTTTGCCATTCCCGTTGTTGAAATTGAACCAAGTGTCGTATCTGTTCGTCCGCCCTGACTTTCAATTATTTCAATCTGCTTTTGAATGGCTTTCAATTCGTCCGGCACTTCATCGTTTGCATAGAATTCTATGTTGTAACCCGACGCCGCGTCGTTGACTTCTTTCTTCTTAAACTTTCCATAGTTAAAGCCCGCAACCGCCAATTCGGTTGTGCCGCTAGACCATTTTGCGACCTTTATATCGCCTTCGATTTTTTCCTCGCCTATGAGATTGCCAACGCCTACTAACGTATAAATTTTCGGATAGCGGAAGTTGATTTCAAACGTGGCACGGTCGCCGAATTGTCCGCCGCCGTTATTTGGATACCAAGACGAACGCGGAATCAAAAAGAAGTTTCCTCCGCCTGCATCAGCCACTGCACCGTCGCCTTCGTATTCAATGGTTAAAGTGATATTGCTTCCCATTTCGATAGGTTCGGAAAGAATAACGGCGAAATCTGCATCTTCATCTCTCTTTTCTTGAATGAATTTCAAGTCGTTTCCTTTCTCATCAAGAACACGACTGACACGCAGGTTTTGAAAGAGTTCAAACGGAATTACACGCTCTCCTTTCCAACGGGCAAACATTTTGACTTTGTCCGTAGCAATGATGCGCGTCCCCTTGATTGTCACGTCCAGGTTATGACTTGTGAAATCGAAAAGGCGGCGGTCCTGGTAGCTGTTTCCCGTACCGCGTTTGTACTCTTCCGCCAAATGAAACGATGCCCAAATGCCTCTGTCCGATTCACCGTAACTCGTCAGCGAAACCTGTTCGGGCGCAACAAAAGACATACTGATAGGGTCAATACGATATAGGAGTTTGTTATATTTCTTGCCGCCAATGAAAGCGTTAAAAAAGCCTTTGCGCTGTGGTTTGTAAATGTCCATCAGCGTTCGCTGTTCCATGTTGTAACGTAGAAGTTGTCGCCAGATATTTTCTTTGTTCTTGTATAAATCTTTCGCTTGTGAAAGTTGTGCGCCGCCTCTTTTCATCTGCGCGTTTGACGAGGCTTTAATCTCTTCAAATGTCTTATCGGTAAATCTTAAAACAAGATTGGTAAAGTCTTCTTTGATGTCGGGCGATTCCGTCAAAATCGAAAGCATCTGTTGTTCATCTTTCACAGGCGGTTTCATATAAAACTCGCCGTCGCCAATAAAGACAGCCCCTATGCTTCTTTCTTCAATTGCAGAGAGAAAATAAATCTCGCCACTGCGTAGCGTGAATGTTCCCTCATCGCGTTTGAGTACAAGATTGTTCACAACCGCATACTCATCGCTAAATAAATCCGTCTGATTGGATTTTTGACGAAGCTTTTGATAAACGGGGTCGTCGTTCGCTTTTGTGGAACCAATCGTTACAGCGACATCAACGGGTGCAATTTCGAGTTTTGTATCTATTGTCGCTTTCTTTCCTTCTTCGACCATGACGCCTTCTCGCCTGTATTCGCTAAAGCCTTTTGCGTTTACTGTTACGATATATGTTCCTGCCGGCATGCCTTCAATTTTATAATGCCCTTGATTATCGGTCGTCGCAGTGAAACTCTGATTCGTGGTGATATTTTTTACTGTGACAACGGCATCTTTTATGAGCGCGCCCTTAGGGTCTGTAATGACGCCCTCGATGCTTCCGCCTGCGGCGGTCACAATTGCGGTCATTGCGATTAAAGAGGCTATAACTAAAAAAGTTACGAGCAGGATTTTACGTGACATAGATTTACTCCTAAGAAGACTTATTGAATTGATGCGGGTTTGCATTCGGATTGTCAGCCCTCAGGCGAAAAAGTGTCAAGCAAAACGGGTTTTGTTATAACTATCATTTGTCAACGGACCGTTTCGCATGGCATTCTGCCAGACTGATTTAAGTTAGAAAGAGGAAATAGAACAGTAGATGTTTGTTGAGAGCAAGACAAAAACAAAATTACTCAAACAGATGGGCGGTGCCATCAAAGACTTCAACATGATTGAAGATGGCGATAAGGTTATGGTCTGTCTTTCGGGCGGAAAAGACAGTTACACGATGCTTGATTTGTTGATGGACGTTAAGAAACGCGCCCCCGTAAAATTCGATATTCTCGCCGTCAACCTTGACCAGAAACAACCCGGTTTTCCCGAACACATTCTGCCCGAATACCTGGAAAGTGTAGGCGTTGATTATCGCGTCGTTGTCGAAGACACATATTCAACAGTTAAAAGATTGGTGCCCGAAGGAAAAACTTTTTGTTCAGTGTGCGCCCGTCTTCGCCGCGGCATTCTGTACGGAACTGCCGTTCGTGAAGGCTGTACAAAAATCGCGCTCGGTCATCACGCTGACGACATCATAACCACTTTTCTTTTGAATATATTTTTCGTTGGTGCTTGTAAGGCAATGCCGCCCGTTTTGCGTTCCGACGACGGGCGCAACACCGTGATTCGTCCGCTCGCATATTGCCGTGAAAAAGATATTAAAACTTTCGCTGAGGAAAAACAGTTTCCAATAATTCCGTGTAACTTGTGCGGTTCACAACCAAACTTAAAACGCGAAAGAATGAAACGCCTGATTGCCGATTTGGAAACAGAGATTCCGTTCGTGCGCCAATCAATCACTACTGCAATGGGAAACATTCAACCTTCGCATATGCTCGACCATCATTTGTTTGATTTCAAAAACCTTCGACCCGGCGTCGGTGATGTCGAAGCGGAATTGGACATGGTGCTTGGACACGGGATTGAAAGTAACCCCGCATTGGTCACAATCGTGTAAACTTTTCTATCTATTAACTGCCTCTAATTTTGTGCTGATGTTTTCAAGCAAAATTTCATCTTGACCTTAAAAGCATCTCAACCTATAAAGCTACACACAAAACTTTCAATGGCTTTGCCACCTGTTGCGCGGTTGCGGCTTATGCCCAACCGTTTGCGATTATCATTTTGGAGTACGGTTACTTGTAACCGCTTTTCCTTGCGAAAACTTGTTTTCGGACTCTTTGAAAAAAAATCAGTCAACGAATAAGGCTGACAAGTCAGCCTGAGGTAAAGCTGTAACAAGTTACAGCACTCCAAATTTCAAATTTCTCGTTTTCTCACTTATGTGCAATCTTTACATTTCTAATGAGTTTTAAGGTTTGTTGATAAAACGCCCCTTCTTGAAAAACATCACATATGCATATTTACTGCTAAAGTAAAAATCCAAACGGCTTTCTTTTTGGCTTGCGTCGCCTTCAGTGAAAATGAAGTTCTCACCTTTTAACCCTCTTTGATTTTCAAAGTAATCACGAACTTTATTCAAAAACCTTTGGTTAGCATTTCTATCTTCTTTCTTATTCAGATGAGCCACGACGATAACACGCTCATGTGTTGTTTGCGCACGTTCTGATATTGCATCAAGAAACCTCTTTACCATCTCCTCAAAAGGCGCAAAATAAACAAGAGGTTCATCTTTTTCAATCTCTGAAAACTTCAAATTCAAAATCGGATATTCGCGCCAGTCTTTATAATCGAAGTGCCACCATTCTTCTTCGTAAACGGTGAAACCTTCCGATTCCATCATCTTGCGAAGTAAATCACGTGCGGCGCGTTGTTCCTCTGTGCCGCCTTGATAGTTCGGGTGCGAGCGTTCCGAAAATTCATCAAAGTAGCCCGTCATCTGAACTTCCATTCCCGTCTTCAAATCGTAGAGCGTCAAATCAACGGCGCAACCGCGATTGTGACGCGAACCTTTCGACGGGTCAGCTACAAATTTCTTTTTGTCTTCGGGTGTAATATCCCAGAAAAATTTTGTCACATACCAAGGACGGTAGCCGTCGAAAATCATCAATCCGTAACCTTTTTCTTTCAGTTTTTTATTTACACGCACCAATGCTTCGGCGGCGGGGCGTTGCAAAAACGCACGCGCCTGCGCGTAAACAGGCTTGCCTACGAAATTACTGCTTGTGGCATAACGAATATCGAGTTTGAAAGTAGGGTCAAGATTAATGAGTTCGACCAAATCGGGTTTACGTTTTCCCTCTTCTTTTGGGGGCGCGTCTTGTGCGGAAATCGAGAGCGAAAGTAACAAAAGAAAGAGCAATGAATAAAGAAATCTTGTTTTCATGTTTACCTCTTAAATACCGTTTCGGTTTAGCTTAACCAAACATTTTTTCAACTCTACCTTATATTTTTAGTTGCTGTAAATAATCTGTGGGTTTCGTGTGTTGTAACAAGTTTGACCTGCGAATTCATTATCAATTATCAATTATCAATTATTTCGGTTGGTAAAGTGCTTTCGGTTTCCTTCCATGATTGAACTTTCTTGGGTCGTGTTACCTACAAAATAATTGATTTTTTGTAACTGATTAAGTGTACGGACTGTAGCGAGAGGCGTCGTGCGCTCATATGCGCCAAATTAAGGGAGTAAGTTTTGCAAAAGCAAGTGTTCTGCTTTTCCACTAGCCCAGCCATTCATGGCTTGAAGACGCCGACAGATGATCTTTATCGCCATAAATGGGGCGACATCTTGCAAACGCCGCCGGAGAAGCTCCGTGAACGGTGCTGGAATGCTGCGTGCCATCCGTCCCCACGTCGGGGCTAGTGGAAAAAGTAACTCGCTGTCTGGCAATGAGTAACGGCTTAATTTGGCGTGTATGAGCGAGACGCCTCTCGCTCCGGTCGCACCACCTAATCAGTTACGATTTTTTTACTTTATCAAAACGGTTCAAAGATAGAAGAACTGACGATTTGTTTAAATTTCCCACCATTGAGTTTGAATCCATCCGAATAGATTCATTGACGGCGGCAAGTGCTTTTTCAAACTGTCCGACCCTTGAATATGAGTGGCACAGATTACTTCGTGCGCTTACGTCACGCGGGTAACTTTGTTTCCAAAGCTCCAATGTCTCAATCGCCTTTTCAACTTCTCCGGTTGTGTTTGAATAGTAATAATAAGTGATGCGAAGCCTTTCTAATTCTGTGACTCTGCCGCGAAGTTCAAAGGCTTTTGCCGCGCATTCCGCTGCAAGTTTCGGTTGATTCGTGTTTGAATAATCCATTGCAAGCGCGGTATATGCAAAGGCAAAATTCGGGTCGAGTTCTATTGCCCGTTTCAAAAATAAAATATCTTCAAAATACTTTCCTTTTCTGGCTTGCTCAAAGCCGGGCGCGTAGAGTTTCAGAGCTTCTAAAGACGAAGTAGTTATTTCCGTCGGCACATCAAACTTTTCAATTGAGCTCAGACTCTCGCCAAGTTTTTCTCTCAAACCGTTTGCGGCTTGTCCCAAAGATTTCAACACCTGTTCTTTGGATTCGGCTTGTTCCAGAAGTCGCCCGATGGGTTCGTCCGTCAGCGCGTTTACAGCTTCAAGCGTTATCACGTAAAGAGTTCCAAGACTTGCGATTGTTCCCGTGATATAGGCTTTTAATCCTCTACGCTGACAAATTTCGCGTCCGATTTCAGGTGTGATAATTTCGTCGGGTGAACGCTCCATTAAACGAAGGGTTTGTCTTACTTTTGCATCAGAGAAAATGTCGAGATAAGGCGATTGTTCCAATGTCACGGCTAAAGCTATTTTGAGTGTGCCGTCAAAAACGGGGTCGCCCGTCATATTCCTAAACTCTGTCAACAAAAGCGCATCTTTATTGCTGATTGATGTGACAGGTATTTTTTGTCCGGCAGTGTTGATTTTTGTTTCACTTACGGAACGAGGTCTGTCGGGAGCATTGCTTCGTTCTAATTCTTCAAATTCCACACGCCTTTTAATGCTCTTCAAATCAACGGCTAAATCCCTTGCCGATACATAACGCTCATATTTGTTTTTGCATAGTAATTGAGTAACGATATTCTCTAATTCTTCGGGGCAATTTATCTCGTAATCAGCAAGTGGCATCGGTTCGTTGTGGATAATAGCCGAAAGTAAATCCATTATGGTTTTGCCCGTAAACGGCAGTTCGCCCGACAGCATTTCATACAAAACAACGCCCATACTCCGTATATCCGTAAGTGAATCAACTGAATATCCGCGTGCCTGTTCGGGCGACATATAGATTGGCGTTCCCAATACAAGACCCGGTTCGGTTTGAAAAAGATTTGCGACGGAATCTTCGCCGTCTCGCGGCATCGTGAGTTTAGCCAATCCGAAATCTAAAATCTTCACATAGCCATCAAACCTAATCATTATATTTTCGGGCTTTATGTCGCGATGAACTATGCCCGCCGGATGCGCGGCAGATAAACCTTCTGCGACTTGAATCGCAACATCAAGTTTCTCATTCAAATCAAGCAGGTCGTTCTTTATCTTCTCGCGTAATGTTTCGCCCTCGATATATTCAGTGGCAATGTAGTGTGTCCCGTTGTTCTCGCCGATTTCATGAATGGTGATAATGTTCGGATGATTGAGTGCAGATGCTGTTTTTGCTTCTTGTATAAAACGATGCAAAAGCTCGCTCTCCGCTGTGTATTTTTCAGGCAATAACTTGAGCGCGACTTTTCTTTCAAGGTGTATGTCGCGTGCAAGATAAACTTCACCCATTCCACCTGCGCCAATCGCAGAAAGAATTTCGTAATGATTAAACACCGCCCCTATTTCAATCGTCATAATGTCGTCTGTTAAATCAAATCTTTTTATTTTGATTCTGTTGTGAAGGCATTAAAATTTCTTTTCGATTGTAACGTAATATAAACCTCATCAAAACAGAAAAGCACGTCTGTTTCTTTAACGGAATATTTTCAATCTAAAATTTATTTGCTTTGCATATCTAATTTATGTTAGAAGGTCTCCACTTAAAAAGTTAAGGTGAATAACCGATGAAAATTATCCTGCAAATAAATTCATTCCGCGTACGCTCTTAATTCGGGCGTTCTATAAACTAATCACTCGTTACAAAGATTAGTTTCTCTGATGTGTCACATCACATTTTTCCATGAAACAAGTCTTGCGCTGAGGGCGTAAGAAAAATTTCTTATCGGGCGATAACACGATAATCAAGTGAGTGTGTCGTACAAACATAAACGACGCTTTGCTCATATGGTTTCGACTCTCGCCCTTTTTGCAAGAGGAGATTTAATATGCAGGAATCTACTGCAACAATTGATAACAAAGAGCCTCAGGAAAGTTTCTGGTCAATCATTAAAGAAGCGGTTTTGGGGTCTCATCGTGATTTTACAAAAGGACCTATCGGGCAATCTATTATTCTTTTATCAGTTCCGATGGTTCTTGAGATGGTTTTGGAAAGCGTCTTTGCTCTGACGGATATTTTCTTTGTCGCGAAACTCGGTGCCGATGCCATTGCAACGGTTGGTTTAACCGAATCAATGATGACAATGGTCTATACACTTGTGATTGGCTTGAGTATAGGTGCAAGCGCAACAGTTGCCAGGCGCATAGGCGAAAAAGACCCCGAAGCGGCGGCACATTCTGCCGTACAAAGTCTTTACATCGGCGCAATTGTGTCGGTTATTTTAGGCGTCACCGGTGTTTTGTTTGCCCCAAACTTGTTGCGATTTATGGGAGCATCCGAAAGCGTTGTGGCGATGGGGAGCAATTTTACAAGAGTAATGATTGGCGGCAATGCTGCAGTCACGTTCTTGTTTTTAATCAACGCAATTTTTCGCGGCGTGGGCGATGCGGCAATCGCCATGCGCGTCTTGTGGCTGGCAAACGGGATAAACATCGTGCTTGGTCCATTGTTGATTTTTGGCATTGGTCCTTTTCCCGAACTTGGCGTTACGGGTGCGGCTATCGCCACGACAATAGGACGCGGGACCGGAGCATTATTCGCCTTTTCAAAACTTGTAAGAAAAGGCGGACGAATAACAATAGCCCGTCGTCATTTGCGCCCCGACCCCGAAATGATGTGGCGGCTTGTACGGCTTTCGGGAACTGGAACTTTCCAAGTGTTTATAGGTATGGCCAGTTGGATAGGATTGGTGCGAATCGTCTCCACGTTCGGAAGCGAAGCCGTTGCAGGCTATCAGATAGGCATTCGTATAATTCTTTTCGCGCTCTTACCGTCTTGGGGAATGAGCAACGCGGCGGCAACAATGGTCGGACAATCTTTAGGAGCAAAAAACCCTGAACGTGCCGAACATGCGGTCTGGCTTGCGGGTTTTTACAACATGATTTTCTTAGGCTTAATCGGTCTGATATTTGTGTTGTTCCCGCACTATATCGTGCAGTTCTTTACGCACGATGCGACGGTCTTTAATTACGGTGTTGATTGTTTACGAACGGTCGCGTTTGGATTCTTGTTCTATGCTTACGGAATGGTTTTGACACAATCGTTTAACGGCGCAGGCGATACACGTACACCTACAATCATAAACCTGTTTGTCTTCTGGTTGTTTGAGATTCCGTTGGCTTACGCCTTGTCGGTTTCTCTCGGTTACGGACCAAAAGGCGTTTTCCTTTCGATAATGATTGCATTCTCAATTTTGGCTGTTGTGAGTGCGATTGTGTTCAGACAGGGTAAGTGGAAACTGAAAATTGTCTGAAAGAAAAACACTCGTTGACACTTTGGGTATGATTGTATGAATCAACCAATCAATTTTAGTGTCAACGAGTGTTTGTTGCAGAAAGCGTTTTTTCTTTAACGTGACCCCTGTTTAAATCACGCTAAAGACGAAACGCCCGTCTGCGATTTTAATTGATGCCGTGGATTTTCATGTTAATCAGTTCTTCAATCGTAAGGTCTTTTATTCCGTGCGATTTCATCTTTTCAATGTATGCGGCTGTCACGTTGTGAATACGCATTGAAACAAATTGGTTAATCGTAGGGTTAAAACCTTGCTGTCTTACATCTCTGATAAATTCAGGTTTGACGCCGTGAATACGCATCGCAACCAAACCATTGCCGTCAACCTTGTCAAAGCCCAATTGTTTTAGTTCCTTGATAAATTCGGGCGTGACGCCGTGAATGCGAAACGCAACCAGGTCATCTACATCCAAATCCGTATAACCGTTTTGGCGCATCTCTTCTATGAATTCCGGCGTAGCATCGTGAATCTTCATCGCCACAAGTTTGTTAATCGAAAGCTTCTTGAAACCGTAGTTATTTAACGCATCAACCAACTGTGTGGACACACCGTGAATACGCATCGCAACTAAATCATCTGCTTTGATTTTATCGTAGCCCTTTGCGTTAAAGTCATTGTTGACGCTCTCCATCTAAACCTAAACGGTTATAGATGTAGATTCTAAAGACACGCTTTGTGCAGCCACATATGTTATGTCTTTAACCGTCCGCCCGACGGCTCGTTTTAAAGCTCAGCCCAAAGCCTGAAATATAGGTTGCGAAAATAAGTTCGTCATCGTTTCTCACCTCGCTCAAATTCATCAAGCAAACCGCGTATCTGCGCTAACTCTTCCGCCGAAGTCCTCTCATTCTCTATCGCGTGCATAACAAGCTTCATTGCCGAACCCGCAAAAACTTTGTCTAACAAATCGCCTACGATTTGGCGTTGCATATTTTCTTGCGGTTGTTTCGCTTCGTACACATGCGCCCGTGTGCTGTCGTCCCGGTTGAGCAAACCTTTATCGTTCATTATTTGCATCAATTTCAGAATTGTCGTGTAGCCCGTTGGTTTGCGCTTACTCAAAACTTCATGTACTTCACGAACGGTACAGGGTCCGCGTTCCCAAAGTACGCTTAAAATTTCTAATTCCGCATCCGTAGGCTTTGCTTTATCCGTTTTAGCCATCATGTTTCCTTTAGCTTCTACGAAGACTTTCGTAATGATGAACACAAGGCACTACGAAGACTTTCGTACTGTCAGGAGATTTTTCTTTGCGACTAAAAAAATTTCTTCCCCTTGACACTTCCGCGCTGATGCGTAATGTATCCGACACCAAATTTCATTTCTATTTTTCTTTATCAAAAAATGAGCAATCAAAAAGATTTCGTGCATCTTCATTTGCACACCGATTACAGCCTTCTGGACGGAGCAATTCAAATCAAACCGCTCGCAAACCGTCTCAAAGAATTGAACATGAAAGCCTGTGCGATAACAGACCACGGCAATATCTTTGGCGCAATCTCTTTTTACAAAGAGATGAAGTCGAATGACATAAAACCGCTTGTCGGATGCGAGGTCTATTACACACAAGGTTCGCGCACAGAGCGAAAGGCGCACGCGCCCGGCGAAAAGCCTTACAATCACATGATTCTTCTGGCAAAAGACCGCGATGGTTATCACAACCTTGTAAAACTTACGTCGCGTGCTTACAAAGAGGGCATCTATTACAAACCGCGCATTGACCGCGAAATTCTCTCGCAATACAGCAAGGGTCTGGTTTGTTTATCTGCGTGTCTGTCGGGTGTGCCTCAGTATTTTTTGAAGAAGGATAAGTTTGACGAAGCCGCAAAAGCCGCACTTGATTTTGAAGATATTTTCGGAAAAGGAAATTACTTTCTTGAGATACAAGACCACAAACTTGCAGACCAGAAAAAGATTGAACAAGGTTTGTTTGAACTCTCAAAGAAAACAGGCATTCCGTTAGTAGCCACAAACGATGCACATTATTTAACAAAAGATGATGCGAAAGCCCACGACATAATGCTCTGCATAGCGCAAGGCAAAACCATCAACGACAATTCACGCTGGAGTTTCGGCGGACCTGAATTTTATGTTCGTTCGCCCGAAGAGATGTGGAATATTTTTGGTGACCACCCTGACGTTTTGCATCGCACTATGGAAATCGCGGAGATGTGCGATTTGAAAATTCCTCTGGGCGAAAACCAACTTCCGATTTTTCCTATTCCCGAAAGCGAAAGTCATCTTTCTGTTGACGAGTATTTTGAAAAGCAGGTCTGGGAAGGCTACGCGAAACGCAAAGCAACTGTCTTTGACAAGATGCACGCGGAAGGAAAACTTCGCCACGTTTTTGAGGAATACGCGCAACGCATAAACCGCGAAATCGGCATCATCAAACAGATGGGCTTTCCGTCTTATTTTTTAATCGTCTGGGACTTTATCAAATATGCCAAAGACAGAAACATTCCGGTTGGTCCGGGACGCGGTTGTTTAGAAGCAAATGTGCCAATTGTTCTATCGGATGGAACAACTAAAGCAATTTCAAAAGTTCAAGTTGGAGATGTCGTTCGCTCACACACAGGGAAAGCTTTAGAAGTAACCGCGCTTCATCGTTACGATGTTGACGAAACGCTTGTCAAACTAAAATGTTATTACGGCGAATCAACAGGCGTGACTCTTACAAAAGATCACAAAGTTTTAGCCAAACGTGGCGTGCGTCCTGAAAGATGGCAACGCGATTTAGCAGACTCTAAAAGAAAAGCAACCCGGCAATGGGAAGAGCCAACGGGAAATTTGAGTTGGATAGAAGCAGGTGAATTAAAAACAGGCGATTGGGTTTTTGTTCCAACACCAAAAGTTAAAATCTCTGCACCGAAATTAATTGACCTTAAAAACTTTTCAGACCTTTCTTATTCGCATGTCACAGAAAAATATATTGAAGAGATTCGACCAACAAATAAACCTTTCGGGTTTTCTTTGCATGACGTTCATTACAAAACGGGCATAAGCAGAGGAAGCATTCAATCCATAGCACGCAATCATTCAATAAGAAAACCAAGCCCTTCGCACGAACGTGCTTTATCTACTGTCAAAGGATATGTCGAAACCAAATTTGAAAGTTTAGATAATTGGCGTGAATGGGTGAGCGAACAATCTCATTTCACAACTCGCATCAATCGCTTTATTCCACTCAATGAAAAGTTCTATCGCATTCTGGGGCGTTGGATTGCTGACGGCTGGTTACGTTCGGATGATAACAAAGTTTTAGGGTTGTGCTTTCATTCTGAGGATGAAAAAGGAATTAAGGAAGCAAGAAATTTCTTTGAATCAATAGGACTCAACCCACACATCAGACAAGCCGCGAACGGACGCAAGCTAACGCAAATGACCGTTCGCAGTCGCACGTTTGTTTCTTACTGGCGTTCAATCTTTCCGCATTACGAATCAACGCCGCAAACAAAACATATTCCTGATTTTGTATTGAGTTTGCCCGTGGAAAGTGTGATTGATGTTCTCGCAGGATATTGGTCTGGCGACGGTTGTGTTGGGAAAAATCAACAAGACAAATTTACTGCAACAACAGTTTCCCGCAGGCTTGCAGACCAAGTCCGTTTCTTAGGCTGGCGTTGCGGCATTCCTTCATCGCTACGCAAAGATGTGCGGCATGATGCACGTTTTGAAACTCAACCGGGTTATTGCATCATTATGGCAAAAGACGAACGCCTTGCGGAAAAACTAAACGCTCATGCAAAAGCCGCTCAATATGTTTGGAGCAAAGTTGATGGCGGAATTCTCTTGCGAATACGTGAAACAGAGGATGTCGAAGGCATCAAAGAAGTGTTTGATTTAACCGTAGAAGATGACCACACATATCAAACTTCTTCATTTGCAGTTCATAATTCCGCGGCAGGCAGTATGGTGGCTTACTGTCTTGAAATTACAGACGTTGACCCACTGCAATACAACCTTCTGTTTGAGCGTTTCTTGAATCCCGAGCGCGTTTCGATGCCTGATATTGACGTTGATTTTTGCATACACGGGCGTGCGGATGTAATCAAGCACGTTACAGAACTTTACGGACGCGATTCCGTCTGCCAAATCATCACGTTTGGAACGATGGCATCAAAGGCGGCTGTAAAAGATGTAGGGCGGGCAATGGATATGCCTTACCCTGAAGTCGAAAAAATTGCGAAACTTCTTCCGCCACCTGTTCGCGGTCGTAACGTCTCGATAGCACAGGCATTGGAACAAGTTCCCGAACTCAGAAAAGAAGTTGAAACAAATCCAAAAATTGCAGAGTTAATTGAAACCGCTCAACGCCTCGAAGGTTGTGCTCGACACTCGTCGGTTCACGCGGCGGGTGTCGTTATTTCGCCAAAGCCGCTCGATGAACTTGTTCCGATTGCAGTTTCATCAAAGAACGAAATAACAACGCAATACGAAATGTTTGACCTGGAAAAAACCGGAATGTTGAAGATGGATTTTCTTGGTCTTACAACTCTCACAATCATCAATGAAGCTTTGCGTTCTATAAAAGAAAACTTGGGAATCGAAATCAACTGGAACAATGTTTCGCTGGAAGACGAAAAAGTTTATCGGTTATTTTCAGAAGGAAAAACTTCTGCGATTTTTCAGTTTGAATCAGATGGAATGGCTGAAATCTGCCGCCGTCTTCAACCACGCACGATTGAAGACTTATCGGCGTTAAATGCTCTTTACCGTCCCGGTCCGCTTGATAGCGGGATGATTGATGATTACATCGAACGCTTTCACGGACGCAAACCGATTGAATACATAGTGCCTGAAATGCAGGAATATCTTGATAATACGTTGGGGATTTTGGTTTATCAGGAACAAATCATGCAGTTGTCGCAAAAACTCGCCGGATATTCTTTAGGCGAAGCAGACCTAATGCGCCGCGCTATGGGCAAGAAAAATCGTGAAGAGATGGCTGTCCATGAGAAGAAATTTGTTGACGGCTCTGTAAAAAATAAAATCCCCAAAAAGAAGGCGCAAGAGATTTTCAGTTTAATGGCTAACTTTGCGGATTATGGTTTTAACCGTTGCCTGACTGGCAAAACACAGATTGTTGACGTTGACACCCGTGAATTAGTCACTATTGAACAAATCGCTAGTCGTGAAGTAAACACTTCACGAACATTTAGTTTTGACGGCAAAGACATAATTATCAACGAAATTGTCGAAGCATTTACAACAGGCGAAAAAGAAACCGTCGAAATAGAAACAGAAGATGGAAAAACTATTCGTTGTACTTTAGATCATAAGTTTTATACCGATGAAGGCTATTTGCCTTTGCGAGAAATACTGGAAAGAGATATTGAAATTTATTTTTCTCAGGAGGTTGAAGAATATGCCACGCAAAGCTTGGAACAAAAGGCTCACACCTGAGATTGAGCAAGTAATCGTCACACACTATAAACAAGGAATGGCAGCACGACAGATATTACCCTTTATTCCGTTCAAAACAAGAAAGACCGTTTACGACGTGCTGGAAAAACATTGTGTTCCAAAACGCAGTCCGCACGGTCGCGTTGATTACAAAAGTTATAACGAATCTATCTTTGCCAACATTGACACTCAAGAAAAAGCTTACTGGTTGGGCATTCTGATAACAGACAGCTATATCAGCGACACTCGAAAAAAGTGTGAACCTCAAATTGGATTACAGATGGTTGATGGGGAATTGCTGGAAAAATTCAGAGAGTTTTTAGGCTCTGACAATCCTGTCTTAAAACTTGCAACCCGCTCTGTTAATCATCAACCCATGTATCGCGTTACTGTGTCCTCCCAACGTATGGCAAGTGATTTGAGTAAGTATGGAGTAGTTCCCCGAAAGTCTCATTTGACTTATCTTCCAATCTTGAACCAACACTTAATGCCAGACCTTATTCGCGGAATTCTTGATGGCGACGGAACTCTAAGCCATAGACACGATGGAGGATTGATTATTGGTTTTTGCGGTAGCGAACGGCTAATTACGGAATTGCGAATTTGGCTTATCAGTAAGTTGAGCATATCTGATAACAGACTACACAGGAACGAATCTATTTCTTTTATTCAGTGGTCACATCTGCCTGATGTTAAAAAGATTGTCCGTTATCTTTATAAGAATGCGCCAATTTACATGGAAAGAAAATTTGCTTTAATCAAAAATGTAATATGAAAATTCAAAAAACTAAAATCGTTCGTGTAACCCCGTGTAGTGTTGAAAAAACTTACAATATGACCATGCGCGGACCTAACCATAACTATTTTGCAAACGGCATCTTAACCGCAAACAGTCACAGTCTTGCGTATTCCGTCGTTGCGTTTCAGACGGCTTATTTGAAAGCACACTATCCTGCGCATTTCTACGCGGCTGTTCTGACCAATGAAGCAGATAACACGGACAAGGTTTTGAAATACGCGGGCGAAGCGCGTTCACAAGGAATTGCAGTTTTGCCGCCCGATTTGAACGAGAGCAATTCAGAATTCAAAGCCGTTGATAATGCGATTCGATTCGGTTTGGCGGCGATAAAAGGTTTGGGACAATCGGCTGTTCATGCAATGTTGGAAGCACGCGTCGGTAAACCTTTCACATCGCTTTTTGATTTTGCAGACCGTGTTTCGTCAAAGGGAATAAACAAGCGTGTGCTTGAAAGTTTGATTTCTGCGGGCGCGCTTGATTCATTTAATCGAAACGGTATGACAACAGCAGAATATCGTGCGCGCACTTTTGCTTCGATTGACCGCGCAATCGAGCATGGTTCGCGTGCTCAACGTGAAAGAGATTTGGGACAATCGAATATGTTTGCAATGCTTGGTGGTGGCGGCGAAACGGACACGATGCCCGAACCGGAACTGCCAAAAGCAAAGGCGTGGTCACAAACTGAATTATTAGCCGCAGAAAAAGCTTCTCTGGGGTTTTATATTTCCGGTCATCCTTTGGAAGAACACACAAATACGCTAAACAGTCTTGGCGTTCAGACCGTGAGTAAGCTTTCAAATTATACGAACGGCGCACGTGTTCGCGTCGGAGGTCTTGTCACTGATTACATTCAGAAGTACACAAAGAAGAACACGCCATATGCACTGTTTCGACTTGAAGATATAGAAGGCAATCAAGTCAAGTGCGTTATGTGGTCAGAGGTCTTGGGCAAATGTTCTTCGTTCATGGCAAATGATGTATTGATTTATTTAGCGGGTAAATTGGACGCGCAGGTTGAAGGCTCTATTTCAATCATTGCCGATGAGGCGCGTCAACTCGAAGGCGCGAGCGCAAACGCCGCACGCGCTCTTTCGGTGACAATAAACACGGATGACGTAAAACTTGAAAGTGTGCGTGACGCTCTTACAAAATACTTGGGTAACTGTCCCGTTTATTTCAAATTAGAGTTGAAAGAATTATCTGCAACCGTTCGCATTGAAGCATCGCCGGAATTTTGGATTAAGCCTGACAAAAATTTAGAACTCACGCTGAAAAATTTAGGCTGTGAAGTTCAGTGGCTCTCATCAGCATTGCAAACGAACGGAGGTAATGTTTATTGAATCTGACGTGAAATATAATGCACGCCTCTTCCATGTTTATTTCTCTCCTAGTTCTTTTGCTTATTTTTACCTAAGTTCGGGTAGAGTTTTTCGACGCAATCGGGACATATTCCGTGAGAGAAATTCACGTCCGTATGTTCGTGTATGTAAACTTCGACCTGATGCCAATAACCACTATCGTCTCTTATCTTCTTGCAAGAGGCACAAATCGGCAGAAGTCCTTTTAAGGTCTTGATGTTTTCAAGAGCATCTTTCAACTCTCCCGTCAGACGTTTTTCATTCAGGAGTAAATTGTACTGGGTTCGCCTGTCCAGATGTAAACGACGACTAACCAAAAAACCGAATATGTTTACAATGACAAGAGAAACCCATATTGCCCTTGTTGCAACAGGCGAAAGGTTTTTGTAATGAAAATATATCCAGAAGAGTCCAAGGGTTTCATAAACAGCGAGTATGGCTTGCAGTTTCAAACGGTTTGGAAATATGGCGTAAAGTGAAAATAAAATCGGAACATCAACTAAAAGGTGAAAATTGTAAGTGGGTGGTCTTGTGGAAGAAATGTATAGAGTGCCGATGCAAAACGCTACTGCCCAAGCGAACATAAGCGTGTCATAAATAGTCTCACTTTTTAATTTCCAAAGGGCAAAGATAATTATTGCCGAGAAAAGAAGTATTACCGCTCTTACAGCAATCAACCGATAAAATTGTGATGTGTAGCCAAAAAACTGATAATCCGAATACGAGAAAATTATCACGGTAACGCTTATAAGAACGATTGCGATAATTACCTGTAATTTGTCTTGGTCGAGATAGTATTGCCTGTAGGAATGCTCCAACTCTGTCGAGTTGAAACTTGCATTTATAGGATTGAGATTCGGATTTAATGTTGATTTTGCTTCCGACATTATTTCTCTCAGTTTACCGGGCGTCAGAAGTATCGCACCTGTTGATATAAGAGGCAAAACAACTACATTGTGTAGCCGCTTGAAAGACCGTTAAGGTTTTGTGCCAAACGTGTCGGTCTGTTAATCATGTCATTCCAATGGTTCATATTTTCCACGAACTTCACGGCTTGTGCTGATTCGAGCGGTTTTGAGAAATAGTAACCTTGTCCGTATTCGCAACCGAGTTCACGTAAAACTTCCATCCGTTCTCTTGTTTCTACGCCTTCGGCAATTACAGCCATTCCAAGACTCTTTGCCAGCATGACAATTGTGCGAACGATTTCAGCGTTCTCGCTGTTATCCATCATTCGCATTACAAACGAGCGGTCAATTTTTAATGTGTCAATCGGAAGACGATGCAGATAGCTCAACGATGAATAGCCTGTTCCGAAATCATCTATGCTGAGTTGTACTCCAAGATTGCGAAGCCGTTTGAGCATATCTGTTGCAACCTCTACGTTATCCATCACAACGCTTTCGGTAATTTCCAATTTCAACTGTTTCGGTTCCAACCCTGTCGCCTGCAAAACCTTAACTATCTGCTCGACCAGGTTACCTTGTGCAAACTGTTTGCCTGAAAGATTAACGCTTATCATCAGAGGCAGGTTTTTCTTCATCTGCTTCTGCCAGTTCTGCAGTTGGCGGCAAGAATGTTCAAGTATCCATTTGCCGATTGGATTGATGTAATCCGTTTCTTCGGCAACCGGAATAAATTCCGCCGGACTGACAAGCCCGCGTTCGGGATGTTGCCACCGAACCAGAGCCTCAAAGCCTGCAAGTTCTAAATTCTCTAATAAAACTATCGGCTGATAAATCTGTTTCATAAGACTCGCTCGAAGCTGCGCCCAAACTCATATTCAAAACTTTTATGTTATACAAATTGCGGTTGGTTATTACCCAATCAATACCCGCCAAAACATCGCTGACCTTTCCGAGTCCGCGTCCGTCAAGTACGCGGACATCAATCAGATTTGCGTTTGGCGCAATCCCTGAAAAATCACGTTGACTGTCGTTATTAACCCAACGTCCGATTGCTGTGCTTGCGACGTGCGTTCCATGCCCGTAAGCATCTTTGTTACCCGACAAAAGAGGATTAAGAAGTCCAAGCACGCTTTCAAACAGAAGCAGGTTTGTGTTGTTTATTACTATATCGGTCGAAGCCACAACACGCGAAAGACCCAGACTGTTCTTAAATTCGTTGTGATTATTCATCACGCCGGAATCAAGAACTGCGACCTCTATATCGCTACCATCAAGCCCGTTATAAGTTAAGCCTTGATATGTACGAACACTGTTTGCACCTGTTGCCGTTTCGAGATGGCTTACGCTCTGTTGAGCCAAATGGTCCGGCGACATTCTTTCAACATCGCTACGATTTGCAATCGTCAAAACTTTGTTTTTGGGAATATCTACAAGCACACAATTGATTGAAGAAAACTCACGAACAATGTATCCGCCTTGTAGTGTTATTGCTGTTATTAAAGAGAGGGATAACGCGCTCTTTGTTTGAACAAGAACACGGACTCTTTGGCTTGACGGGTTCAGCCAAACTAAAAGTTCATTGCTGTTAAGTGATCGTTGTAATGCGGGCGAAAGCTTGTTATAGGCACTGCTGTTTGTTTGCGCCGATGTTTTTTTACCGGACGGTAGAAACGCTACTGTTAAACTCAACGATAAAACTATTCCGATTAATTTAGGAATGATTCCCAATCGGATAATAAATCGAAAGACTCTCATTTTATTGTATCCCCACTACCGCAAGACTGCTCATATGGAGCATAAGCTACTTAATTTGCGAATATCAGTTCGTTTATTTTTCCCAAAATGGAAGTGCTTGGCGGGTAAGGGAAAAATTCTAGCCCCTCTTCTCTTGTCGGAAGAGTTAGCCGCATCGGGGTTTTCAGCAATGGCTATGCCGAAACGATGTCAACGGCTTGAAAGTCCGATTTTGTTTGTGTTTAAGCGTTTTTCTCTTTTTTGGAAAGATTAAGGTGAAGTTAGCTTGTCAGTTTGAACGAGTGTAATCAAAGTGATTGACCGATAAATTAATCATCACGCGCCCAACCTTTGGCGTTTTCTACTGCACGAAGCCAGCGTGAATGCAATTGTGTTCTTTCTTCTTCGGTAAAGTTTGGCTCATATCTTTTTGCCATCTGCCATTTGTTATTTAACTCTTTTCTGCCGGACCAAAAGCCCACAGCCAACCCTGCAAGATACGCCGCGCCCAAAGATGTGGTTTCCGTCACGGCTGGAATCTCGACAGGCACACCTAAAATGTCAGACTGAAATTGCATCAGAAAATTATTTCCGACTGCCCCGCCATCAACGCGTAAATCTTTCAGGTTGATTTCTGAATCGCGCTCAATCGCATCAAAAACATCCCGTGATTGATAACAGATGCTTTCGAGAGTTGCGCGTGCGATATGGGCTCTTGTAGCACCACGTGTTAAGCCGACAATCGCGCCGCGTGCGTAAGCATCCCAATGCGGCGCACCAAGCCCGGCAAGTGCCGGAACAAAATAGACTCCGTCATTTGATTTTAATGAATGGGCAAGGGCTTCCGTTTCGTTTGCTGTGCCAATTATTCCAAGCCCGTCGCGCAACCATTGAATAGCCGCCCCCGTTATAAAAACGGAGCCTTCAAGCGCGTATTCAACCTTTTCATTACCGATTGCCCAAGCAATCGTAGTCAACAAACCCGCTTTACTTTCGACAGCTTTTTCGCCCGTGTTCATCAAAATAAACGAGCCTGTACCGTAAGTATTTTTCGCCTGTCCCGCTTCATAACAGGCTTGACCGAATAGTGCAGCTTGCTGGTCTCCTGCGTTTCCCGCGACTGCGATTGGAGCACCGAATAAATCAGTTTCGCCGTAGATATATGAAGAAGGTTTTACTGCGGGAAGAATTTCGCGGGGCACATTTAAGATGTCCAAAAGCTCACTGTCCCATCCGAGCGTGTGTATATTGAAAAGCAATGTACGCGAAGCGTTTGAATAATCCGTAACATGAACTCTGCCGTTTGTCAGTTTCCAAATCAACCAGGAATCAACTGTGCCAAAAGCAATTTCACCTTTGTATGCTCTTGTTCTTAACTCCACATTGTTATCCAGCAACCATTTGATTTTTGTGCCTGAAAAATAAGGGTCTAGGACCAATCCGGTTTTCTTTCTGAAATTCTCTTCGTGACCATCTGCTTTTAGCTCATCACAGATTTGCGCCGTTCGTCTGTCTTGCCAGACGATTGCGCGTGTGACGGGTTCACCTGTTTGCCTGTCCCACAATACAACCGTTTCACGTTGATTCGTTATGCCGATTGCCTTGATTTCGCCTGCAGCAATTTTCGACTCGCTCAAAGCCTGTTTGACAAGTTCAAAGCAGGATTGCCAGATTTCGTTTGCGTCGTGTTCTACCCAACCAGCACGCGGATAATGCTGCGTGAATTCAGAATAAGTTCTTGCTTTTATATTCGCGTTGTGGTCAAAGATTATGACCTTTGTTCCCGTTGTGCCTTGGTCAATAGCCAAAACGTAACCGTTTGACATTACTTTATCCTGCCTCCAGTTTCTTGCCGCTTTATTGCTTACTGCCCGACTGATGCGCCGGCGTCTTTCCAAGCTTTCCAACCGCCCGCCATCGAATAAACATTTGTGTAGCCCATCTTCTGTAACATATCGGCGGCAAGAGCGGAACGATAGCCTCCGCCGCAGTATAAAATCAATTCGATTTCTTTATCGGGAAACGTCTGCACGACATCGCGTTCAATAACACCACGTCCCAGATGAACCGCACCCGTGGCGTGTCCCGCGTCCCATTCGTTATCTTCGCGCACGTCAATCAATTTTACATTTTTATCCTCGCTCATTTTTTGCAAAGTCTCTTCGACGCTGACCTCTCTTATACGCGATTTCGCATCATCAACGACCATTAAAAATTCTTCGGAATGTTTCATCTTAAAAACTCCTCGCTTTCTGAAATTTGCATAAAGATAGTTCAGCTTGGATGGTTTGACCAAAAGAACAATACGGGTTTGAGGTTTATTACTTTTCTGATTGAATGGTTTCAGTGCTTTGAAAAAAAAGTTGTTGACATGAGAAATGCTTTCGTTTTAT